>SXGT01603375.1_pt1 | contig 10624 bp, 10 predicted proteins | sample 3176221 | NCBI WGS metagenome assembly SXGT01 (sample SAMN11356862, study PRJNA531348) | freshwater metagenome | isolation source: freshwater sample F1-120 | place: China: Fuxian Lake, Yuxi | collected 2017-12-25
CCAGGTGTTCGAGATGGAAGACATCAACGGCGAGTTCGGCCAGGCCGACGTGGCCATCATCCTGGGCGCCAACGACGTGGTGAACCCGGCCGCGCTGCAGAAGGGCAGCGCGATCTACGGCATGCCGATCCTGGAAGCCTACAAGGCGAAGACCGTGATCGTGAACAAGCGCAGCATGGCCGCCGGCTATGCGGGACTGGACAACGAACTTTTCTACATGGACAAGACCATGATGGTCTTCGGCGACGCGAAGAAGGTCGTCGAGGACATGACGAAGGCGATCGAGTAAGCGGAGCGTTTTTGCCGCTGCGCTGCTCGCGACACAGAACGACAGAGGAGACCTTGGAATGACCGATTCGACGGCACCACGCCCGTGGTTGAGCGCGTACCCCGAAGGAGTGCCCGCCGACATCGACGTGGCCCAGTACGACTCGCTGGTGCATCTGATGGAAGAAAGCTTCCAGAAGCACGCGAACCGCACGGCCTACAGCTTCATGGGCAAGGACGTGAGCTTCGCCCAGACCGACAGCCTGTCTCAGGCTTTTGCCGCCTACCTGCAGGGCAAGGGCCTGGTCAAGGGAGACCGGGTCGCGATCATGATGCCCAACGTGCCGCAGTACCCAGTGGCGGTGGCGGGCATCCTCCGCGCCGGCCTGGTGGTGGTCAACGTCAATCCCCTGTACACGCCACGCGAACTCGAACACCAGCTGAAGGACTCGGGCGCCAAGGCCATCGTCATCATCGAGAACTTCGCGCACACGCTGGAGCAGTGCCTCGCCAACACACCGGTCAAGCACGTGGTGCTCGCGGCCATGGGCGACCAGCTCGGCCTGCTCAAGGGCTCGCTCGTGAACTACGTGGTGCGCAAGGTCAAGAAGATGGTGCCCGCCTTCAACCTGCCGCAGGCGGTGCGTTTCAATGACGCCATCGCCAAAGGCGCTCGTGGCACGCTCAAGCGCCCGGAGATCAAGCCCGACGACATGGCCGTGTTGCAGTACACCGGCGGCACCACGGGCGTGTCCAAAGGCGCCGTGCTGCAGCACCGCAACGTGATCGCCAACGTGTTGCAGTCCGAGGCCTGGAACAATCCCGTGATGAAGAAGGTGCCTGCCAGCGAACAGCCCACCAGCGTGTGCGCGTTGCCGCTGTATCACATTTTCGCTTTCACGGTGAACATGATGCTGGCCATGCGCACGGGCGGCAAGACGATCCTGATCCCCAACCCGCGCGACTTGCCGGCGGTGCTGAAAGAGTTGAGCAAGCACACCTTCCACAGCTTCCCCGCCGTGAACCCGCTGTTCAACGGCCTGGCCAACCACCCGGATTTCAACACCGTCAACTGGCGCAACCTCAAGGTGTCGGTGGGCGGCGGGATGGCGGTGCAGGGAGCGGTGGCCAGGCTCTGGCTCGAGAAGACCGGGTGCCCGATCTGCGAAGGCTACGGCCTCTCGGAGACCAGCCCTTCGGCCAGTTGCAACCCCACGTCGAGCACCGAGTACAGCGGCACCATCGGCGTGCCGCTGCCCAACACCTGGATGAAGTGCCTGGACGACGACGGCGTCGAGGTGCCCCAGGGCCAGCCGGGTGAAATCGCCATCAAGGGCCCGCAGGTGATGGCCGGTTACTGGCAACGGCCGGACGAAACCGCCAAGGTCATGACACCCGACGGGTATTTCAAGTCGGGCGACGTGGGTGTGATGGACGCGCGGGGCTACTTCCGCATCGTCGACCGCAAGAAGGACATGGTGCTGGTGAGTGGTTTCAACGTCTACCCCAACGAAGTGGAAGACGTGGTCGCCCAGCTCGAAGGCGTGATGGAATGCGCCGTGGTCGGCGTGCCGGATGAAAAATCGGGCGAGGCCGTGAAGCTGGTGATCGTCAAGAAGGACGAGGCGCTGACCGAAGCGCAGGTGCGCGAGTACTGCAAGACCCACCTCACCGGCTACAAGCAGCCCCGGGTGGTGGAGTTCCGCACCGAGCTGCCCAAGACGCCGGTGGGCAAGATCCTGCGGCGCGAGTTGCGCGACAAGAAATAGTGGCAGGCCCCACCGCCCTCGTCAGTGCGCTGCACGAAGAGCTGGCCGCCGTGCTCGGGCTCATGCCCGACGAGCAGCAACAAGCGGTGGGCGGCCGCACTTTCTGGCGCGGTCATCTTCATGGCCAGGACGTGGTCGCCGTGCTCTCGGGCATCGGCAAGGTGGCGGCGGCCACCACCGCCACCGCACTCATCGAACGCTTCGGTGTGCAGCGCATCGTGTTCACCGGCGTGGCCGGTGGGTTGGCGCCGGGTGTGCAGGTGGGCGATGTGGTGGTGGCGAGGCAGTTCCTGCAGCACGACATGGACGCCTCACCCATCTTCCCGCGCCACGAGGTGCCGGGCTACGGCCGGTCCAGGTTCGATGCCGACGCCGCGTTGACTAACGATCTGGTACACGCCAGCGAACAGGTGCTGCGCAAATTGCCATCCACGCTAGGCCAGGACGTGACCAAGGCCTTCGGCCTGGAAACGCCCCGCTGCCACCAGGGCCTGCTTCTAAGCGGCGACCGCTTCGTGTCGACCACCGCGGAAAGCGCCAAATTGCGCGAGGCCTTGCCCGATGCGCTCGCGGTCGAAATGGAAGGCGCCGCGTTTGCCCAGGTGTGTCACGACTACGGCGTGCCGCTGGCCGTGGTGCGCACCATCTCTGACCGCGCCGACGACGCGGCTCACGTGGACTTTCCGCGCTTCCTGCGTGAGGTCGCGAGCCGCTACAGCGCAGCGATCGTGGAAGCCTTGCTGCGCCAGGTGTGATCCCTACAGAATGCCGTGGATCCGGCTTTGCCGGTCCGCAGGCATTGCCCCCTTGAGGGGGTGACGGCCCGAGCATCGGGACGGCGCAGGGGTGGACTATCGGAGCCAGCCTCTTTTTCTGAAGTAGAGCATTGGCACCACCGCCGACAGCACCATCAGCACCAGCGCCAGCGGGTAGCCGTAGTGCCATTGCAGTTCGGGCATGAATGCGAAGTTCATGCCGTAGCTGCTGGCCACCAGCGTGGGTGGCAGCAGCGACACGCTGGCCACCGAGAAGATCTTGATGATCTTGTTCTGGTTGATGTTGATGAAACCCACGGTGGCGTCCATCAGGAAGTTGATCTTGTCGAACAGGAACGCCGTGTGGCTGTCCAGGGAATCCAGATCGCGCAGGATCTGGCGCGCGTCCTCGAACTGCTCGGCACTCAGCAGGCGGCTGCGCATCATGAAACTGACCGCGCGACGCGTGTCCATCACGTTGCGCCGGATGCGGCCCGACATGTCTTCGTGGCGCGCAATGGCCGACAGCGCCTCGCTCAGCAGGTTGTCCGAGGCATTGCTGTTGAGCACCTTCTTGCTCACGGTCTCGATCTCGTCGTAGATGTCTTCCAGCGTGTCGGCGCAGTATTCGGCGTCGGCGTCGAACAGCATCAGCAACACGTCCTTGGCGTCCTCGATCAGGCCCGGCATGCGGCGCGCGCGCATGCGCAGCAGCCGGAACACCGGGACGTCCTCGTCGTGGATCGAAAACAGCACGCCCTGGCTCTTCAGGACTTCGTTGTGCTCGTTGAGGATGAAGGCCACGCGAACCGCGCGCGGGTCTTCCTCGTCGTCGATCAGGAAGTCCGAGCGCACATGCAGCTCGCCGTTGTCTTCCTCGAAGAAGCGCGCGGACTCCTCGATGTCCTCGTCCATCGCGTCTTCCGGAATGGACAGCTCGAAGTGCTGCTTGACCCAGCGGCGCTCCTCGGGCGTGGGGTCTTCCAGGTCGACCCAGATGGGCTTGAATTGCGCGAGCTCCTCGAGCGATTCGATTTCTTCCTGGAACAGGCGGCCATTGGCCAGGGTGAATACGTTGAGCATGGCGGCGCTCCCGGCGGTGTGGGTTCTGACGAAGGGCGTTGCGGACGGTGCTTTCAGCCGGCCGGCCGCCAGACCCGGGTGCCGCGGTGGGCGCGGCGGTCAGACGATCGCGGGGGCAGCTGAAAGCACACAACTGGGTGGCGTGCTTTCCATGAGGTGCTCCATGTGAGGGGACTGCGCGGATTATGGCACTGCGGCCCGCGAATCCAGGGTGCCAGGCGTGCCCAGGAAGGCCATGAGTTCACTCTTTTTGCGCCATGCGTCGTGTTCACCCAACTCGATCAGCGCGTTGACGAAACCCGGCTCGAAAAGCAGGTAGCTGGCCAATGCGGCGGCACTGCCCGCTGCGCTGCGCGCGGTGTCCAGCGCACCCAGCCCGGCGAGCGTGTTGCGGGTGGGAGCCGGCAGCTCGCGCATGTACTTGTGGGCCAGTTCGTCCAGCGAGAAGCTGGGCTGGATCGCCATCACGTCCACCGGCCGGTAGGGCAATGCGGCCGCCAGCGCGGGCGGCAGGCGCGCCAGTGTCTGGCTCACACGCTGGGTCTGTTCCACGTCGGCCTGCAGCGTGTCGTGAAACACGCTGGCCATGGCGTGTCCGGCAATCGTGCCGGCCGTGGGGTCGCCGGCGTTGCGCGCCGACAGGCCGGCGCGCTGGGGCTGCCCCACACCGATCACCAGCACCCGGCGCGCGCCGAACTGGATGGCCGGTGACAGTGGCGAGAGCTGGCGCATCGAGCCATCGCCGAAGTGCTCCTTGTGCCCGTCCACCCACAGTGGTACGGCGGGGAACAGAAAAGGGATCGCGCTCGAGGCCATCAGATGCTCGATCGTGATGGGCTGGAAATCGGCGCGCCGACCCGGACGGTGCCAGGGCTGCACGGGATGGTTGGGCCGCGTCTGGCAGAAGGTCCAGTGCTCACCCGTGGTGTAGCTGGATGCCGTGACGCCCAGCACATGGATGATCCGCTGCGCCAGCGCGCGCTCCAGCGCGTCGAGGTCGATGGCGCGGTGCAGCGTGTCCACGAGCGGCAAGGTGTCGAGAAGCGCGCGGTGGCGCCGCACCTGGCGCGCCAGGGTGAGGCCGGCCACGATGCGGTTGGCGCGCACCCAGCCCGGCGCTTCGAGTCGGTACACACGCTCCGATCGCAGCGCGCTCCAGAAGGTGGCCAGGCGCGGCAGCGTCCAGCCCATGCACCGCCTGGCTGGCGAGGTAACAGGCGTTGAGCGCGCCGGCCGAGGTGCCGAACAGCCATTGAAACGGAAATGCCGGTGGCGGCGATGCGGGCGACGGCTTGCCCGGCAGCTGCGCCACGAGCATCGCGGCGATCGCCTTGAGCACGCCCACCTGGTAGGCAGTGCGGGCGCCCCCACCCATGAGCACCAGCGCGCACGCGTCGGGCTGCGCATCGGGTGTGGCAGGCAACAGGGTGTTGTGGGTGATCAGGGTGTCGAGCGACAAGGGGATGACCTTCCGGAGCGGCGCGCTGCGCGGCGGCGTTTACATTGACGGGCTGGCCAAAATCATGACACACCCCGCGCTCTCACCCCGTCGCGAATTCTGGCTCCTGATGACCATCGCCGGCATCCAGTTCACGCACATTCTGGATTTCATGATCATGATGCCGCTGGGACCGCAGTTCATACGGCTCTTCGGCATCAGCGATGCGCAGTTCGGCCTGCTGGTCTCGGCCTACACCCTGGCGGCCGGTGTTTCGGGGCTGGCGGCCGCCACCTATGTGGACCGCTTCGATCGCAAGCGCCTGCTGCTCACGCTGTACGCCTTGTTCGCGGTGTCCACCCTGGCCTGCGGCCTGGCGCCCGGCTATGGCTTCCTCATGGCCGCACGCGTGGCCGCAGGCATGTTCGGCGGCGTGCTCTCGGCCCTGTCGCAGACCATCGTGGCCGACGTGGTGCCCTTCGAGCGCCGCGGTCGCGCCATGGGCATCGTGATGTCGTCTTTCTCGTTCTCCACGGTCGCGGGCGTGCCGATCGGCCTGTTCCTCGCCTCGCACCTGAGCTGGCAGGCGCCCTTCATCGGCATCGCCGTCCTCAGCGGCGCGCTGGCGGTGGGTGCAGGGCTCACGCTGCCGCGGCTGAATCACCACCTTTTGCAGCGCGACCGGCCATCGATCTGGCGCGGCATTGGCCTGGTGCTGGCCGATCGCAACCACCTGCGCGCGTTCGGCTTCACGGCCACGCTGATGCTCACCGGGTTCACCATCATTCCTTTCCTCACCATCTACATGCAGACCAACGTGGGCCTGGTCGATGCGCAGATCCCGTACCTCTATCTCTGCGGTGGCCTCGCCACGCTGTTCAGCGCTCGACTGTTCGGACGCATGACCGATCGGTACGGCAAGGTGCGCACCTTCAACTGGCTCGCGCTCGGTGTGATGCTGCCCATCATGGCCACCACGCTCTCGCCGCGTTTGCCCCTGGGTGTCGTGCTGGTCGTTGCGACCTTGCTGTTCGTTTTTCTGAGCGGCCGCATGATTCCGGGCATGGCACTGGTGACCTCGGCGGCCTACCCACCCTTGCGCGGGACCTTCATGGCCCTCAATGCCTCGGTGCAGTCCGGCGCCATGGGACTCGCTTCGCTGCTGGGCGGCATGATCATCAGCCGCGATGCCGTGGGCCAGGTCCAGCACTACTGGGTGGCGGGTTTGTTCAGTGTGTGTGCGAGCTTCGCCACCATCCTCATGGCGCGGCGTCTGCGCCTGCACGATGGCACATCGAATCCGCCGAAAACAGCGCTGGAACCCACGCTTCCCCCAGGGGTATGAGCACCATTCTTTTACATTGTTTGTCGGGATATCGGCTTGCGCCGTGGGCCGTTCATGGGCATAGTGGGTTCAAGACATCCCCGTGGCCGCAGGGGGTCTTGCCCCAGGCGGCTTTTGTCAACCCGGAGCAATTGGAGGTTCAAGTATGAATTTGACGATCAGCGGTCACCACATCGATGTCACGCCCGCCATGCACGGCTATGTCACCGACAAACTCGCACGCATTTCCCGACACTTCGATCAGGTGGTCGACATCAAGGTGCTGCTTTCGGTGGACAAGCTCAAGGAAAAAGACCTGAGACAAAAGGCCGAATGCAAGATTCACGTCAAGGGACGGGATCTTTTCGCCGAGACCGTGCATGCCGACATGTACGCCGCCGTGGACAAACTGGCCGACATCATGGACCGTCAGGTGCTGAGCTACAAAGGCAAGGCTCAGGACCACCACCACGAGACCGTCAAACGCATCATGTGATCCATCTCACGGCCCTTGACCATGGGGCCGTGACGTATGTTGCAATGCAGCAAGCCGCTTGAGTTGTCAAGCGGCTTTTTTGTTCTCCCGGTCTATTCAAGATGGCCCAACTCGGCATAATTTGCGCTCCGAAAGGGCTCACATGAACCGACTCTCCGCCATATTGCCCGCCGCGCAAGTGCTCGTCAGCGTGGATGCGACCAGCAAGAAACGCGCATTTGAAGAAGCGGGCCTGCTCTTCGAAACCCTTCACGGACTCAACCGCGCCCTTATCACCGACAGCCTGTTTGCTCGCGAACGCCTGGGCTCCACCGGGCTGGGGCATGGCGTCGCCATTCCGCACGGACGCATCAAAGGCCTCAAACAGCCCTTGGCCGCCGTGTTCCAGCTCGCCAGCCCGATCGGTTTCGATGCGCCCGACGAGCAGCCCGTGCAGCTCATGATCTTCCTGCTGGTGCCCGAAGCGGCGACCCAGAAGCACCTGGAGATCCTCTCCGAGATCGCGGAACTGCTGAGCGACAGCGCGCTGCGCGAGCAGATGAAGCATTCCAGCGACGCCACGGCGCTCCATCAACTGATCACGTCCTGGCAATCGGCTCACGCCGCTGCATAAGGTGTGAACCCCCACGCTTCGCCGTTTCACGGGTCGCTGCCCCTCAGGGTGGCTGACCTGCCCTGGGGCGGCCCTGCGGCCGGTCGTTCCTTTTGAAACCCACCGTCGTCAGCGCCGATGTCCTGTTCGAGGACCATCGGGATGCCCTGAAGTGGCAGTGGATCGCGGGCCTTGGGGCTTCCGAGCGCCGTTTTGACGAAGTGGCCATCCGCGCGGCGCGCTCGGGTGCCGATCTGGTCGGCTACCTCAACTACATCCACCCCTACCGCGTTCAGGTGTTCGGCGAGCGCGAGGTCGCCTACCTCACCAGCACCAGCGAAGACGACAACAAGCGTCGCGTGGCCCGCATCGTCACGCTGGAGCCGCCGGTGCTGGTGGTGGCCGATGGCCAGACCGCGCCCGATGCGCTGACCGCCATGTGCGAGCGCGCGCAGATCCCCATGTTCGCCACGCAGGAGTCGGCGGCCTTCGTCATCGACGTGCTGCGCGCCTACCTGTCGCGCCACTTCGCCGATCGCGCCTCCATGCACGGCGTGTTCATGGACATCCTGGGCATGGGTGTTCTCATCACGGGCGAATCCGGACTGGGCAAGAGCGAACTGGGCCTGGAACTGATCTCACGCGGCCACGGCCTGGTGGCCGATGACGCAGTGGACCTCTACCGCATCAACCAGACCAGCATCGAAGGACGTTGTCCGGAGCTGTTGCAGAACCTGCTGGAGGTGCGCGGCATCGGCTTGCTGGACATCAAGGCCATCTTCGGCGAGACGGCGGTGCGGCGCAAGATGAGGCTCTCGCTGATCGTGCACCTCGTGCGCCGCGAGACCATGGAGCGCGACTACGAGCGCATGCCGCACGAACCGCTGTACCAGGACGTGCTCGGCGTGCCGGTGCGCAAGGCGGTCATTCAGGTGGTGGCAGGCCGCAACATCGCCGTGCTGGTCGAAGCCGCGGTGCGCAACACCATCCTGCAACTGCGCGGCATCGACACTTACCAGGAATTCGTTTCGCGCCACCGCGCCGCCATGTCGCGCGGTGAGTGAGCCTCAGGACCGGTGCGAGTGCCCCTTGTGGGGGCAGCCGGTCTTCGTGCAATTGGCGTAGAGCGAGAGGGCGTGCTCCTGAAGCGCGAAGCCGCGGGTCTTGGCCACGAGATGCTGGCGCTTCTCGATCTCTGCGTCGTAGAACTCTTCGACGCGGCCGCAGTCCAGGCAAACCAGGTGGTCGTGGTGCTGGCCTTCGTTGAGTTCGTAGACCGCCTTGCCCGACTCGAAATTGCTGCGGGTAAGCAAGCCCGCCTGCTCGAACTGCATGAGCACGCGGTACACCGTGGCCAGACCGATGTCCGAGCGTTCTTCCAGCAGCACGCGAAACACGTCTTCAGCCGTCATGTGACGGTGTTTCGCGTTCTGGAACACCTCCAGAATCTTCAGCCGGGGCAAGGTGGCCTTGAGCCCCGTGCTCTTGAGTTCTTCGATGTTGGTCATGGCAGGGAACGGCGATCGGTGGGAGGGGCCGGTCGAGGGCCGAAAAGGTGCCCGGGACTACAATGACCGGATCATATCGCCAGCGCCCTGCACGCGCCGAATTTTCCGTCGGTAAGCCACAGAGCGCCGCGCTCACCAGGTCCGTCTCATGCATCCAACCGGTCGTCACGGCTTCGCTGCCCTGAATCCTTCCCGCCCCCTGCGGGTTCTCTTCTGCACGCTGGCATTGGCGGGTCTGGGGGCCTGCTCCGGTTATGGCGACGGCACCTATGGACTCACCAGCCTGGTCACACCGTACAAGATCGACATCCTGCAGGGCAATGTGGTCACGCGCGAGCAGGCGCAGTTGCTCAAGCCGGGCATGACGCGCCCGCAGGTGCGCGACGTGCTGGGTTCCCCGCTGCTCACGAGCGTCTTCCACGCCGATCGCTGGGACTACGTGTTCACCTACAAGCGTCAGGGCCAGGAGCCGCAGCGCCGCACGCTCACAGCTTTCTTCAAGGGCGACGTGCTCGACCGCGTGGAGGCGGACGAGTTGCCCAGCGAGACCGAGTTCGTGGCCTCGCTCGATTCGCGCCGCAAGCCCGGCAAGGTGTTGCCGCTCGAGGCCACGCCTGAACAGCTCAAGGCGTTTCAGGAGCGCAATCCCGGCACCCCGGTGACGCCTGCGCCGAGCGCGCCGGCCGATGCGAACTACCCGCCGCTGGAGGGTGCGGGGCCCGCTCGATGAGCGGGGCACCGTTCAAGGTTTGCGTGGCGGGCGCCAGCGGGCGCATGGGCCAGATGCTGGTGGAGGCCGTGCGGGCCAGCGGCGACTGCGAGTTGTCGGGTGCGCTCGACGTGCCGGGCAGCCCTGCGATCGGGCAGGACGCCGGCGCCTTCGCCGGCCAGGCCAGCGGCGTGGCCATCACCGACGATCTGCCGCGGGGTCTGTCGGGCAGCCGTTTTCTCATCGATTTCACGCGTCCCGAAGGCACCATCGCTCACTTGCGCGAGTGCGCGAGACAGGGCGTGGCGGTCGTGATCGGCACCACCGGCTTTTCCGATGCGCAGAAGGTGGAGATCGCGGACATCGCTACGCGGATTCCCGTGGTCATGGCGCCCAACATGAGCGTGGGCGTCAACGTGACGCTCAAGCTGCTGGAGATGGCGGCCAGAGCCATGTCCACCGGCTACGACATCGAGATCATCGAAGCCCATCACCGCCACCAGGTGGATGCGCCCAGCGGCACGGCGCTGAAGATGGGCGACGTGATTGCCGATGCACTGGGCCGTGATCTCAAGGCTTGCGCGGTGTATGCCCGCGAGGGCGTCACGGGTGAGCGCGACCCGTCCAGCATCGGTTTCGCCACCATCCGCGGCGGCGACATCGTGGGCGACCACACGGTGCTC
>SXGT01254428.1_pt1 | contig 10622 bp, 10 predicted proteins | sample 3176221 | NCBI WGS metagenome assembly SXGT01 (sample SAMN11356862, study PRJNA531348) | freshwater metagenome | isolation source: freshwater sample F1-120 | place: China: Fuxian Lake, Yuxi | collected 2017-12-25
GATCAGTCCGTTTACGATGTCATTGAGTACCTTCCAGCCGAAGGCCGTGAACGGATCGGCACCAGTTTCCGAGGGGATCAGCGCGGCGATGCGGCTGGCCAGCTCGGTTTTTCGGTTCCAGTTGCGCAGGGGATCGATGCAAGCCGATTTTTCTGGATGCGCCGGATGAAAGTAGATGAAGCGATCAGACTGCCCCAGTGCCTCGCAAACTTTTCGGGCATTGTGGGCAAGCCCATGATCGCCTTTCGGGTCGATGATGATGACTGGTTCACAGCGACATATGGCCTGTGATATCAGAAGATCGAATAATCTCGTCTTTCCGACCCTTGTTGTCCCGACAATCAGGGTATGTCCAACGAGATTGGAGAGATCGGCGTAGGCGTCTTCTTCTTTTGCCAATCCATGCAACCAGTACGCTCCATCCTTGTGCAGGATTTCCTTTCCCATTTGCGCAGCAACACCCCGCCCGATCAGAGCGTGCATGCGGCCCGCCTCGATGTCAGTCCAATGAAACCCGGAGCCCAGCCAGACCGCATCTTGTAAGGACGCCCTTCTTGCAATCTTCAAGAGCTCAGGGACTTCGATGAACTGTTTCTCGGTGAGCCGGATCCGCGTCTTGTCCTGACTACGTCTCCATGCCTGGATACTCCTGTATGCGGCAAAACCGGTACAAAGGAGTGAAGTCAGGACACCGAACCTGGTCGCGACGGGCAGTGTCTTGGTGACCGCCAAGGTGAGCGCAGATGCACCCATCCATGTTGCCGCCATTGGCCATTCGTAGACCCTGCGCCATGGATTGTCGAAGTCGTGTGAATCAAGCACTGGCTACCCATTTCCCATCGGAGTCAGCCTAGATTCCGGCATCGGTCAGCATTGTTCGCGCTTTTTCCGTCAGCGTATCGACGGCAAGTCGATAACCATCCGATTCATCGTCGCGATGCTCGAAAAGCAACTTTGCCAGACTACGCTTTACCGCCTCGTAACGGATGTAGGGCCTTGAAACCAGTACCCTCAGCACATCCGGCAATCCATACCGCTTAACGTTGTGACGCCACGCAGTGACGTACTTTGCCGGATATCTTGTTGCCGCAAGACGGATCGCTCCGTCAGCAAGCTCCAGAGCAATGATGTAACCCCCTTCGGTGGAGAAGGCGGATGCCACCTTGACGTCGACGTACTCGGGTTTTCCGTCGAAAAGCCAGACTTGCGGCTGGTCGGTTGTCTTGTTCGGATTCATGCGGTGAAAAATAACACCGCGACTTTTCGAAACGAGACCGAAAAGCATCTCAAATTAATCTATTTAGGACGAACGCCACTCTCAGAGTGGGACGGTCGCTCTATGCTGCTACTCACGGTCTGACGGTCAGCCGGAATGGCCATTGGCCAGTCGTTTTGTATTTGGCGGCAGTCAAGCAGCGAGCCGCCCTACAGCCTATGATGGCCTCGAACGGCAGTTTTTTCATCCCGCGAATTAGTGCTCCCGACCCAATCCTACCTATTCGCTTCATCCCAAAACCATGAGTCTGACAAGGGCTATTGAGTAAGGAATTTCGTCCATCACCTGCGTGAGCACGAAATCCGGCCGCTCAGCGCCCGGATCGGTGGTCGCAAGACACCGTGGCTCGATGGACGGACGATCCGTACTGAGGTCAAAGCTCAGCCAGTGCAAGAAAAAGCGAATCGAGGAGACCTTCGGCTGGATGAAGACGGTGGCCGAAATGAGCAAGAGCCACTTCATCGGCCAAGCCAAACTCAGATCGCCTCCTACCTGTCGGGGGGGGCGTACAACCTGCTGCGGATTGCGAAATTACAGACCACAGAGCGCACGGATAAAGCCCCCCCCAAGGAATCGGGTGAAAACCCGATCTACGGCTCATTTGATGGGCATCAAATGGATACTGAGAATCAAATTCCGGGAATAATGTCATGAGAAATAGAATGGAGGGGGCTGCGACTAGCGCGGATTCTGGGGAGGGCATCAGCCTGCTTGCTTACATTGACTGGTACGTCAAGCTCACCGCCGCGACTTACCACGCCAAGCAATAGCAACTTCCTCAATAAATTACAGATTTCTGTGCTTTAAGTACAATTAAACGCGTCAATTAAACGAATTACCATGTCTAATATACAGAAAACATTAGATCACATCATGCGGCGGCTCCAGGTTTCTCTGAACCGACGCCTGACTTATCGCGACCTAGCAAAGATGGCCGGCACCAGCGAACGAACGATGGCCGAGTGGATGCGCGGCGCTACCTCGCCCATGGCGATGAACGGGCTACTCAATTTGATGTACGCCATGAAACCGGACGACGCGATACAGGTGCTGGCGCTTTGGCGCGAGACAGCACAGCAGGACCCCACCAGTGCCAACAAGGCCCAGGAGATTCAGAAATGACCAAGACCCAGACCGAACTGACGGAAGTACGGTTCTACCGAGCAAGCGAAAAGCCGTACGGCGCCTTCAGCAATCTGTACCGGCGCGAGATCGAGTTCGAGGGCGAGAAGTTCGCAACCTCGGAGCACGCCTACCAAGCCGGCAAGGCTCGCAAGCCCGAAGTTCGGAAGTGGCTTATGGAAGCCCCCTCCCCCGCGCTGTTGGCCATGGCAGCCCATGGCCTCTACGTCTGGGACATCAATTCTGACTGGTCAAAGATCAAGTTCGACCGGATGAAGCGTGTGTTGCAGGCCAAGTTCACGCAGCACGAGGATCTGAAGCAACTGCTCCTGAGCACCGGCACGGCGCGCTTGGTTGAATCGGCCACGGTCGACAACGCAGTGAACCGCCTCTGGGGCGAGGTCAATGGTATCGGCAAGAACAAGCTGGGCGAACTGCTCATGGAAGTGCGCGCCGAACTCGCTGCGGTCGCAGTGCCTGCGAAGATCAAGCGCAAGGCGATACCGAAGGTTGCGCCCAAGAGCCGCGCCGCGCAGCCGAGCGCGACTGCCAGCGATGTGGGCCGTTCTAAGCGAAGGGCAGCAGCCGAACCCGTCGCCGCGTGAGTCGATGCGACTTCTGAGTAAGACATATCGGGCGTACCGTTCAATGTGCTGACTAGCAACGAACCGCCTTTTGAGTGTAATCGCTGAACTACAATTTTTGACTTCAATCGGCTGGGTACATGGGCAAACGATTCATCGACGAACTCCAACAGCTTCCCGCGACCATGCTGTGGGCGGCTAAGCAGGATGTCGCGTTGCTGCACCGAGCAGTTCATCTGTACAGCGATCGAGGCCTCCTAGCTGTTGGTTCGGGCGGATCTTTCACAGCGGCTGCCTATGCGGCGGATCAACATTTCCGGGTGTACGGCCGCCCGTCGCAGGCCATCACGCCACTCGATGTCTTTCAGGTGCCCACCCACGCGGCAGCGAATGCCGCAGGGCTGCTGCTGTCCGCAGAAGGCAAGAACCACGATATCCTGGCCGCTGCGAAGCAGCTTCGACTGCGCGCCTGCCCGACTATCGGCCTGACGCTGCGTTTAACCAGCCCGTTGGTTGATCTGAGTGATGAGACTGGCGCGGCATCTCTGGCGGCTTACGACATGCCTTGGGGCAAGGACGGCTACCTTGCAACGAACTCGCTAATCGCCACGCTGATCCTGCTCTGGCGAGCATATGAAGCCGATGCCACCGTCGCCGCCGAGTTGCCACCTTTAGTTAACTGGTACCTGCAGTTCGATCACAGTATCGAGCAGGCTTGCAGTATGAAGCTTTCAGGGCGCGCGCTGATCCTGCACGGCGCTGTTGGCCGTATCGGAGCCATCGACCTCGAATCTAAGCTGACAGAGGGAGGTCTGGCGTTCGGCCAAGTCTGCAACTTCAGGCAGTTCGCACATGGTCGGCACCTGCAGCTGTCCCAGCTCAGCGAACCAGTGACCGTGGTGAGTTTCAGTACTGAAGGCGACCCGCTTGCTACTGAGACTATCCGGCGGTTACCGACGGAGGCCGGGCCTGTTCTTAACGTAGCGCTACCTCGCATCAGCGACACGGGCGCTGAGATCGCAGGCGTATTGGCTGCGATGGTGATCACGCGGGCATGGGCTGGCGAGCGCATCGATCCCGGCCAGCCGGCCGTGCCCCAGTTCGGCCGTGATCTTCACGCCTTGGACATCTCGACCCTCGCACCGCATGCGTTGCCGCCCACCTCAGTCATGCTGAGAAAGCAAGCCGCTGGTGACCCGCCCGAGGTGCTCATCCAGCATGCTCGACGCTACATTGAACGCCTGCAGGCCGCCCGATTGCGTCTTCTGGTATGTGACTTCGACGGCACGTTCTGCGATACGGTCAAGCGTTTTGAGGGCCTCGATTCGAGGATTGCACCCGAGCTAACGCGATTGGCGCGCAGCGGTGTTCACTTGGCCTTCGCCACCGGACGGGGATTAAAGCTCAGGAAGGTCTTGCAATACAAGTTGCCCGCGGATGTATGGCCCATGGTGACGATGGGGTGCTACAGCGGCTCTTTCATTTTCAACCTGGCTGACATGCATGCCGCCGCGCCACCCGCCGACCCGCGCCTCACAGACCTGGCTCAATGGCTGCTCAAGACACGCGCACTGTCGACACACGTGGATCCGTGTGCGGATGCTGGGCAACTGAGCCTGCGGGGCGTCTCCGGCAGCGATAAAGTGCGGCTGATCGCTGCGATCAATGAGTGGGTCGCCCAGTACGGCCACGAAGGATGGCGAGCGTTCAGTTCTGGCCATTCGGTGGACGTTGTTACCGAGAAGGCAGGCAAGCTACTCGTCGTGCAGGACGCATGCCATCGGCTGGGGCTGGATCCATTGACGCAGGTTCTTCGTGTCGGCGACGGGGGCGATTTCGGTGGCAACGACTATGAACTGCTGTCTGAGGGGCTTGCACTGAGCGTCGATGCAGTTCCGCCAGGCGTTGAGCAGTGCTGGAACCTCCTGCCGCGTATGCTGAGCGGCGTGCGCGGCACTGAGTACTACCTGCTAAACCTTGAAGTTGCCGACGGCGAAGCCAGGTTTTCAACCGAGTTCTCGGAGCATGCTGACTTTGCGGTACGCGAAGGCATCAGCCGAAGCTAACCGGGCAAAAGAAGAAATAAGGGAGATGGTTGCATGAAGGAGACGCTGGCAAAGCGATTGGTTGCCGACCTGATGGACTGGAAGCTCGAACGCGCGACGAGCGAGTTTGCTTGGCTCGACCTGATGGTGAACTACAAATTCGACAGCTACCAACAGTACGGGCCGGGCCACCGGTTTTATGTCCATCTGCTGCGGTGGCTATCGCAGTACGAAATGGCGGATCGCGAGTTCATGTGGAAGCTCCTCCGCGAGCAACTGGTCTACATCAGCCAAGACGAGATGCATCACCTTGTCAGCCTCACTGGCCCCGCAATCGAGCGCGAGATGCGTGCTGCCGTTGCCAAGCAGCTTGGCCTGCCGGTGTACCGAGTTGACGATGACCCTAAAGCTAGTCGTCGCCTAGCGGAAATGCAGTGCCGAACGCTCTACGTCGGCGTCAGCGATGGCGCTCGAATCGACATCTTCCGCCGCTACAACGAGGGCACGGTCAACAATGAGCAGGTCGTCGCCATGATTGAGATCTCGGCCCTCAAGCAGGCCAAGCTCAAAGAGAAGCTGCAGGAACGACTGTCTGCGATCAAGTCGACTGCACCGGCCACATTCGAGTGGGTGTGCCTGATCGACGATTTCACCGCATCCGGCACTACCTCGATCCGGGACGAAAGCAATGGCAAGTGGGGTGGCAAGGTTGAGCGCTTTATCCAAGAGGTTGACAAGACGCGCGATGACGCACCTCTGATCACCGGCGATGCTCACATTCAGGTCCACCACTATCTTGCTTCCAAGGCTGCAAGCATCAACGTTTCTGATTTGCTTGAGCGCTTTCAGGCCACGGTGACGGGAATTCGCTTCATCCCGTCGTTCTCGTACGTACTGCCGGAGGATGTCGTGGTTGCTTCTGCTGCTCACCCTGACCTTGCCGCGCTGCTGGAGAAGCGCTACGACCCGGGAATCGAAACCACGCACACAGGGCGGGTTGCGCTGGGCTACAAGCAGTGCGGCCTGCCACTCGTGCTCGATCACAACACGCCCAACAATTCAGTGGCGACGCTCTGGGCTCGAAGCGATACAAAGGCCGAACAGTACGACAAAGACAACCACATGTCACCTCTCTTCCCCCGCCGTCAACGCCATTCGGACGTCCGCCCATGAATCCCTGGCACAAACGGGCAAACGAGTTCATCCGCGATGCCGACGAGCTCCTGCCACTGATCAGCCCCCAGCCTATCAAGCGTTTTTTCCAGCGCGAGTCGACGCGACTGTTTGATCGGCTAGTTGTGGTAGTCGGGTCACCTGGCTCGGGCAAGACCACTCTCGCTCGCCTGCTCGAGCTTCGCACGCTCGCGGCGGTGCCCGACTTCAAGGGCAACACTGACGTTCGAGAACTGTTGGCGTCATTGGCAAAGGCAGACGTCCTTGACGATCTCGAACCTGCCGTTCTCGCCTTGCGACTTCCCGCCGGTGGTCAGCTTCGATCGATCTGGGACCTGCCCTACGAGGTTCGCCTGAAGCACCGCCTACTGCGTGCCATGATTGAGGCGAAAACCGTGCTGGGATGGCTGCGCGCAATGGAGGATGTCGGCGTCGACCTAGAGCAGGTCCGCATCATCACTACGCCCAATGCTGAGGCTGCACGGGACGCGGTCAACGCGGATGAGCTGGAGGCGTTCCGCGAGCGAGCTCGCATGACGGAGCGTGCAATCTTTAGGCTCATAAATGCGCTGGTCGCGCCCGCAGAAGACGAATTGGGTGAACACCTGATCGACGTGGCATACGCGCCGTTTGCCATCATCGAGTCGATCGAGATCTCCGCCGCTTGGCGCGGCAGGACATTGCGTCTCAAGCCCATGGTCATCATCGATGACGCGCATGAGCTGCATCCGACCCAGTTGGAAGACGTCGACATCTGGCTCCGGGATCGAGAGGTCAAAATCGCGCGCTGGATGCTGACGCGCGTCGACTCACTGAACCTCGAGGATTTCAGGCGCGTCCTGCGTGATGAAGAGACCGTCTCGCCTGGCACCAACCCGGGTCGCGACCGCGTGCGCATCCTGCTTCAAGACACCGATAACCGGAACCGCCAGGCTTTTCGCTCAATCGCTGAGGACGTCGCTCGACGCTACCTGCATCCCCTGGCGGCCTTTCATCGACGCGGCAGCACCCTCAGCCTCAAGACCTTGCTGAACGCGGCTCGCCCATCCGTGCTGTCGGATACCGACTTGCATATCCTCCAGTCTGAAAATGTCCGTCTCGTTGAAGAAAACCAACTGACCAGCGAGAAAGTAGAGGCCATGGAGGCGGCGTACCCGGCGGACCTCACGCCCGACGTGAAGGCCGCAGTAACCCACATCATACTGGAGCGGGAACTGAAGCGAACGCCGCAGCGATCGTTGTTCGGTGCACCCGCGGAGGATTCGTCAGAAGAAGAAGTCTCCAAGGTGCAGCGTCCTGTTGTCACTGGTGCCGAGCTCCAGATGCTTCATCGATTTGACCGCCCCTTCTACTTCGGATTTGAGAGGCTGGCCGATGCAGCCAACGAGAATATCGAGCAGTTCGTGACCTTGGCCAGCGTGTTGGTGGATCGTCTAGAGACGCAGGCGATCCGAGGAAGGCAGCTGGCGCTGGATGCGCGTCAGCAGCACAAGGCCGTGCGCGAGCAGGCCGTGAATTTGATTGTCCAGTGGGACTTCCCGTACGCCCCGCAGGTGCGCAAACTCGTTGACTTCATTGGCGGTAGGTGTCAGGAGCTGACCCTTCGGCCCAATGCACCGCTGTCCGACGGCGCGAATGCCTACGGCATCCTACTTTCCGACCTGGCCAACCTGGATTCTAACGATGAGCTCGCACGCGTGCTTCATTACGCGCTGGCCTACCAGGCGCTGGTACTCGTTGAACCGTATGAGTGCAAAGGTAAGACCTGGGCATTGTTCGAACTCGGTGGCGTAGCCATCATCGCCAAGGGCCTGACGCACAGCCGCGGTGGGTTCGTTGAAGGAACGCTTCTCCAACTAAAGACCTCGGTGGGGAGTGCCGCATGATTCGCGTGCCCAACCTCTCCCTTGACGATGTCGATGAGTTCATCACCGACTACTTCCCGACCGCTGGAGCCACGCTGTTGATCGGTAATGTGGGCTTCAGCCCCGACGTGCTGTATTTCCCGGAGCGCCTGGGGCCGCTTCCCAATGTTGACATGCGCTTTTTCCACGAGAAGCGCCCGGCAGTTCCGGCGGTGATCACGCAGTTGGCTTCTGAGCGTGAGCAACAGCTCCGCGACCTCGCAGAGTGTCCCATGCAGATTGTCGACGTCGCAATCCTTGCCGAAGACGGCGCACCCGTGGGCGGCCGCAATGCCTGCATGCAGGTACACAAGTGGCTGAGCGCAAAGGCCTACACGGACGTTGTGATCGATGCCACTGGCATGTCGCGATGCACGGCCTTTCCGATAGTCAAGCAGCTCTACCAGCTGTCGCGAGGCACTCCGATTCGTGTGCATCTGCTGGTAGCCGACAGCAACCAAGCCCTCTCAAACGTCGACTCGGTATCCAACGACCGCGGCGGCTGGATGCACGGATTTCCTGGTGAAACGGAGACCGACGATTTCGCCAAAGCGCTCAAGCTGTGGGTCGTGCAGCTGTCCGAGAAGGCGGGCGCGTCGCTGCAAACAATGTTTCGGGAGCTGGACTCACCAGAAGAGGTCTGCCCGGTCCTGCCTTTCCCGGCTGTGAACCCGCGCCGCGCCGACGAGCTGCTGTTCGAACATCGCGAGTACTGGCAGCGAGAGTGGTTCGAGTCACCGCTGAACTTCATCCGGGCGCATGAATCAGATCCGATGGACGTTTTTCATTCGATAGTGCGCCTCCACACAACCCGTGTGGAAGCCCTGACCGGCTCCGGTCTAATTTCTCAAACCGTATTGTCCCCTGTCGGGCGAAGGCTCCCCGGCATTGGTATGCTTCTTGCTGCGATCTCATACGGGCTACCAATTTTCTATCTGGAGACAGTCGGCTATGATGTCCACGGGGACTTGGTTCCTGGCGTCCGAGGCACCCCTACTCACCGATGGCATTTCCGTGTTGACAAGCTCGATCCAACTCACGACTGAAGGGCTACGCTCCCGTGTATCGGGGGCGGGCTTCATCACGCTGGATGTGATGCTGGGTGCGGGGTCCCAACTAGTCTACACAGGCATCGGTGGGTCTACGGGCAACGTGCTTTCGATCCTCGCTTTCCTGGGTTGGGAGAGCTTTCCGCTCGTGAACCTTGGGCGCGACCACGTTGGCACAACCATCCACCGAGAATTCACCAAGCTCGGTGCGAACATGCGCCACGTGCGGTTGAACCGAGGGCTCATGAGCCCTCTGCTTTATCAGTTTGCTGGCGAACCTTCCGAGGCACCTCGCTACAGCTTCGCCTGCCCTGTCTGCGGTCAGTCGCGCCGGTTCCACGAGAACCTCGTGGACAGCGGCGTTGATGAGTTCGTGAGCTGCGCCGCCAAGTCCAACGTCTTCTTCTTTGACCGAGTCACCGATGGTATTGTACGCATGGCTCAAGCCGCTCGCGCTGGTGGTGCCTTCGTGTTCTTCGAGCCGTCATCTATCTCTGGAGACCGAGGCTTGTTTGACGCTGCGCTGAGCTGCGCGCACGTGGTGAAGTACTCGGACGACCGGATTCATGAGCCGTTGGATCACCGTCTGTCTTCAGGCTTCATCGAGATCCAAACACTGGGTGTGCGGGGCCTACGTTTCCGAAAGCACTCTCTTGCACCAGACTGGGTCGACCTGCCGGCACTTCACACGAGTTCGGTTGCCGATACCTCTGGGGCCGGCGACTGGTGCACAGCTGGCTTCCTGCACGCACTGTTTGCTAGTCGTGGCACCAACGACCTTAGAGACCTAGGCTACAACGACATCTATCCTTCTTTGCGACTGGGGCAATCCATCGCCGCTCTAAGCGTGGGACACGTCGGCGCGCGCGGAATGATGCGTGCGTGGCAACCATCGGACGCCTTGAAGATGGCTCAGCAGATCCTGGACGGTGCAAATGCACCGGAGTGGACTGGCCCAGCCTGCGCTCACCAGCGGCTCGATTCCGTTTGCTGTGTGGATCTGACGTCTGCTACGCCGCAGCCTGGACGACTGTCGACCTTCTTCTGATTCGGCCAGTCGGCTGCCACCTTCGTATACCGGACTTGCGCAGCCGCCAGCACGGAATCGTGCAGAGGCTATCTGGCGGCAGAAAGTCAGCCGCAACCCGCCCCACAGCCTAGTCCAGCGCAACGATTGATTGATGCCGTTCGTGTGGCTGTGGCGAGGGCGCTGACGATAAATAGAAAGCTGCCGTTCGAGACCATTACGCACTGAAATGCGGCTTACCGCCCGACTGCCGCCCAATAGCGAACGACTAGCCAATGGCCGCACTGGCTGAGTCGTGTGAATTGACCATCCGGCGGGCCACAAAGTGCAGCAGTCATCTTGATAACCATATTCCATATTTTTCATGTGGTCGTGCCTTAGAGCTCTGATGCTTGAGGTTGTTGGTGATCGTCATTGTTTTATTAAAGAAAAGATTAAAAGA
>SXGT01322106.1_pt1 | contig 10618 bp, 8 predicted proteins | sample 3176221 | NCBI WGS metagenome assembly SXGT01 (sample SAMN11356862, study PRJNA531348) | freshwater metagenome | isolation source: freshwater sample F1-120 | place: China: Fuxian Lake, Yuxi | collected 2017-12-25
GGCGTGGTGGAAAAGAAGGGGCTGCTCACCGGAGCCAGAATTAGCAAGGGCGACGCGCTGCTCGCCATGCCATCCACGGGGCTGCATACCAACGGCTATTCGTTGGCGCGAAAGCTGGTGTTCGAAGTGGCCGGGCACGGCGTGGACACGCAGGTGCCGGAGTTCGGCTGCACGGCCGGCGAAGAACTGCTGAAGGTGCATCGGAGCTACGCACCGGCGATCCGCGCGCTGCGCGACAAGGGGCTGTTAAAGGGCGCCGCGCACATCACCGGCGGCGGAATCACGGAGAACACGCCGCGGATGTTGCCGGAAGGGCTGGCGGCGGAGATCGACACGAAGAGTTGGGAAGTTCCTCCGATGTTTCAATACCTGCGATCGGTGGGCGGCGTTCCGCTCGCCGATTGGCGCCGCACGTTCAACCTCGGAGTGGGCATGATCGTCGCGGTCAGCGAAGGGAAGGAAGCAAAGGCGGCCAAGGCGATCGCGAAGGCGGGTCACGCTTCGTGGCGGATCGGCACGGTGATCGAGCGATCCAAGCGGGGCGGCCGCGTGGTCTACCGCTGAAATGCGCCGTCTGGGGATTCTGCTTTCGGGCCGCGGATCGAACTTCGAGGCGATCGCGCGAAACGTGCGGTCCGGCGCGCTCGACGCCGAAATCGCGGTAGTGATCTCCAATCGCGCGGAGGCTCCGGGGCTCGCCCTTGCGCGCCAACTCGGCCTGCCGGCCAGGCACATCCCGTCGAAGGGATTGGAACGGGAAGCCTACGACGCGCTGTTGATCGAGGCGTTGCGCGGACACGGCGTGGAACTGGTGATCCTCGCCGGCTACATGCGATTGCTGAGCCCGGCGTTCGTGCGCGCGTTCCCGATGCGCATCTTGAACATCCATCCGTCGTTGCTGCCGGCGTTCCCCGGGCTGGACGCGCAGCACCAGGCGTTCGAGTATGGAGCGAAGATCACCGGCTGCACGGCGCACTTCGTCGACGAGCAACTCGACCATGGGCCCGTGATCCGGCAAGCCGCGGTCGCCGTGCTCCCGGGCGATACGGCGGAAACGCTCAGCGCGCGCATTCTCGAGCGCGAGCATGAGATATATAGTGAAGCCATCCGCATCGTGCTTTCCGGACGTTACCGGATCGAAGGGCGGCGGGTGGTGACGGAGGATGGAATCAATGTTGCGTAGAAGCTTTCTCGCCGCGACTACCGCGGCTTCGTACTCGCGGATTCTCGGCGCCAACGGCCGCAAACGCGTTGGCCTGATCGGCGCGGGCGGCCGCGGCAAGTACCTGGGCGGCGAGTTCAAGGAGATCGGCGCCGAAGTGGCCGCCGTCTGCGATGTCTACCAGCCGAACCTCGAGGGCGGGCTGAAGATCGCCAACACGGGCGCCCAGAGCTACACCAACTACAAGAAACTGCTCGACGACAAGTCGTACGACGCGGTGATCGTGGCGACGCCCGATCACTGGCACGCGCAGATGACCATCGACGCGGTGGAGGCCGGCAAGGACGTCTACGTCGAAAAGCCCATGGCGCACCGCATCGACGAGGGTTTCCGCATGATCGAAGCGACGCGGCGCACCAAGCGGATCGTGCAGGTGGGCACCCAGCGTCGCAGCTACGACGTGTTCCTGGAAGGCAAGAAGGTGATGGACTCCGGCGACCTGGGCAACGTGCACCTGGTCAATTCGTGGTGGCTCAACTACACCGGCGACGCGCGTCCGCAGAACATCGACGCGAGCAAGCTCGATTGGAAGCAATGGCTGGGCACGGCGCCCAAGCGCGACTTCGATCCGCTGCGATTCCGCAACTGGTATTGGTACTACGAGTATTCGGGCGGCCTCACGGTGGGCCAGGGCGCGCACATCATGGATGCGATCCACTGGTTCATGAATTCGAAAGCGCCCACGGCCGTGACGTGCACCGCCGGCCGCGTCAACGTGCAGGGCGTCGAGATTCCGGAGACCACCTGCATCACCGCCGAGTATCCCGAGAACTACCTGGCGATCTTCACGCTCGGCTACAAGTCGATGCGGTACAACGCCTTCAACGACCAGTTGAAACAGTTCCACGGGACCAAGGCGCGTTTCGACGTCGGCCGCGAGGGCTGGCAGTTGTTCCCCCAGTCGGACGCCATCGACATGAAGGCGTCCAAGGAGCTGAAGAAGCCGGGTACCTTCATGTCGGCCGCCAGGCAGCACATCCGCAACTTCCTCGAGTGCGTCGAATCGCGTAAGGATCCGAACGCTCCGGTGGAAGCCGGACAGACGACCAACATCGTGCTGTGCATGGCCATGGACTCGTTGCGCGGCGGCAAGCGCCTGCGTTGGAACCAAGCCAAGCGCGCCGTGGAAGGATGAACATGACCAACAATCAACCGGCCAAGCTCGCCGTGAACAACACGGGCGACTACCGCGACAACTACGCCAACAGCGTCCAGGTTCGTCCCGGACTCTGGGACTTCTTTCTGGTGTTCGGTATCGCCAATCAGACGGCGCCCGACGTGGTGAACATCTCGAACTTTCAGGGAGTCTATTTGAGCCCGCAACAGGCCAAGGCTCTGGCGAATCTGCTGAATCAAAATATCTCGCAGTACGAAGCCGCGTTCGGCGAGATTCGGCTGGAACCCGCGCAGCAGCCGCCTTCGGGCGATCGCATCATCCAATGACGCGCCGCCAACTGCTCGCCGCCGCCGCGGCCGCGCCCGCCGCGATGCCCGCGGAGAAGATGCCATTCCCGGTCATCGACACGCACATCCACCTGTTCGACATCGACCGGCCACAGGGCGTGCCGTGGCCGCCCAAGAACAACGAAAAGCTCTACAAGACGGCGATGCCCCCGCGGTATCGCAAACTAGCGGAGCCGTTCGGCGTGACCGGCGCGATCTACGTGGAGTGCAGTCCGTGGCTCGAGGACAACCAGTGGGTGCTCGACGTGGCGGACAAGGATCCCATCATGGTGGGCGTGATCGGCGACCTCGAGCCCGGCAAGCCCGGCTTCGGAAAGCAGCTCGAACGTTTCCATAAGAACCCGCTGTACCGGGGCATCCGCTACGGGACGCTGTGGGGCCGCGACATCCACGCCGAAAGCAAGAAGCCGGATTTCATCGCGGACCTGAAGCTGTTGGCTCAGGCCGGGCTGACGATGGACAGCGCAACGGCGAGTCCCGCGCTGATCCGGACGTTGTTGCGAATCACGGATCAGGTTCCCGCGCTGCGCGTGGTGATCGATCACCTGCCGCAGATGCAACCACCCGCCGCCCCCGCGGCGTTGAAGGAGTACGAGTCGGATCTGCGCGAGATCGGCCGGCGGAAGCAGGTGTTCGTCAAGATCTCGGAAGTGCTGCGCCGCGTGGACGGCCGGATTCCATCGGAAGTGGCGTTCTACAAACCACGGCTCGACGCCATCGTGGACGCGTTCGGCGAGGATCGCGTGTTGTTCGGCAGCGACTGGCCCAACAGCGACAACTGGGCGGAGTATCCGGCGGTGTTCGCCATCGTGCGCGACTACTTCATGGCGCGTGGCCGCGTTCCGGCGGAGAAGTATTTCTGGAAGAACTCCGTGCAAGCCTACCACTGGGTGAAACGGTAGCAGGTTCGCGAGAGGAGTCTGGACTCAGGCCGGATGCGATGATCACGCGCTTGAAGATCTCGGGGTTCAAGAACATGCTGAGCCTCGATGTCCGTTTGGGGCCCTTCAATTGCATCATTGGCTTCCTTCCTCAGGCCGCTGTCCACCGTAACGCCGAGTTGATCGCCGACTTCAGCCCGCTCCGCGAACTCCCCGCGTTCGCGCGCCTGGAAGAGGCGCTCGCCGCCGTGCTGGCCGAACGCGGCTGGACTCCCGATCACCGGTGAGCGATCACCAATAGCGACTTCGCCCGTCTCACCGCGCAATCCACCGCCAGCTTCCGCGTCTCCGGATCCAGCGCGCCGAAGCTCTCGTCCAGAATCACCAGATCCGCGCCCTGCAACAACGCGCGCGCCAGGAACAGCCGGCTTCGCTCGCCCTGCGACATCTGCCATCCGGTCTCCCCCACGATCTGCGTCAGTCCGCCCGGCATCCGCGCCAACAGCGGACCCAGGCCCAGTTCCTCGCAGATCTGGAGTGCGTCCGCCGCGTCCCGCTCGCGCACCGGCAGCGGACGCCCCAACAGCAGATTGAACGAGAGCGGTCCCGTGATCACGTGGTTCTGGTGGAACTGCGGCGCCAGAGCGACGCGCCGGCTCCATGCCGCCCCGCCGATGGTGGCGCGATCCAATCCGCCCGCCATCAACAGCCCGGATCGCGGCGCGCGGATGCCGGCCAGCACCGCCGCCAACGTCGACTTGCCGCCGCCGGACTCGCCCTCGAGCACCAGGCGATCGCCGGGCTGGATCCGCAACGAGCAGCGCCGCAACACCGCGTCCTCGGAACCTTCGTATCGATAAACCAGATCGCGGACCTCGACCGCCGATCCCTCCGGCGGCCTGGCGGCGTGATTCGGCGCGCCCGCCGGTTCGCGCCGCCGGGCCGCGTCCAGCAGTTCCCGAATCTGCTCCCGCGCCACCCACGCGTCCAGAAGCTGATAGGCCGCCGCGGCGATCTTGCGAAACGCGCCGAACGCGAGCAGCACGCCACCGAGACCCGCCGCCACGGGTCCAGAACCGGCGCGATCGGAAAGGAACGCCCCCACCAGGGACGCCACGCCGGCGGCCACCCATCCCTGCGGCAGAACGGTGGCGAGCATCGCCTCGGCGCGGTCGCGCAGACGCGACACCTCGACGTAGGCGCTCAGTTCCCGGTCCTCGGCGGAGTGCCACTCCGAGGGCGCCTCCTGGGCGAGCCGCGTTCGATGCCCCACCATTCGCTCCACCAGGGCGTCGGTGAGGTCCATGCGCGCTTGCGTCCACGCCCGGGCGCGAATCAGGTAGCGCCGCGACAACCACGCGGCCAGCACGATCCAGGCGATCAGGCAAATCGCCGGCGCCGCCAGTCCGGCGGCCGCGAACACCGCTACGGCGGCCACGAGTTCCATCGCGCCGGTCACCGCCGCGAATCCTCCCGCGAGCGTGAGATTCTCCACGGCGCTCGCCTCGATGGTTTTTCCCAACAACTGGCCGGCTCCCGACGTGAGGACCGCCTCCGGATCCATCCGCAGCGCACCGGCGAGCAGCCGCCGCTTCAACAAACAGCCGAACGCGACCGCCATCCGCGCCTGCAGCCAGGACGCGGCCATGTGCAGCGGCGCGATGGTGACCAGCAGCAGCGCCCACGCGATCAACCAGCCCGTTTCCAACCGGCCCGAAAGGACCGCCTCGCCGATCACTCGCCACGCGAGCAGGAAGGCCAGCAGCCGGATCGCGTGCAACGCGGACAGCCGAACGGCTTTGCTCCGCCACGGACCCTGCCGCAACAGCCGCGGCCAGCGCGCGGTGACCGGAACTCCGAGCGCAAAGGCGCCCATCCACCGGGGCGCGAGCCGCGCTTCAATCAGGGCGCGTTCCGCGCGCTCCCGTTCGGAGCCGCGCAGGCCGGCCCGGTCCAGCACCGGGCCGGTTCGCTGGCGAGCCTCCGCTTCCATCTCCTCGCACATCGCGGCGCGAATCGCTTCCGAGCCCACGCGGCGGCGCTTCAAGGCGGGCGTCAGCACCACGCCCGGCCGCGTCACCGTGAGGAACCGCCCGGGCTCGGGACCGGGCAGCCGCACCAGCAGCGGCGCGGCCGAGCGGAGCCAGTCCCGCAGCCGCGCGTACTCCACCGGCGTGAACTCGGCCTCGAGGTCCAGCAGCGCGGCGGCGGCTTCCACCCAGCCGCGCAGGGCTTCCGGCTCCATCGGCGCCGGTTCGGGCACGCGATCGGACAGCGGCTCCAGCCCGGCGTCGCGCGCGAGCGCCTGAATCGCGTCGCCGAGCCGCGAGTATTCCCACGCCAGTTCGCTAAGCGGCGTCACGGCCGCTCCTTTAGTTCGCCGTCCGCGATCGCGATCCGCCGCCATTGGCCGCCGCTCCACAGCCCCTCGGACACCTCGTGCTCGGCGTCGAGCAGCGCGCGGTAGCGCGACCCTTCGCGAGCCGCCAGTTCGGCGGGAACTCCGTCCTCGGCGACGCGTCCGTTCTCGATCACCAGCACGCGTTCGAAATCGAGCGTGGAGCCGACGTCGTGCGTGATCGCGAGCATCGTCGCGCCGCGCCAATGTTCGCGCGCGCGCCGCGTCAGGATGACGCGCTTGCCGTGATCCAACCCGCGAAACCCCTCGTCGAGAATCACCAGACGCGCGCCGCGCCGCAGCATTGCGCGGCCCAGACGCACGCGCTGCCCTTGACCTCCGGAAAGCGCCGCGCCCCCTTCGCCGAGCTTGGTCTGCAAACCGCGTGGCAGCTTGCCGAGCACTTCGGTCAGCTCCGATTTCTCGACGACGGCGCCGATCCCGCTCAATTCTTCCGGCCGCGCTCCGTAGGAAATGTTGTCGATGCAACTGGCGTTCCACAGGTACACTTCCGGATCCACCCACGCGATGCGCCGCCGCAACTCGGCGCCCGCGCCGCCATCGAGCGGAGCGCCATCCACGCTGACGATTCCCGACGCCGGACGATGCCACCCGAGCAGCAGCCCCACAAAGCTCGACTTGCCCGCGCCGGACGGACCCACGATGGCGACCTGCTCGCCGGCCGCCACCGAAAGATCGAAGCCATCCAGTATCGTGTGGCCGCCCGCGCGCACCGAAACATTCTCCAGGCGGACCGCCATCCCGTCCGCCTCCCCGGCGGGGATCTCGCGCGGCAACGGCTCCTCGATCGCGCCGAGCGGCTCAAGCGTTCGCAAGGTCGTGTTCCGGAAAGCCGGATACTGCCACGCGGCTTGCACCAGCGACTGCGCCAGCGGGGGCAGGCCAAGCACCCAGTAGACGAACAGAAGTCCCGTGCTCGCCTCGCCGTGACGGCGGAAGTGATCGAGAATCACCAGCGCTCCCAGCCCGTATCCGAGCGCCATCTGCGCGCCTTCCACGCTCACCACCGCCCGTTGCAGGCGCAGCGCCGCGTCGGCCCACTCGCCGAGCAACTCCCGATGTTGGTGGCGGATGGTTGCTCCGGCGCCGTGCGAACGGATCGCGAACAACCCGAGCAACGAATCCAGGTAGAATCGCGACAACCCGCCCGCGTGGGTGCGGACGCGCATGTCGCGCTCGAGCAGAGTGGGCCGCGCCAGCCAGGGCAGCAGCAGCGCCGCCGCCAGATACGCTGAGGCCGCGGGCGCGGCGCCCGGATCCAGCCAGATCACGCCGGCCGTGGTGAACGCCAGTTCACACGACGCCCGCGCGGCGCGGCCCACGAACGCCGGAAGCTGCCGGACCGACTGCAAGCTGTGTCCGCGCTCGGCCATGTCGGACTTCGGGCGGCTCTGGAAATAGCGGTCTCCCAGACGCGGAATCTTGGAAAGGAATCGCGCGCGCAACCGCGCCTCCAGGTGGCGGCCCAAGCGCGGCAATCCGAACGATATCGGAATCTCGAGAAGCAGTAACGCCAGCAGAATCGCGATCGCGGCGGCGAACGCCGCCAGGCGCTGGCCCGACGTGCCGAGTTCCCGCGCGAGATCGAACAGCCCGCGGAACAGCAATCCTTCGAGCAACGTGCCGGCGGCGGCGGCGGTGATCGCGAGGGTCAACGCGGCGGGCGCGTACCAGCCGCCCTCGCGCACGATCGACCACAGCACCCGGCCCGCCGGCGGCGCTTTCTCCGCCAACGCGGCGGCGACCTCCGGCGGCAGTTCGGACGAGACGCCCTCCGCGCTGCGTCCTTCCACGTGGATGAACACCGCGCCCCGCCAACCGATCGTCTCCTCGCCTTCCTCGCCGGGCGGGAGTCGCGAAACGGTCCACGATTCCTGGGGAATGTCCTCCGGCGAATCGAACATGGCGCGGATCACCGCCCCGGCGCGGCGTCGCGGAATCGCGCCGGATTCCACCAGCGAAGCGCCCAGACGGATCGCCGCGTCCAGCGCCGCGATGCCGCGCCAACCGGTGTCGGACAGCGCTCGCCGCAGCAGTTCGTCCGCCTCCACGCGGCCGGCGCCGGCGTTGGCGAGCCTTTCCGCCAATTGCGCGCGATGCGAGTCCCCGCCGGCCCACTCGCGCCACATCGGCGCCGGGAGCGCCTGCGTATGTTGAAAGACGGTGGGAAGGAAATCGGAGACCCGGAGCCACGCGCGGCCGGCGCCCGGATCCATTACTTGCAGCCAATCGCCGGCGCGCCGCCACAGGATGACGAAGTGCGTGTAGCCGCTCGCCGTGGTCACCACAATCAGCGCGGGGAACACCTGCGCGCCGCGCAGCATCAGGTGGTCGGCGGGCAGCATCGTCTGAGAGGCGTCGAGCCCAACCCGTTTGGCGATCTCCTCGAGCGTATCGATCGAAGTGCCGTCCACGTCGGTCTGGCAGGCCTCGCGCAGCCGGCCGTAGCTGACCGGAATTCCGAATCCCTCGAGGAGGCACTTCAGAGAAGCCGGACCGCAATCCATCGCCGAGGTCTGCACCACTTCCGGAGCAAACCAGCGGCGGCTCATGGAGCGGCGCTCCCGCGGCCGGACCGGGGCGCGGTGAGGTATCCGCCGGCCAAACGCAGCGCCAACCGCGCGGGCGAGATTCGCTCCACCTCCACCTCCACCGATCCGGGCAGCCCGTGCTGCATCGGAATGCGGCCGTTCGGAGTCACCGAGAGTTCGACGCGCACCGATCCATCCCGCACTTCGCCGGCCACGCGTTGCACTTCGCCTTCGAGGCTGCCATATTGCGCCCACGGAAATCCCTGGAGCCGGATACGCGCCTTCTTGCCCTGCTTGACGCGGCCCATCGCCGCGGCGGGCGGAAACTGCGCCACCAGGATCACTCCGCCGTCCGGCACGATGGCCGCCAGCTTCTCGCCTTCGGCCAGGAACGCGCCGGGACGCAGTACGGCTGCCTCTCCAATCCGCCCGGCCACCGGCGAGCGAATCACCCGCCGGTCGATTTCGAACTCCAGCCGGTCCAGCCCGCTGCGTGTGTTCCGGATTTCGCCTTCCAGCTTCGTGATCTCGCTTCGGATCTGCTGCTGCCGCACCAGACGCTCGCTGTCGCGCTGGCGCTGGTCACGGCCGATCCGGTCGATGCCGGCGCGCAGACTGTCGGCCGTGGCGCGCTGGCTCGCCGCGTCGCTGATGGCGCGTTGGTAGTCGCGTTCGGCGATCAGCCCCTGCCGGTGGAGCTTCTTCACGCGATCGATCTCGCCCTCGAGGTACCGGGCCGGCGCCTCCGCGCTCTTCGTCTGCTGCCGCGCGACTTCGACATTCGCCAACGACGCCCGCCGGTCCTCTTCGCCCGCCTTGGCCGAAAGCGCCAGTTCCTCGCGAAGGGCGCGGATCTGGTCCGCCACCGTTCCGATGCGCGTCCGCGACTCGCTCCGCTGGAACTTCTGGAGATCGCTCTCCACCCGCGCCAACTCCTCGCCCGCTTTTACGTCGCGTCCCACCCCGAGGGCGGCCGACACCAGCATTCCGTCGATCGGCGACTGCACCACGTAGGCGGCGCGATTGGTTTCCAGCCGCGCGTTGCCGGTCACTTCATAGAGCGGAACTTCCGAAGCGGTGAACCACGCCGCCCACGCCGCTCCCAGCAACAAGGCGAACAACAGCGTGACAGCCGATCCGCGGAACGAATCGGCCTCCAGCAGGGCAGCGGTCCTTGCGAACCCCCGTGTCAAGGCTCAGATCGCTTCCCGCAGGTCCTTGTACGGCCGGTTCTGCGATTCCGCCACGGCGGCATAGGTGATGTGGCCGTTGCACGTGTTGACGCCCTGGCGAATGGCGTCGCTCCGTTCGCACGCTGCCGCCGCGCCCCTGCTGGCGATCTGCATCAGGTAGGGGAACGTGGCGTTGGTCAACCCGAGCGTCGATGTGTGCGGCACGGCGGCGGGCATGTTCGACACGCAGTAGTGCAGCACGCGCTCATCCACGTACACCGGATCGGTGTGCGTGGTGGCTCGCGACGTCTCGTAGAAGCCGCCCTGGTCGATGGCCACATCCACCAGAACGGAGCCGGCCTTCATGTCGCGCAGCATCGGACGGCGGACGAGCTTGGGCGCGGAGGCTCCGGGAATCAGCACGCCGCCGATCACTAGGTCGGCCAGCTTCACCGATTCGTGGATGGTCCACGAGTTGGAAGCCAGCGTGACGATCGAGTTGTTGAAGATGTCGTCCAGATCGCGCAGCCGATCGAGATTCCTGTCGATGATGGTGACGTGCGCGCCCATGCCCACGGCGATCTTCGCGGCATTGAGACCCACCACGCCGCCTCCGAGAATCACGACGTTCGCCGGGGCCACTCCGGGGACTCCCCCCAGCAGGATGCCCCTTCCACCATTCGGCTTCTCGAGATACTGCGCGCCCACCTGCACGGCCATCCGCCCCGCCACTTCCGACATCGGCGTCAGGAGGGGAAGCGACCCGTCCTTTTCGCGGATGGTTTCGTAGGCGATCGACAGCGTGCCCGCGTCCACCAGCCGTTGCGTCAAATCCGGCAACGGCGCCAGGTGGAGATAGGTGAATAGGAGCAGATCCTTGCGAAGGAAGTCGTACTCGGAAGGCTGCGGCTCCTTCACCTTCACGATCA
>SXGT01519646.1_pt1 | contig 10618 bp, 8 predicted proteins | sample 3176221 | NCBI WGS metagenome assembly SXGT01 (sample SAMN11356862, study PRJNA531348) | freshwater metagenome | isolation source: freshwater sample F1-120 | place: China: Fuxian Lake, Yuxi | collected 2017-12-25
CTGCGTCGCCAGCACCAGGAAGGGCTCCGCCAGCCGATGCACCTGACCGCCGATCGTGATCTGGCGCTCCCGCATCGCCTCCAGCAGCGCCGACTGCGTCTTGGGCGTCGCCCGGTTGATCTCGTCGGCCAACAACACCTGCGTGAAGACCGGACCCTTCCTGAAGGAGAAATCGCGACCCCCCTGGCCCTCCGTGATGATCGTCGTCCCCAGGATGTCCGCCGGCATCAGATCCGGCGTGAACTGGATCCGGTTGTAATCCAGCCGCAGCGCGTCAGCCAGCGTCCTCACCAGCAAGGTCTTGCCCAGCCCCGGCACCCCCTCCAGCAAGACGTGGCCCCCGCCGAGCATCGCCGCCAGGACATGCCGGATCACCTCCCGCTGACCGACCACCACCGCGCCGATCGCGTCCTCAAGGCGCTTGACCGCCTCCTGGAAGCGCCCCACCTGTGCGTCAAAGCTCATCCCAGGACCCCCCTCAGATCAACCCTCTTCAACCCCGCCACACTGCCGGATCTTCCTCAGAAGCGCAACATCAGTCCAGCATGTGCTCCGCGGCGGGTTGCCGCAGATTGTAGCTCGACGACATCGCCCGACCGTAGGCGCCCGCCGTGGCGATCAGCACCACGTCGCCCTCCTCGGTGGCTGGCATCGGCCTCCCGCCCCCCAGCGTGTCTCCAGACTCGCAGATCGGGCCCACGACGTTGACCTCGCCGGCGATCGGCTCGTCGAGCCGGCTCAGGTTGACGATCTCATGGTAGGCGCCGTAGAGCGCAGGCCGGATCAACGAGTTCATGCCAGCGTCGACGCCGATGTAGCGCAGATCGCCCTTGGACTTGAGCTGCGTGACGCGCGCCAGCAGCGCGCCAGCGTGGGCCACCAGGTAGCGCCCGGGCTCAAGCCAGAGCTCAAAGCGCGGGTGCGCGCGCTTGAAGGCGCCCAGCGACGCGTCGACGACGGACAGATCCAGCGCGCGCTGACCGGCCTTCTCGGGGACCCCCAGACCGCCTCCGAGGTCCAGGCGGCGCACCCCCTCGAAGCCCTCGGCGATCCTGGCCAGCGTCAGCGCCGTCCACGACCACTCCTCCGGCGTCAGGATCCCGCTGCCCGTGTGGGCGTGCAGCCCCGTGACCCTCGCACCGGCCCGCTCGACCAGCGCCTTGAGCGCGCCGAGCTGCTCGATCGAGACGCCAAACTTGGAGCGCGCCCCCGCCGTCTTGACGTGGGCGTGGTGGCCGCTGCCCTGACCTGGGTCCACCCGCACGAGCACCTCCCGACCCTCGAAGACCTCTGGCCACCGCTCCAGCGGGTGGAGGTTGTCCAGAGTGACGTGCACCCCGCGCTCGAAGGCCTCCTCATACTCTCGCCGGGGGGCGAAGTTCGGCGTGAAGAGGACCCGATCGGGGGTCAGCCCCGGCAGCAGGTCGAAGACGTGGGAGAGCTCCCCCGGGGAGACGCACTCAAAACCCAGCCCGAGCGCGCCCAGCCGCCTGAGCACCGCCGGGCAGGGGTTGGCCTTGATGGCATAGAAGACGCGGTCGACGGCGCCCATCCCCAGAAGGTCGGCCGCCGCCCGATCGATCGTAGGGGCGTCGTAGACGTAGAGCGGGGTGGCGTGCGCCGCCGCCAGCGCCAGCAGCTCCGCCCTGCGCGACCTCCACCAGGGGCCGGCGCTCGGCTGCGACGCGGCGACCTCGGGCTCGGAGAGCGACCGCCAGGTGGGGCCAAAGAGGGCGTCGTCCTGCGTGTCCGCGAAGAGCAGCCCGTGCAGGCGGCGACAGAGGCGCTCGGCCTGATCCTCGTCGACGACCACGGTCAGGTTGAGATCGCTGGCGGCCTGGGAGACGAGGTGGATGTGGTGCGCCTCGAAGACCTCCAGCGCCGGCCCAAGCCGGTGCAGGATCGCCCGGATGCCGCAACCGACGAGGCTGACCGCCGCGCACGGCCCGATCATCCGCACCTCGCAGTGCGGCGCCAGATCCGCCCGCAGCGCCTCAAGGCGCGCCTCAGACAGATCGTTGGAGGCCGGATCGAGCGAGACCGTCACGTTCATCTCAGAGGTCGAGACCAGATCGATCGACAGCCCATGCCGCTTGAAGCAGGCGAAAACATCAGCAAGAAAGCCCACTTGCTGCCACATCCCGGGGGTGTCCATCGACAAGAGCGTCTGGCGACCCTTGGCCGAGATCGCCTTGACGTGAGGCCCGCGCCCCGACGCCTGCCTGGCGATGACGGTGCCCGGCAGCTCCGGGCGCTCGGTGCACAGCACATGCAAGGGCGCCCCATAGGCCCGCATCGGCGCCACGCAGCGCGGGTGCAGCACCTTGGCGCCCGTCGAGGCGATCTCCTGCGCCTCATCGTACTCAAGCGCCCGCAGCAGCCGCGCCTCCGGGATCAGGTGCGGGTTGGCCGAGAACATCCCGGGCACGTCGGTCCAGATCTCGCACCGCGCCGCGCCCAGCCGCGCCGCCAGCGTCGTCGCCGAGGTGTCCGATCCACCCCGACCCAGCAGCGCCGTACCGCCCTCCGGATGCCGGGCGATGAAGCCCTGGGTCAGCAGCGCCTCGTTCGGCGTCGCCTCGAAGCGCGCGATCAGCGCCTCGTCCCGCTCAAAGCCGCACTCGGCCGACAAGTACGACCGCTGCTCCTGCCAGCCCGGCTCCACCCTCACCGTCAGGCAGTCGCGCGCGTCCACCCAACCGACGTCCAACCCCTGTGACCGCAAGAAGGCCGCGCCCAGCAGCGTCGACATCAGCTCGCCGTGGGCCAGCGCCCGCGCCCACAGCCGCGGGCTGACCTCTCGCGTCAAAGAGGCCCCAAGCGCCAGCCGCTCCAACGACGCCAGTTCTCCCCCGAGCACCTCCTCCACGTCGACCCCCAGCGACTCGGCCAGCGCCCGGTGCCGCGCCGCGATCCGCGCCAGCGTCGCCTCGTGGTCGCCCTCGGACGCCTTTCGCATCAAGGTCTCAAGGTCGTTGGTCACCCCGCTGACCGCCGAACACACCACCAACGGCGAGTAGCCCTCGCCGATGCGCTCGCGGATGATCGCCCCGATCGTCTCCCACCGCTCGCGCGTCGAGACGCTCGTCCCGCCGAACTTCAACACCACCCAACGCGCCATCGCCACACCTCCCAGGACTCCTCCGTTGAGCGCCGCACACTACGGCCCACGCCGCGCGTCGTCAATCGAGCGCCCTCGGGCGCAGGGTCGCCATCAGGTCGGTTCAGGGAAGGTTCCACCCCCACACTCCACCCCCTGTCCCCCTCCTCCCTCCGGAAGGAGGGGGGACGCTCGTATTACGGGCACGGTGGTTCGGGGACGCTCAAATTACGGGCAAGGTGGATCGGGTCCCGCCCTGCCGACATCACGATTGTCCCCGACGGGGTCTCGCCCCAGGCGGCCAGTGATCCCGACGATGGCTCCTGCGGCCCGCCCCCCCAAGTCATCGTGCCCACCCAACGAGCCCACCCCCGATCCACCTTGCCCGTAATTCAAGCGTTCCCCCTCCTTGCGCAGCGAGGAGGGGGACAGGGGGTGGAGTGTGCGACCCACCTTGCCCGTAATACGAGCGTTCCCCCTCCTTGCGCAGCGAGGAGGGGGACAGGGGGTGGAGTGTGCAATCCACCTTGCCCGTAATTCAAGCGTTCCCCCTCCTTGCGCAGCGAGGAGGGGGACAGGGGGTGGAGTGTGCAGCCCAAGGCCCGACCCTCAGGTGCCCCTCGTGTCTCCAAAGAGCCGGATCTGGAGCCGATCGCAGAAGCGCCACCCGCGCCTCATGCAGACCTCGACGAGCCAGCTCGCCCCGGCGTCAAGCTGCTCGACCGACCTCCCCTCGGGCATCAACAGCACCCTCGACGGCTCCGGGTTGAGGTCGACCAGCAAGGCGTCGATCTCCGCCAGATCCTCGGGCGCCGACACCACGAACTTGAGCTGGTACTCGGCCGCGCCCATCATCGCCCGGATCGCCGCCGGGTTCAGGCGCGCGGCCTCGTGCCGCGCCCGCCACGCCTCCTCGCCTCTTCGCGGGGTCGAGTTGCCCAGCTTCGGGCTGATCGAGAAGAGATCCGCCCTCACAGGCGCAAAAACCGTCCCGGCCGTCTCGACCGTGATGTGGTAGCCCAGCGACGACAGCCGCTCGGCCAGCGCCCCGAGGTGCGGCGCGATCATCGGCTCGCCGCCCGTCAACACCGCGTGCCGCACCGGCCGGTGCGCCTCGATCCGCGCCACCAGCGCCTCCACCTCGACGTGCTCCCCCTCCGGCTCCCAGGACGCGTAGGGCGTGTCACACCACTCGCACCGCAGGTTGCACCCGCTCGTCCTCACGAACACCGACGGCACCCCGACCAGCGCCCCTTCGCCCTGGACCGACGCGAAAACCTCTGAAATAAATAGCTTTTTCAATGAATCACCGATCGAAGTAGTCGCGCACGGCGTCGCGGTGGACCGGCGGGATCGTCTCCTCGCCGATGGCCTCGTCGACCTCACGGGCATACTGAACGGGCAACTCGGCCAGCGCTCTGCGCGCCTGCTCGGCCCGAGGCGACTGCTGACCGCCTCGCAGCGTGTCCACCGGCCCACCCTCCCCGCGCTCGCCCTTGACGCGGGTCCCGATCCGATCGCCGCTGTTGAGCAGGAAGGCCTCGTAGAGCTCCTGGTAGTCGACGTCCTTGGCCTCGGGCCGCTCGTCGCCGAAGCGCTCGGCGTCCTGGTGCCCCCCCTCGATGGCCTTGCCCTCGGTCTCCTCGTCGCTGTGCCCCTGGCCGGCCTGCTGCTTGCCCTCGCCCTCGCCGCCCCCCTTCGGCCCGGCCTTCCAGTCGCGCGGGCCGGGGGCGATCCGGTTCTCGTCGCCGTCGCCCTGACCCGGCTGCTGACCCGGAGCGGCGCTCTGAGCGCGCTGCTGGCCCTCGGACAACGCCTGCTGCGCCTGATCGAGCGCCTGGGCGAGCTGATCGAGGTCGCCCTGCCCCTGGCTGGCCTGGTTCATGGCCTGCTGGAGCTGATCGGCGGCCTGCTGGAGCGCCTCGGGATCGCCGGATCTGGCCGCGTCGGCGGCCTTCTGGAGCGCCTCGGACATTGGCTGATCGCCGGCGGCCCGGGCGGCCCTGGCGGCCTCGTCGAGCTTCCCGGCGGCCTCCTGCCGCTGCTCCCTGTTGAGCTCCGCGAGCTTGCGCACCTCCTCCGCGGCCCGCGCGGCGGCCTCCTCGCGATCCTGATCGCGCTGGCTCCTGGCTCCGTCGGCCATCGCGCGGGCCAGCGCCGAGGTCCCCTCCGCGCGGTTGAGCGCCCGCGCCGCGCTCTGGGCCGCCCGCGAGGCCTGGCTGACACGCTCGGCGCGGGCCAGAGCCTCGGCCCGAAGCTGCTGCTTGAGCTCCCCAAGCGCCTCGGTCGCCTCCCGCGGCGTCAGCTCGCCTTGCTTGAGCCGCTGAATGAGCCGCTGCATGCCGCGCTCGATCGCCGCGTCGGACACCTCCCCCGTGGGCGTCCGTGTGGACTTCTGGTGAGATTCCAAGGTCTTGAGCGCCGCGTCGAGGCGCGCTTGATCCAGGCCGCGCCGCGCGTCCACCGCGTAGGGCGCCCAGATCACCGCCGCGGCCATCGCCGCGGGCAGCAGCGCGGCGGCCCAGCGCAGGCCGAAGCGCATCGGGGCGATCTGGCCGGCCGGCGTCCGGGCAGCGACCGACGCGGCCCGGCTGAGGCACGCGCGCTCGGGTTCGGTCAGCGCCTCCCCCTGGGCGAGCCGCTTGAGGGCGCCCTCGGCGGTGACGAAGAGGGCCTGTGATCCGAGGATCATATCCGCCACATGGGCGGCGTCGACCCGCGAGAAGCGCGCCGTCCACAACACCCCGAAGGCCACCAGAGAGCCAAGGGCCGCCAGCACCGCGGCGATGGCGCGAGGGGAGCCCAGCGGCCCCGACGGCACCGGGATCCACGCCGCGATTGCGGCGAAGGCCCCGACGATCAGCGCCGCCGCCAGGATCGCCCGCCCCGCTCGCCGCAAGCCGCGCCGGAACCCCAGCCGCCTCGCCCAGACCTTGAGCTGCTCACCGAGCGACGCCGCGTCGATGTCCAGGTCGGCTCCCATGTGATCCTCCCGCAAGGGACGCCCGCGCCCCATCTCCCGCGCCAGCATAACAGATGAAGGGGGTCCACTTGATGCCCGAGGCGAGGGGCGTGCGCGAAAAAGTCAGGCGGCGTGGAGCTGAGCCAGGAAGATCAGGAGGCGGGGAGCTGGGCCAGGAAGGTCAGGGGGCGGGGAGGTGGGCCAGGAAGGCGACGCGGGCGCGCTCGGCCTCTTCGGCGACGCGGGCGAGCATCCCGGCGTAGAGCCCCGCGTCGCCGCAGGCCAGGGCGTGGGCCTCGATGTCGCCCCAGGCGTCCATCAGGTGGCGCGCCCCGAGGTTGCCGCAGGCGCCCTTGAGCTTGTGGGCGATGTGCTGGAGGGCCTCCGCGTCGCCTCTCTCCGCAGCCTCCGAGGCCCGCGCGATGGACGCGTCGACGTCGGCAAGCAGGCCCTCGACCATCTCGGCCAGGAGCCCAGGCTCGCCGGAGAGCTCGAGGAGGCGCTGGATGGAGGAAATCTGTTTGAGATCAAGCACTTGAGATGCGGCGGGCGATGAGGGTGGCATCTCCGACTCCAGAAGAGCGGGTTCAAGCGGGCGAGCAGGGGTGGGCTTGACCGCTCGCCGCGCAGAGGCGATAGCAAACAGGGAGGCCTGTGTAAAGCGGCGCGGTCGGCGTCGTTGGCAGCGCCGCGGTTATCCTCAAGGGCGGAGAGAGCGATGGACATCCTGATCGCAGAGGACGACAGCACCACCTTGAAGCTCCTGATGGGGCTCTTGCGCGCGATGGGCCACGCCCCGGTCGGGGTCGAGGATGGCGTCAGGGCGCTGGAGCGCTTTGAGGAGCGCCCCTTCCCGGTGGTGATCACGGACTGGAACATGCCGGGGATGGACGGGCTGGAGTTGGCGCGGCGGATTCGCCAGATGAAGCGCAACCAGTACACCTGGATCATCATGCTGACGGCCAGAGACTTCGCCCAGAACCACGCCTACGCCATCGAGGTGGGGGTGGACGACTACCTGGTCAAGCCGCTGGACCCTGACCTCCTCGGGGTCAGGCTCCACGTCGCCGAGCGGATCCACGGCATGGTCGCCCACATCCAGGCCCTTGAGTCCTGCATGCCGATCTGCATGTACTGCAAGGACATCCGCGACACCAAGGACCAGTGGACGAAGATCGAGAGCTTCCTGGCCGACAGCGAGGGGATGCGCTTCACCCACGGGCTCTGCCCCAGGTGTTACTACGCGCGGGTCTTGCGGGCCGACCTCGACGACTTCAAGCGCGAATACCCCCCCGCCGCCACGGTCGAGGCCAGAGCCTTCGACGGCGACCTGGAGTTCGACGCGCCCCTCCACGAGGCGCTGGCGCGCTACGCCCGCGACCGGGCGCCGAGCCTCATCGAGGAGCTCAACGGCAGCTTCAGCGGGGCTGTCCGCGACATCCGGCGCGTGCTCGACGCCACGAGGGATGACAAGGGGATGCTGGCGCGCAGCGCCGCCCGCTTCAGCCTCCTGTGCGTCGATCTGGGCATGTTCGGCCTCGCCAGGCACCTGAACCCGGAGGCCGTCGAGGCGCTGGACCCCCGCGACGCCGCCGCGGTCGCCGGGATCCACGCGGCCCTGGATCGGGCCGAGGCGGCCCTGGCCGGCATGTCCTCTTGACGCCATCGCCCGCCACACCCTGACATTCATGACAGGGCATGACCACCGAGATTGCCACGCCCGCCTCCCGCCGAGGGGCGTCGGCGGGGGTCGATCCCTGCGCTGTCGAGATCGACCTCGGTGGCATGGTGCTTGCTCTCTCTGGGTTGAGATCACCCCGGCGTCTTTGGGGTGGTCGGGGCAGTGTGGAGGTCCTCCATGCGTCGACCTGGCGCTCTATTTTCGATGTCTTTGTTGTTGTCGGGTGTGCTCCTGGTGGCCTCGGGGTGCGCGGACTCTGCGACGGCCGAGGCGCCCACGCGGGAGCCCGCCGGCGGCGGCGTGGCGATGAACCCTGGGCGCTTGACCGCCGGCGAGTGGCGCGATCTGGATCACTGGGATTTCTGGCGAGGGCTCCTTGATGAAGGAGACTTCGCGTCGATGGACGCGCGCTGGGGGTATGACACCTCGCGGCGTTATACGATCGACGTTGTTGACGCCGAGGGGCAGCCGGCGGTCGACGCCCGCGCGCTGCTGCTGGACGAGGACGCCGGGACGCTCTGGGAGGCGCGGACGGACAACACGGGGCGAGCCGAGCTCTTCGCCGGGATCTTCGGCAAGGGCGGCGATCCGGCGCTGCTGATCGTCGAGTCCGGGGGGGATCGGGTGCTGGTCGAGTCCGAGGGGCTTGAGGCGGGCCGGGCGATCCAGCTTCAGCTCGACGCGGTCGAGCCGGCCGCGGCGGTCGATCTCATGTTCATGGTGGACACGACCGGGTCGATGGGCGACGAGCTCAACTACCTCCAGGTCGAGCTGCGCGATGTCATCGAGCGTGTCCAGCGGCGCCACGAGGACCTCTCGCTCCGGGTCAGCGTCAACTTCTACCGGGACATCGGCGACCCCTACGTCGTGCGCTCCAACGCCTTCACCGAGGACCTCGATCTTGTCATGGCCCAGCTCCAGCGCGAGAGCGCGGCGGGCGGCGGCGATTACGAGGAGGCCGTCGATCAGGCGATGATCGACGCGATAGAGGGCCACGACTGGCGAGGGTCGGCGCGAGCGCGGATCCTCTTCTTGCTGCTCGACGCGCCGCCCCACGCGACCCCGGAGAGCCTCGGCGCGCTGCACCGCGCCACGGCGCTGGCTGCTCAGCGGGGTGTGCGGTTGATCCCGATCGGGGCCAGCGGCATCGACAAGGACACCGAGTTCCTGATGCGCTCGATGGACGTGGCCACGGGCGGCACCTACATCTTCTTGACGGACGACAGCGGCGTGGGCGGCGCTCACCTGCGGCCTTCGGTCGGGGACTTCAAGGTCGAGCCGCTCAACGACATGCTCGTGCGGCTCATCGACGAGGCGGCGCGGTGAGCGGGGCGGCCTCAGGCGCGGGCGGCGGCTCGAAGGTGAGCGTCAGGCGGCCTTGCCGATCGGCCGCCGTGGCGCGCAGCGTCAGGCCTCGCCAGCGGCCGGTTGCGCTGGGCTGGCCGCTGGCGAGCGCCTCGGCCACCGCGGCCTCGCCGCAGGCCTCGATCGCGCGGCGGCGCTCGGCGGGCTCAAGGGTCGGCTTGTACTTCAAGATCACCGCGTCGACGCGCCCTGAGTGCAGGTTGGAGAAGAGGACCACCTCGTCGATCCAGCGGCTCTGCGCGATCTTGACCCGGACGAAGCTGGTCGAGGCGACCTCGCTGCCGGGGAAGGTGTCCTGGATTGCGGCGAGGGCGTCTTTGGGGGCGGCGTCGAGGAGTTTTCCGACGAGCGCCTCGGGGCAGGGTGCCTCGATGGTCGCCGGGGGGCGCTGGCACCCTGCGGCGAGGGCGAGGAGGAGCAGAAGGAGGATGTCCGCGCGGTCCGTCATGGGCCTCTTTGGAGAAGGCGCGTCATTTTGAACGTTTCGCGCCATCTGGTCGTATGTACTTCTGGACACGCTCTTAGAGGGTAGACCCGAGGAGCCAGGCAATGATGACCTCCGACCCTTCGCCCCGCCCGCTTCCCATCTTCCCGGACCCTGCTGGGCTCTCGACGGCCCGCTTTGCCCTCCTCGTCTTTGGCGCGCTCTCGTTGATCGCGGCGGTGGGCGCCACCTCGACCTGGGTCTTCATGTTTGCCTGATCAGAGGAGATCCGGGCTCAGGTGGACGGTCCTGGCCGTGGGGTCTGCGCTGGGCCTGGGCGCGCGCTTGACCTTGCGCTCCCTGGTGCGCTGGCGCTGTCCGGGCCTTGAGCGGTCGACCCAGTGGTAGGGCCTGTCGCGCACGTCGAGGTGGATGAAGGGCGAATTGGGGTACCACCCGATGCCGGCGTTGGTGAAGGACTGGTCGAGCCACCCGAGCAAGTGCTGGCGGTTGACGCCGATGACGCGGAAGTCGATCGCCAGCCCCTTGCCGTGGTTGCTGTCCGAACCCCCTCCGGAGGGCCGGAAGGCGGAGACGATCTCCAGCGGCTTGTCGTACTGGTGGGCCGCCAGGGTGAGCATCGCCAGGAGCCTGGGGTGCTGGGCGACCCACGGGTTGTCGCCGAGCATCGGCTCCTCGCCGGGGGCGTAGAGCGCCCTGGAGAAGCGCCAGAGGGCCTCCGGCCGCATCCGGCCGCGCTCGTCGTAGACCTGGAGGGTCAACCGCGCGCCGCTCTTGGGGTAGAAGAACTCAAGGACGCCCGGCTTGAGGGCGCGGGCGCGCTTCCTGGGCGCGCCTTTGCGGCGCGGCGGGGCCTCGTAGACGCCGTCGAGCTCGGCGCTGTAGATCCCGAGCGCGACGACCTGGGTGGCGTTGAAGAGGGCGCCGGGGAGCCGAGCGCGCAAGACGCGATCGACGACCGCCTGACCTGAGGCTTCGGCGTCGGCGGCGGCCAGGGCGGCCGGCGAGCGCCGCTGGGCCACCAGGGCGGCCTCGCCGGAGGCGGCGGCCTCGACGGCGCCGCGC
>SXGT01471858.1_pt1 | contig 10617 bp, 12 predicted proteins | sample 3176221 | NCBI WGS metagenome assembly SXGT01 (sample SAMN11356862, study PRJNA531348) | freshwater metagenome | isolation source: freshwater sample F1-120 | place: China: Fuxian Lake, Yuxi | collected 2017-12-25
GGCGGCGTCAGCCCCCCGCTGCATCGATCGCGGAACCGGGGGCTGACGCCGCCCCGCTCGCCTGGGGTTGTGAGGAATCACTGCGTCTCGAATCGTCGTCACCACGAAGATCACACTATGAAAATCGCTCTCTGGAGTCGCGGCTTGTTCGTGGCTGTGTCTTCGGTCTTACTGGTTCTCACCGCGTGCGCTTCCGGCCGAGCAGTCGCTGCCGAGTTCTCGCAACCGGACCCGGTCGCTCATCCCAACGTCTTTCTGTGGACCGACACCTGCAACGTCTGGGTGTTGCGTGAGGGCGACTCAGCATTGTTGATCGACTTGGGCGACGGCAGTGTGCTTGAGCAGTTGCCGAAGATCGGCGTGAAGCGGGTCGAGTGGGTGTTGTTGACTCATCATCATCGCGAGCAGTGTCAGGGTGCGCCGCGTTTGGCAGGTTCGGAGACGAAGATCGGCGCGCCGGCTGCCGAGCGGGCGTTGTTCGAGAAGCCGACGGACTTCCGCAAGATGCAGGTTCGCTTGCAGGACCCCTTCACGATTCACGGTGCGAGCTACGTCCGTCCGCCGATCCGACCGATTGCGATCGACCGAGCGTTCGAGAAGATGGACACGTTCCAATGGCGCGGCCACGAGTTCTGGTGCGATGTCGTATCTGCTGCGCACGAAGTCCGGCTGGCTGGCCTTCAGCGGCGACGTAATGCTTGAGGGAGCGAAGCTGCATACTTGGTTTGATTCGGAATGGGACTACGGTTTCGCGGCGGGAGTATGGGCGCTGGCGAACTCGGCCGGGCAAGTGGCGGGTTACGATCCGGAGTGGCTGTTGCCCTCGCATGGCCCGGCGATTCGGCGGCCGGCCAAACAGTTGGGCGAGTTTCAAGACAAGCTGCGGCGGTTTGAGAAGCTGTTGATTCGTGGCTATCCGGTTTCGACGTTCTCCGGCGCGGCGCAGGATCGGTTGTCGCGACCGACGAGGGTGCCGCATGTCTGGCAGGTCTCGCCGCACGTCTACAAGTTTCGCGGGCCGGATTATTACCCGAATTTTTATTTGATCATCGCGGACAGCGGCCGCGGGCTAGCGATTGATTGCGGACTCATTAAGCCAGAGGTCCTCGATCAAGCGATTGTCGGGATGCGCGAGCATCTGGGCCTGAAGTCGATCGACGCCATGATTCCGACGCACATGCACGGTGATCATTTCCTGCAAGGCCCGCACCTGCGCGAGAAATGGGGGACCGAACTGTGGGCACTCGACCGCATGGCCGACGTGTGCGAGCACCCCGAATGGTTCGACTATGCCGCTCCGATTCAGTCCTACGGCAAAGGGATCGACGGCGTGCGATTCAATCGACTGTTCAAGGACGGCGAGAAGCTGGACTGGGAGGGCTTCGATTTGACCATCGATTGGATGCCCGGCCAAACCGAGTTCGCGTTGTGCGTGCAGGGGGTGATCGATGGCAAGCGGATCGCTTTCACCGGCGACAATCTCTTTGGCGATTCGAGCGACCCGGCTCAAACCGGTCACGAAGCGATGGTCGCGCACAACAGCGCGATCTTCGAAGAGGGTTACATCGTTGGCTCCGAGTATCTGTCGCGCATCAAACCCGACCTGTTGCTCGGCGGGCATTCTTATGTGATGCCCGAACCGGCCGCGTTCATCGAACGATATCGCTGCTGGTCCTACGACATGCGCGACGCCTTCCGCGACCTGATCCGCGAAGAGGACTATCGCTACGGCTTTGATCCATTCTGGGTCCGCGCTCAACCGTACCGCTCGACGGTGCGTGCCGGTGAGTCGATTGAACTGACACTGCACGTCCGCAATTTCTTGAAGAAGGAACAAACTCAGCGGATCGAGATTCACGCTCCGCCCGGTCTGATCGTCGAGCCGGCAACGCTCGAACTCCGGCTCGCCGCCGAGTCTCTCAAGCAGGCTCGCTTCCGAGTGCGTGCCGCTCCGGACGCTCGCCCCGGCGTGCAACTCATCGCCTTCGACATCACTCGCGACGGCCACCGCTGCGGCGAACTGTTTGACGCGATTGTCGAAGTCCAAAAGTCCGCGCCCTGAACTCTTCCCGCTTTCGTGTTCATGTTCGAGGCCACTCCCAGGAGACCTTGATGCGACATCAATTCCTCGCGACGATCGTTGTGCTCTTCATGTTGATGGTTGGCGACGCATTCGCGGCGGATGCGCCGAAGCGAGTGTTGCTCGTCACCCACGCCGGTGGCTTCATGCACGATTCGTTGCTGACGGCCGAGAAGACGCTGAAGTCGTTGGGGCCGGAGCACGGCTTGCAGGTGACCTGCTGGCGATTCAGGGCCGATCCGGACGCTCGGATTAAGGTCAAACGCAAACAGGACGGTCAGGAAACTGAACTCGAAACGACCGCGCTGGAGGACTACAGCTTTCGGTTTCAGAAGATGATGAGCGAACCAGTCACTCGCCAGGAATGCGGACGCATCAATGCCGAGACGCTGAAGAAGTTTGATGTTGTCATGTTCTTCACGACTTCAACGTGGACCACGGAGCGCGGCAGCCATCCGCTCACGGAAAGCGAGCTGAAAGATTTACTCGCCTGGGTGAAGCAAGGGGGCGGATTTGTCGCGACGCATTGCGGCAGCGATACGCTCCACAACACGGCCTATGGCGAATTGGTGGGAGCAACCTTTGGCGGTCATCCGTGGGTGCAGAAAGTACGGCTGCGCGCGGAAGACCCGCAGCATCCGGCAGCGAAGGGTCTGTCGGACGGGAGCGAGATCTTCGATGAGATCTATCAGTTCGGAGCGATTCCGAATCATCCGTCCGCCGTGCCGCTGAAGGTGCAGCCCTTCAGCCGCGAGAAGCTGCACATCATTTTGAGCGTCGACAACAGCTCGTTCGACGTGACCAAAGGGAGCCGTGAGGATCAGGACTATCCGGTCGCCTGGTGCCAGCGATTTGGCCAAGGGCGGTCGTTCTACACGTCGCTGGGACATCACAAAGAGATTTGGACCGACCCGCGCTTTCATCAACATCTGCTAGGCGGGATGAAGTGGGTTTTGGGAGACGCCGTTGGCGATGCGACTCCGAGTGGTAAACGGGGACTGGGTAAAAAGTAGGGTGGGTCGAGTCATCGAGACCCACCAGAATTCTCGCGATCTATGGTGGGTCTCGATGACTCGACCCACCCTACGTTTGAAGAAAAGCCGGCCGTGGAGTGTCGGGCTGGATGATGGAGACGATCCGCCGGCAGCGATATCATCCCGCTCCGTCCGGCTCGCCTTGGTTATGAGTCGGCCCTCTCACGATCAGCAACTCAGGGAGACTCATCATGCAGAAGTGGGCGATTGGCGTGTTCGCATCCGTGGACGCGGGCTTGGGAGTGCATCTGGATGTCGCGAAGGAGTTGGGCATTCACGCCGTGCAGGTTCACACGCCGCACAAAGAGTCTCGCAACGCGGCCGCCGCAAATGCCTTCTTGCAGCGCTGCAAAGAGGCCGACATCACGATCACTTGCCTGTTCGGCGGCTTCGAGGGAGAGAGCTACGCCGATATTGCCACCACCGCTCGGACGGTCGGCTTGGTGCCAGAAGGAACGCGAGCCGCTCGCGCGGCGGAGATGACGGAGATCTCGGACTTCGCCAAGTTGCTCGGCTGCAACACGCTGGGAATGCACATCGGCTTTGTGCCGGAGAAAGGGAGCGCGAGCTACAACTCACTGATTGCAGTCACGCGCGATCTGCTCGATCACGTCAAAGCCAACGGCCAGAACATGCACCTGGAAACCGGACAGGAGACCGCCGACCATCTGCTCGAATTCATGCACGACGTCGGCCGCGACAACCTCTTCATCAACTTCGATCCGGCCAACATGATCCTGTACGGCACCGGCGATCCGATCGAAGCGCTGAAGAAGGTCGGTCACCTGGTCCGCAGCATCCATTGCAAGGACGCCAAGTGGGCCGCTCCCGACCAGCGCGGCAAGGGTTGGGGAACCGAAGTTGCGCTCGGCGACGGCGACGTTGGCATGGAAACCTATCTGCGGACGTTGCAGGCGGTCGGATATTCCGGGCCGCTGACCATCGAACGCGAGATCGCTCACGATCGCGAACGCCAGAAGGCGGACATCGGACAAGCGGTGCGTCTGCTGGAATCGCTGCGGGCCAAGTTGTTGGGGACGTAGCACAGGCGGCCCGCCTGTGCTTGAGGCAGCTCAGCGACAGGCGAGCCGCCTGTCCTACGAGTAATGCCGCGTTGACAGCCGCGGCGGTGTTCTGTTATCGGAGGAGACGAATCAGGGTGCTCGTGTCCTGTATGCGCTGAGGGGTGTCTTCGTGGCCGTTCATCAACAACCGTTTCAACTGCTGATCGCGGATGACGATGCTCAGTTCCGCGAGGTGTTGCGCGCTCTGCTGGAACCGTTCTTCAGACTCCTGGAAGCCTCTTCGGGTGAAGAGGCTCTGGAGATCGTCGAGGGCGAACGAGTCGATTTGCTGCTGCTCGACATGCACATGGACCGCCTCACCGGCATCGAGACCATCCAAATGGTCAAGATCATCATGCCGGTGACGCCGTGCATTCTGATTACCGCCGACGCGACCGAGGAACTGGTTCGCGAGGCCACCGACGCCGAAGCTTATTCCGTCTTGAAAAAGCCGGTTCGCAAAGCGGATCTGCTGCAAGCGGTGGATGCCGCGATGGTGGCCACCTATCGCAGTTCGCCGTTCCGTGCGGGACCACACGCCGTTTGACCGGTGGCTCGCCCGATTGACGTTCATCGGTTCAGACCGATAGAAAGTAGGGCGAACTCGGTTAGGAAGGCGCGACATGGCAGAGGTGACTTTCCAGATTCTTGAAGGGATGGAACGCGCCCGCGTTTTTGCGGACGTCAGCACGCCGTTCACGATTGGCCGCGAGGAAGACAACTCGATCCAACTCAACGACGAGCGAGTCAGTCGATTCCATCTCAAGATTCAGGAGGACGCCGGCAAGGTGATCCTCACCGATCTGGAAAGCACCAACGGTTCGCGAGTCAACGGCGTCCCCACCACGATGCGAGTCCTGCAAGTCGGCGATCTGGTGTCGATCGGCCGCTGCTTGCTGGTCTATGGAAATCCTCGTGAGATCGGCGCGCGATTCCGATCCTCGCAGTCACCTCCGTTGAAGAGGCTGCAAGAAGTCATCGACGGCTCGCATCCCGATGAGGATTCGGAGTACGTCGAGCCGAGCGGCACGGTCGATCCCGGTTCGGCTCATCCCTCCGACTGGAGCGACATGCTGGACTCCGCCGGCCTGGAGCTGGCCTCTGCCACACCACCGGTCCCCGACACATTCCGGCTGGCTCAACGCGCACAACTGGCCGACTTAGTCGCGTTCATTCATCAACAGATCGTTGTCTTCCTGCAATCTGGCCGCGAGCTGCAAGCCAATGACCCTTCCGGGCAGCGAACTGTCAGCGGCTCCGACTGGCAACAGCTCATCAGGTTGGAAATGCAGCTCGCGCGGATGATCCGCGAAGTCAGCGATCCTGACTGACGGCCACGTCCGATCTCAACCGCCGCGGCGCGACAGACCACACGCCTCGCGCGCTCGATTGAGCACTTCTTGGGCTTTGACTCGCGCCCGCTTGGCTCCAGCCTGCAAGACCTCTTCCACGTTGTTTGCATTCGCCGCCAACTTCTCGCGCCGCTCTCTTGCCGGTCCGAAGAAAGCGTCCGCCGCTTCAAACAGTGCCTGTTTGGCCTCGCCGTAGCCCATGCCTCCCGCCCGATATCGAGCCGCCAACACCGTCTGTTGTGCTTCCGTTGCGAACAATTTGTAGAGCGTAAAGACCGCGCAGGTTTCCGGATTCTTCGGAGACTCGACGGGAGTTGAATCAGTTTGGATTGAATTGATTTTCTTGCGGAGCTTCTTCGCGTCTTCGAACAACTCGATCGTGTTGTCTTGGCTCTTGGACATCTTCTCGCCGTTGAGACCGACGACCTTCGCGGTATCTGCCATAACGCGAGCGTCCGGAAGCACAAATACGTCCCGCTGGTACGTCAGATTGAATTTGACGGCCAGGTCGCGAGTCACCTCGACGTGCTGCACTTGATCGACTCCGACCGGAACTACGTTGGAGTCGTACAGCAGAAGGTCCGCCGCCATCAGCACCGGGTACGAGAACAACCCCGCATCCGCCGACTTTGCCTTTCCCTTCGCAACTTTGTCTTTGTAGGCATGACACTTTTCGAGCAAACTCATCGGCGTCAGCGTCGTCAGCAGCCACATCAATTCGGTGACTTCAGGGATATCCGACTGCCGAAACAGCGTCGCCTTGGCGGGATCAAGCCCCAGTGCCAACAGATCGAGAGCCGCGTCGCGCGTGTAGCCTCGCAGAGTCGCTGCGTCGCGGATCGTGGTCAGCGCGTGCAGGTCGGCAATGAAATAAAACGCCTGCTCGTTGTCCTGCAATGCGATGTACTGCCGGATCGCTCCGAAGTAATTGCCCCAGTGAAACCGGCCCGTCGGCTGAATGCCGGAAAGAACTCGCATGACTGATCCTCACTTCTGGCAACCGCTTCGATTCGGAAATTGCAATGTCCCGATCAGTTCGGTCACTCGCTGGCAGCCCTGAGATTTCACCACCTCGGCCAATTGATCAACCAGCCGCGAGGCCAACGTCGGATCGTAGAAATTCGCGGTCCCGATCTGCACGGCGGTCGCACCCGTGACGAGAAACTCCATGACATCGTCGATCGACTGAATCCCGCCGACTCCGATGATTGGCACCTTTACCGCTTGCGACACTTGATGCACGATCCGCAACGCCAGCGGCTTGATCGCCGGGCCGCTCAGTCCGCCGAGCACATTGCCGAGAATCGGCTTTCGCTTTTTCCAATCAACGGCCATGCCCTGAAACGTGTTGACCAGCGTGACCGCATCGGCCCCGGCCTCGGCGGCAGCGGCGGCGATGTCCACCACGCGAGTCACGTTGGGAGTCAGCTTCGCGATCACGGGCAGATCGCAAACGGCTCGAACTTCCGAGACCACCTGCGACGTCAGTTTGGGTTCCGTGGCGAAGTCGACTCCACCGCTGACATTCGGGCACGAGATGTTGAGCTCCACCGCCGCGATCTCTTTGAACGGGTTCAATCGCTTCGCCATCTGGCCGAACTCGGCAATGTCGTGCCCAGCGATGTTGACGATGATCGCCGTCCCCAAGCCAAGCAGATAGCTCAGATGCTTCTCAAGGAACGCCTCGATGCCGTCATTATCGAGGCCAATCGAGTTCAGCAAACCAGACGAGGTTTCGACCGTTCGCGGAGGCGGGTTGCCCATGCGCGGCAATGGCGTCACGGTCTTTGGAACGATGCCGCCAAGTCGAGCAAACTCGGCAAACGACTGCATCTCGCGCGCATACCCGAACGTTCCTGAAGCAACCAGGATCGGATTGCGCAAGCGGAGCCGGTTCAGAGTGACTTCGAGTGGGTTCACGCAGCGAAATTTAGTGGTGAACCCAGTTCACGACCAGCAAGCCACCATCAGCCGGAACGCACTCGCGTCCAGTTTGTCGTTAGCTCTTGGGGTCGAACCGGACGCGAGTGCGTTCCGGCTGATTGATTCGTCGCCGACATGCGTCAGATCACGCCGCCGTGGGTACGGTAGGGCGTCTCCGTGTCGGGAATATCGAGGAACCAAATGCGTTCCCAGATCTCGTTGATCATCCGGAGGTTTTCGGACATGTAGACCAACTGCCGGGCACGGACGGATCGCTCGGCCGAGTAAATCGGGACGATGCATCCAACATGCAGTGCGGTGGTGGCCAGCAGCAGGCCGAGACAGACGAGTTTTCGCATGATGTCCTCCCTGACATCGAGTATGGGCGAAGGAACCGACGGGCGACGTGTTTGGCGGGGCAATCCGTTAAGGGGCTGACGTTGGTGGGGTATTGGAGGGGGGGGCTTCACCGCGAGCCTTTGCAGCTTCAGCCAGTTCCAGCATCCGGACCTTTTCTTCCATCTCTTTACCGGGCTTGAACGTGACGACGTACTTCTCAGCCACGTCCACCCGTTCTCCCGTTCGTGGATTGCGAGCCTTACGGGCCGCTCGTTTTTTGACCTCAAAGACTCCAAAATTCCGAAGCTCGATCCGGCGTTCTTCGACCAAAGTATCCACAATGGCGTCGAACGTTTGCTGGACGATTTCCTTCGTCTTCAACTGGGTGAGACCAATTTTGTCCGAGATTGTCTTGACGATCTCTTTCTTGGTCACGACGGAAGTCTCCTAGCTCAGAGTCACCGATCCGCGGCGGATGTTACAGCCCTTGAACGGGTCGCAACGGTATTCACAAACTCGATTTAGTGTCAAGTCGCGGATTGGAACTCATCGTCAGGAGGCTCCTCGGCTGTAGCCCGAATGAGCAGTGCCGAGAACTCCCTCATCCCTTTCGGCCTTTTCTGATCGTCAACTTCAATCCAATCAACAAAATCGGCAAAGTTTGACTCTTTGATCCAGCCGACCCAGAAGCTCTACAGCTCCAACTGGCTGGCTTGGGGCTCGATCACCTCCAGCGGGATCAGCGGCCCCTGACCCGCTCCGGGACAGGTCTGCCGCATCTTGTCCCAGGCATCTTGGCTGCGCAAGTTGCTGCGCCAAAAGGGCCAGGTCCGGCACTGAGTCGGGCGGGCGGAGTAAATCGTGCAGCGTCGAGTCGCCGGATCGAGAAACGTGCAGTCCCCGTTGGCGAACTCGGTCAGGGAGAGATTGGCTCCGACCAGCCGGGTGTGAAAGATCTTGATCTCGCCGACAGACTGTTTCCGGAACTCCGCGATCTGAGCGATCTCGCTCTCCGAGACCCAAACGTAGCCGGCAGGCCCGGTGCAGCAATTTCCACATCCGGTGCAGCTAAACTGCAGCCCGTCTTTGTACCAAGGTTCGTCGCTCATGCGAGGCAGTCTACGGAGGGGGACATAGTGACTCAATCAGTCGGCGGAATCGTCCTTTGCGGCGGCCAAAGTTCCCGCATGGGGCGACCCAAATTGACGCTCCCGTTTGGCGACGAACTGATGCTGCCACGGATCGTGCGAATTCTTCGCTCGGTCGTCAGCCCTGTCGTCGTCGTCGCCAGCCCAACCCAAGAAGTCCCCTCCTTGCCGGACGGCGTGCGAGTCGTCCGAGACGAACAAGAGCATCTTGGTCCATTAGCCGGTATCGAGATCGGCCTCCGATCGCTTCTCGGAGTGGTTGAAGCAGCCTATGTCTCATCGTGTGATGTCCCGCTACTTCGGCCAGAGTTCATCTTCGAAATGATCCGCCGATTGGAAACTCACGAACTGGCAGTCCCGCGAGAGAGCAAGTTTCATCACCCGTTAGCGGCGGTCTATCGCACGTCCTTGGCCGAGCGTGCCCACCAGCTTGTCGCCGAACAAAGACTGCGACCGTTGTTCTTAATACAGTCTTCCGACGCGATCGAAGTTCCCGTCGAGGAATTGATGAATGTGGACCCGCAGCTCCATTCGCTGCGCAATCTGAACCATCTGGAGGACTATGAAGAGGCACTGCGGTTATACCTCGCGTGGTCTCGATGAGACGTTTCGTTTAACCCGGAGCCAACGGCGACGGCCCGATTCCCTGAATCCACGCCGTCGCCGTTGGCTCCGGGTTAAACGACGCATCGAAGGCGGCGTGGGGTATAGCAGGTTTAATTGAGCAAGGACCAAGTGACGAACAATCGATGCAATCTTGGTCGGTCGCCAATAAAGCAGGCGAGCGGGGCGGCGTCAGCTCCCCGGTACGTCGGGAATGAACTGGGGGCTGACAATGCCCAGCTCGCCAAGAAGTCTCTGGGGTGACCGTGCGGGGCATAATGAGCGCTGCGACTCCGCACCGGCGTGGCTTGCTTGCATCGGAATTCGCCCTCCCTAAGATGTCGCCCCTTCACTTAGCCGAAGTGGCGGAATGGCAGACGCGCGGGATTCAAAATCCCGTATCCTTTACCGGGTGTGTGGGTTCGACTCCCACCTTCGGCACTCATCGCAGGCGTGATCACGGACTCGCAATCGTGCTCAGAACCCCGGTTTGTCCGGGGTTTTCGCGTTTCTGGCGGAGGATGTTCGGCAGCGCAGTTCACATCGGACGAATTCGCAGCCGTTGTCAGGGCTTCTCCACAGTTCTCAGGTTTATGGGCAAGTGAAATCGTCGGCGCCAGTCGCCTTCATCGTCTCACGTTCCCGACCAGATTGGTTCCGCGTTGGGGATCGCTTCACGATGCCCGTGGGAAGTCTACTTTCGACCCGCGTCGAACTTCAGAGCGATCGGCGCGGAGTCTCGCTGGCATTGGCCGCAGCAACTTATTCACGTCAAAGCCACGTTGCTTCAAGATCGCCGCCGCGTTCGCGCGAATGAATTGGCACTGGTCGAAGTTGTTCGGATCGCTGTTTCTCGGCCTTCGTCAGTCCGACGCTTTGTGCCTTGTCGTTGAGGTGGTCCAACTCTGGTGAGCGAATGCTGAGAGGGCGTGTGGGAAGATAAGAGTTCTGGACAAGGAAGTCGTGCCCGGTTTACGAGTCCGTTGGTTTGACCATCAACCTGAAGCGGAGGATTGGCATGGATGCCCAGGAACAAAGCCGAAAGCCCTCTCCGAGTGATTTGTCGGAGTCACA
>SXGT01772522.1_pt1 | contig 10617 bp, 10 predicted proteins | sample 3176221 | NCBI WGS metagenome assembly SXGT01 (sample SAMN11356862, study PRJNA531348) | freshwater metagenome | isolation source: freshwater sample F1-120 | place: China: Fuxian Lake, Yuxi | collected 2017-12-25
CGTCGGCACCGGCGAAGACATCACCAGTCGGCAACTGGCTGAAACCATGGGCAAAGTCATCGGTTATCAAGGTCGCATCGAGTTCGACCCCACCAAACCGGATGGCGCGCCGAGAAAGCTGATGGATGTAAGCAGACTGCGCGACCTGGGCTGGCAAGCCAAGGTAGGCTTGGAAGACGGACTGGCACAAGCCTATGCGGACTTTCAGGCAAGCCGCTGAAGTGAACGCCTCGACACTGCCATGAAACTACTCCAAGGCCCGTTTGCGGCCAATGCCCGGCACTTGTGGAAGGCGGCCACGCCGCAAGGTAGAACGCATTCCCTCCCGAATGGGCTCTGGCCGGAAAACCGGCGGCAAACCTGCGGGGAATCGCAACGCGCATGATCAACCATCCTGGTTTTGCCTTGGCTTTGCGCTTGATTGCGGCAGCCATGTCTTTTGCTTTCGGCATCCTGGCGGCCCGTGTATTGGGCGTCGAAGGTTTTGGCGCGTTCAACATGGTGCTCGCCTTCGTCAATATCGGCATTGTCGTCTCCTTGCTTGGACATGAGACGCTGGCCACGCGCGACGTCGCCAGATCGCTCGGTTCTCCCGAGGGTCATGCTGACTTGAAGCGCTATATTCTCCAGACCGCGCGCTGGGTCTTGCTGGCCTCGATTTTTGTCATGCTCGCCGAGTTGCTGATGCTCTGGGCCCTGCCGCAGGGAGGCAGGGTGCCGATAGAGATGTGGTTCATGTTGGCGCTGGTCGTGCTGATCGCACGCACGCGATTCAGCCAGGCAATCATCCGCGGCGCACACAAGGCCAGCCTCGCGCTGGTGCCGGACGGGATATTGCGGCCTGGCCTCGCCATGCTGGGCTTTGCCGCCATGCTCGCGGTGGGTATCTCCAGTGTCAGTGTTATCGTTGTACTGATGCTTGGAAGTGCGCTGCTTGCGATGCTTGCAGGCATGTACTGGGAAAAGAAATCCCTGGGAAGCGACAAGCGGGTCGGCTCATCCGCGCCGCCGCCGGAAGTGGCCATGCCGTCAAAACGTCCCGCATTTTCCGGGGCCATGTACGCCTCGTCCATCCTGGCGGTGCTCGGCTCGCAAATGGCGATCATCGCCACCAGCGCCATAGCTGGCCCGGAACAGGCCGGTCTCTATGCCGCCGCCGAACGCTTTGCGCTCGCGGCCGCGTTGATCGGTCAGGCGGTTTATCAAGCGGTTGCATCGCGCCTGGCAGCGCTGTACGCGAAGGGAGAGCATGAGGCGATGCGCGTCCTGGTGCGGCGTGTCACCCGCCGGGTGGCGCTTGGCACGCTGGCAGTCGTTGCCGTGATCATGTTCGCGGCCCGTCCATTGCTGATGCTATACGGACCTGGCTTCGAGGCTGCACAACCCGTCCTTATGGTGCTGCTGGTCTCCGTGCTTATTAATGTAAGCGTTGGTCCTGTTGGCATGTTGCTGTTGATGACACATAACGAGCGCTATCATTTCGCGGCGCTGATCGCCAGCGTGCTTACTCAGATGGCGTTGTTTCCGTGGGTGATCAGCCATTATGGTGTGGTAGGCGCCGCCGCTGTGGTTCTAATCTCTACGATTGTGTGGAATGCGCTTATGTCGAATTTCGTGCATCGCAGATTAGCGATTAACCAATGTTTAATTTTTGCCTGAGAAATCTATGGCTCAGCTTGTTTTCCTCGTTTCGCTGCCTCGATCAGGCTCGACCCTGCTGCAAAGAATGTTGTCTGTGAGCACGGATATTGCATGTACCGCTGAGCCTTGGGTCATGCTGCCATTCTGGGGTATGCGCGACCCCTCAGCCGGGCGCGCGGTGTATTTTCACCATACGGCAGCCGATGCGATCAACGATTTCATCGCCGGTATGCCGTCTGGCGAAACGGTGTTCGATGCCAGCGTGCGCGCTTATGCCGAAACGATTTACCAAGGCGCGGCGCAAGGCAAGCGCTACTTTCTTGACAAGACGCCGCGTTACTTCCTCATGCTGCCTATGTTGCGGCGCATCTTCCCCGAAGCGCGCTTCATTGTGCTGACCCGCAATCCGCTAGCGGTATTGGCCTCGATCGGCGAAACCTTTTATCGCGGCCGCTTCATGTGGCCGGATTACTGGATCGACTGGCTCGAAGGGCATGCCGCACTCGCCAATGCAATAAACACCCCGGATGCCAATTTGCGCGTCGTGCGTTATGAAAGCCTCGCCGAGCGTCCGACGGAAGTCCTGCGAGAGCTATGCGACTGGCTGGATTTGCCTTACAGCGACGCGATGGTTTCTGAATATCGGGAGAAAACGCTGCACGGCCGCATGGGTGACCCGACTGGAATTAAAAGCTATGCCGGTGTTTCAAATGCTTCTTTGAACAAATGGCAGTCGTTCTGGGGCACGGATTATCGGCGCGGCATTGCCCGCAGCATGCTTGATCGGATCGGTGACGAGCAACTTGCGCAACTGGGTTACCCGCGTGCCGATCTGGAAGCCTTGCTTGTCGCAATGCCGCTCAAACCGGGGTTTGATCTGCGTGGGCGCCTGCATGTTTTGGTGGGCAAGCTTGCGCTGGCTATGGATTATCGTTATTGGCAAGCTCGCTATCGTGCAAACCGAGCAGGCACAGCTTATGCCTATGGTTACTTTCGCCCTCATTCAAAGAAGTTCTGACCGATGAACAGAATAATAGGCTTGGGCTTCACGATGTTTATGATTCTGGCGCTATACGCATTGCTGGACCCGTTCTACACCGGATTTGGTGTGTTTCGCGTGACGCGGGATATAGGCCCACTCAAGTATGTTCCATTGATTTTGGGTTTTACTATTGCTGGCCTTGCTCTGGCAAGAATTTATTCAACACAATCGCCAATTCGCCGACTCGCTTTGCGAGCAACCCTTAGTGGTAGCGTACCGCTAATCATATTCGGCATTTGGGTAATTTCAGCTTCACTTTATGCCCGAATATTTCTGAACATTGAGGAAACTTACCTGCAACTCGGCGCGGGGGTTCTGGCATATTTTCATGCATTGGTGCTTTACGTAGCAGAGCCGCGTGGCTTGGCAATTGCCAGGCGGTTTATGTTCTGGCTGATAATTGTTGCAATGCCGTTTATGTTTACATGGCTGTTGATTTCGCGGATTAATGGAGGTCAGGCCTTTCATACTGAGATATTTCTTCTGACGCCACTGGCTGTTTACGCATATTTGCATTTCAAGCAGAGACCGCTAGCTTGGTTAATCATGCTAACCGCTATTGCTGCGGGGATTTTGAGTCAGAAAAACACAGGCTACTTAGTCACTTTGCTTGTATGCAGCCATTTGCTTATTCTAGGCTTTGGTCGCCACCGGTTTAGCAAAGGCGTATTGCGATTTGGATGGCTTGTTTTGCTGTTGATTGTGACGGGAATTGTTTTATTTCTTTTTATCAATCGCGAGGAATACTTGCCAACCGGCAGTACTCATGTAAGGTTTGTCACTTACCTGAACGCATGGGGAAAATTTATCAGTAGTCCTATTTACGGGGTTGGATTTTCAGAAACGACACTTGTTCAGCTAGAAGGTGGCGTAAAGGTAATGGGGGATGTTGACCAAGTTGTAACACATAGTGACTTGCTAGATATCCTGTCTCATGGCGGGGTATTTGCAATAAGCCTTCTTCTTGCCATTTTAGTTGGACGGTTGCGGCAAGCCAAGCGGGCACTTGCAATGCGGCCTGATCCTGAATCTAGGGCGTTGATCCATGGCTTAGTAAGTATTATTATAAGTGGATTAATAGTGGCAGCCTTTAATGTGCCTTGGCTCTCTTTGACAATTGCCTTGTTTTATTGGTTTGCTCTAGGTTTGCTTCAAGCCGTAGCAACAGATGTATTGCGCGCGCGAGTGCCGTCAAACCGGAAAAAGCGTAATCAATTAGTCATGCATCAACCACAATCATGAATATTAAAGAGGTATTACGTGTTAACCTCCAAACGAACCCTGACTGGCAAAAGTAGCAAACCAATTCTTATCACGGGCTCACACCGCTGCGGTTCTACTTGGCTTGCCGCAATGCTTGGCGCTGCACGCAACACTACTGTGCTGCAAGAACCATTCAATATTGAAAAACATTTTTACCGTTTCAATGAACAAGCGCGTTATTGGTTCACGTATGCACCTGATCTAGATCAAACGGAAGCCCATCTAGCATTTGAAAAGGTCCTACGCCATCAAGTCGGAAAAGTCTATGAACGGCGCGAATGGCCGCGCTATCTGCCCTGGTTGCGCCATGGAAGGCAGATCATCAAGGATCCGATAGCCGCATTCTCGGCGGACTGGTTGAGCCGCGAATTCGATCTCGATGTGATCATGCTGGTCCGCCATCCCGCCGCGTTCGCGTCCAGCCTGAAGCGCCTGTCCTGGTTTTTCCCCTTCGAGCATCTGCGTGCGCAGACCCGCTTGATGGACGAGGTTCTGGCGCCCTTCCGGCGTGAGATCGAGTCACCGCCCGAAGGTATCGTCGAGCAGGCCGCGCTGCTCTGGGTGCTCATCTACCATGCCTTGCATGTTTTTTCACAGCAGCACCCGGAGTGGATCGTGCGTACGCATGAACAGCTCTCGCTTGATCCGATGACCGCTGTGCATGATCTTTTCGATCGCCTTGGTTTGCCCTGGGACGACAATGTGCGGGCCAAGATCGCGACGATGAGCGATGGTGACAACCCGGTCGATCCCGCCAAGGGTGTGGTGCATTCAATGCAGCGAAACAGCCGCGAAAATATCCGGCGTTGGGCAAAAGTGCTGACGCCGGAAGAGATCGCGCATTGCAAAGCGGTGACGCAACCTATTGCGAGTCTTTGGTACCCCGATGAAACCTGGGATATTGAAGGCGGCACATCCTTCACCGAGCCCGCGCCTTGAATCAGCTCGCCGCGATGCGTGGTTTTTCGCGCAGTCCTGTCGCTGTTGTCTTGCGCAGTGCGGACTCATATGGCTGGGGCGAACAGTGGATTCCGATCATTGCGCGTCTGTCGCGCCGGCAATTTGAAGCGCATGGCGCACCGCTTTCAGGTGGCGTTCCGTCATTGGCGATTGTCCATGCCACTCATCCATCCGGAACAGGATCATGAAATTTTCCATCGTCACCCCCACACGTAACAATCTGGACAAACTGAAGCGTTGCGTGGGTTCCGTGCGCGGCCAGGTCGAAGTTGAATACGAGCACATCATCCAGGATGCCATGAGTGAGGACGGCACCGGCGACTGGCTGGCCATGCAAGCGGACATCACCGGTGTGTCTGAAAGTGATGGCGGCATGTATGACGCGATCAATCGCGGTTGGGCGCGTTCCAGTGGAGACATTCTTTCCTGGCTGAATAGTGATGAGCAATATTTGCCAGGGACTTTGGCCATGGTGAGGTCGGTGTTTGAGAACCAACCCGATGTTGATTTTGTTTATGGAAATTTTATTGTTGTCGATGCCGATGGTCGGCCAGTTGCGGCAAGGCGTGAAATACGTCTTTCTGAATTGTATATAAGTAATGGTTTTCTAAACTCCGCATCATGTACCCTGTTCTTCAGAAGGAGGCTTCTGGATAATGGGTTGTTATGGTTGAATGTATCTTATCATTATGCATCTGACATGGATTTGATTTTACGCTTGTTAAAAAACAATAATAAATATAAGCATATTGATGGTTATTTGTCTTTGTTTGCAATAGACGGTACGAATTTGAGTTGTCATCCTGGAATGCTTGAAGAGACTGAGAGTATTGGTTTTTCTCATAAAAGGTCAAATGTAGGTATGGTAAGAAGGTTTTTTATGCTTGGCAGGCTAATGGAACGTATCGCTGCTGGTTCGTATTTCCCCGGGAAGGTGGAATACGATTATGTAACTGATGAACAGGGTGGGCGTGTTAAATATATGAGCAATGGGTTGTCTGCGTCGTACTCAACAAGATGAATATATTTGCAAATCTTTTTCAAGATTGGAGTGTGAATAAACGCAACCCTAAAGCAAGGTTTGTTCTTGTTATGTTTAGGCTGGCGCAGATTGTCAAACGAAGTCCGAAGCCAATTTTATTTTTTGGTATTCCTTATCTTGTTACTTACCGGATTTTTGTAGAGTGGGTTCTGGGTATTGAGTTGCCGTGGAATCTTAGGTTGGGGCCTAATGCACAATTGCATCATGGTGTTGGTCTTGTGGTAAATGACCATGTCCTTATTGGATCAAATGTTTTGCTTAGGCACTCCACTACAATTGGGGTTAAACAAACGAGTGCTTTTGGCTCAATGGATGTTCCTGTTATAGGTGATTATGTTGATATAGGATCGAATGTTGTCATTATTGGCTCTATTTATGTTGGTGACTATGCCCAGATTGGGGCAGGTTCGGTAGTAGTCAAGGATGTTCCTAGAGGTGGAGTCGTTGTTGGTAATCCTGCGAGATTGTTACGGATACGCCAGGATTTGAACTGAATGTTGTTTGATTGGCTGATTGCTAGGAATATGAAAACTATATTGCATGCTATTGTTTTTTTGTCTGTGTCGTTTTATGGCACTATCTGCGCGGCGGAGAACGTAAAACCGACTCTTTTTGGCATGCATGTGCATAGTCTGGCACATGTATCTTCATGGCCATCCGTACCATTTGGTTTTATTCGCTTGTGGGATTCAAAGGTTAAATGGCTGGATATCGAGCCGAAAAATGGCGCATGGAATTTCGATGTGATTGATAATTATGTTGAAAATGCCGAGAAGAATAATGCGCAAATCATGCTCACACTTGGCCAGACGCCGCCCTGGGCAGCCTCCAGGCCGAGGGAGGAGGGGGTTTACGGGAAGGGCGCGAACAGCGAACCTCGCGATATGGCGGACTGGGAAAATTACGTTCGCACGCTGGCAACTCGCTACAAGGGACGCATCCGCCATTGGGAAGTCTGGAACGAAGCCAATGTGGAACATTTCTATTCCGGCAACTGGGCGACGTTGGCGGAACTTGAGCGCCGGGCGGCCATGGTGCTGAAAGCGGTGGACGCAAGCAATGTGGTGTTGACGCCCTCCATCCAGGGCGGTGCGTTCAACAGACTTGATGCCTATTTCGAAGCGGGCGGCGGGCGTCATGCCGACGTGATCAGCTATCACTTCTACGCACCATTGGATGAGCCAGAAGTCATTGCCGACCGGATCAAGCGTGTTCGGGGGGTTATGGCGAAACACGGCATGCAACACAAACCACTCTGGAATACCGAGACGGGCTGGCTGATCGCCAACAGCGACGGCGGGTTTGGCCGTCAGCAGCGTCCGGCCTGGGCCAAGTGGCGCAAGCTGGGTTACGAGGAGGCGGCTGGCGTGGTGATGCGGGTGTTCCTGATCAATCTTGCCGGCGGCGTGAATCATGTCTTCTGGTACGCATGGGACAACGGCGCCATGGGCTTGGCGGAAGACAAGGGACGCAAACCCAAACCTGCCGCCATGGCGTATGCCCGCGCGATGGAGTGGTTGGTGGGGGCCGATTGGCGCGGTTGCGCGGTGCGCGATCAGGTCTGGATGTGTGAGCTGGCGCGCGGCGGCGAATCGCAACATATCGTCTGGAGCCAGACTCAACGCGGTTTCGACATTCCTCGCGCCTGGGGCGTCAGGAGCATCGTCAATCTGGATGCCGGCGTTTCGGCCGTGCCATCGTCGGCGCGCATCGATGTCGGGCCTGAGCCGCGCTTGCTGCGCCAGGTTTTGCCGGATGGTCGCGGATGACTGCCCAGCGCGTTCTGGTATTGCACAACGCCTATCAACAACGCGGGGGCGAGGACACCGTTGTGGCAGCGGAAATGGCGTTGCTTTCCGGCCACGGTCATGCGGTCAGGTTGTTTTCCCGTCATAACGATGAACTGGCCTCGATGGGCAAGTTGACGGCGGCGCGGGAAACCCTGTGGTCAAGCCGGACGGTTGCCATGCTCGAAGCCGAGATCGCCGCGTTCAAGCCTGATGTGATTCATGTCCACAATACGTTTCCACTCATATCGCCGGCCGCATACTGGGCCGCCGCAAGGCTGAAGGTGCCGGTGGTTCAGACCTTGCATAACTTTCGCCTGCTCTGCCTGAATGCTCTGTTCATGCGCGAAGGCAAGGTGTGCGAGGACTGCATCGGTCATGCGCCCTGGGCCGGGGTGGCGCGGGCTTGCTACCGAGGGTCGCGCGCCGCATCGGCGACATTGGCGGGGATGCTGGCCTTGCACCGTGGTTTGGGGACCTTTCGCGACAAGGTGGCGTGCTATATCGCGCTTAATGCGTTTTGCCGGGACAAGTTCATCGCGGGCGGTATGCCGGCGGAACGGATTCAGGTGAAACCGAATTTTGTCGATTTTGCGGCGCCGCCGCCGGCGCCACGCGCTGGCCTGTTATTCGTCGGGCGGTTGTCGGTTGAAAAGGGGGTCAATACCCTGGCCGAAGCCATGGCCTTGCTGCCCAACGCGCGCTTGCGCGTGGCGGGAGATGGTCCCGAGGCGGGCTTGCTTGCTGGGGTGGCGGGGGTGGAGCGTTTGGGCAGCTTGCCGAGCGGGCAAGTCCGCCAGGAAATGAGCCGCGCTTCGGCGGTGGTGGTGCCGAGTATCTGGTACGAAACCTTTGGCCTCGTGGTGATCGAGGCATTCGCCTGCGGAACTCCAGTGATCGTGAGCCGCATTGGCGCGTTGGCCGCGCTGGTGCGTGACGGTGAGACCGGTTTGCTGTTCGAACCGGGCAATCCACGCGATCTGGCCGATAAGATCGCTTGGGCGTTGGCGCATCCCGCGGAAATGTCCGTAATGGGGCAACGCGCCCGCACACAATACGAAGCCGAGTTTTCCGCCGAAGTGAATTACCGGCGATTGATGGAAATTTATGCTTTTGCGCTGGCAAGGAATGACAAAAATGACAGTTAGCAGTAACGCGCGGTCAACCGCCTCGGTGCTGGGCGCGAACATTGATGCGATGTCCTGGGACACCGCGCTGGCGCGTGTTTTGGGTTGGGCGCATGCCCGCGAAAGTCGCTACGTGGCGATCTGCAATGCGCATGTGGTGGTAAGCGCTTCTCGCGATTCGGCTTATTGCCAAGTAATCAATGCGGCCGATATGGCCACGCCGGATGGTGCGCCTGTTGCCTGGATGCTGCGAAAACAGGGGTTTGTGGGTCAGCCGCGCATCAGTGGGCCGGACCTGATGTGGACTTTATGTGAACGCGCGGAACGTGAGCAAATCGGTGTGTATTGCTTTGGCAGCAAAGAATCGACCCTTTTACTGTTGCAAGCCAGGCTTCAAAAATCATTTCCAGCCTTGCGTTCGACGATGGAATCGCCCCCTTTTCGGTCGCAGTCGGCTGAGGAGGATGCCGCGGTTGTGGAGAGAATCAATGCCAGCGGCGCTGGAATCGTGTTCGTTGGTTTGGGTTGTCCAAAGCAGGAACGTTGGATGGCTGAACACCGAGGCCGTGTCAATGCCGTCATGTTGGGTGTGGGAGCTGCGTTCGATTTTCATGCCGGCACAGTGGCACGAGCGCCGGATTGGATGCGTAACAATGGTTTGGAATGGTTGCACCGGTTTGCTTCGGAACCACGTCGTCTTTGGCGACGTTATTTGGTGACGAATACGTTGTTCGTATTGGGTGCGGCAAGGCAATTGTTGCTGGATCGCAAGGGAAAGTCGGCTTGAGTTTGGCGGGCGGGTGGCAGGTTGAAACTGGATTGCCACGTCGGCTTCGCCTACTCGCAATGATGGCGGCGGGTGGGGCTTCTTCAAGGCATCCACAGGTCTTTATGCTGGTTCGGTCTTCTTGGTGTTTCTAATGGCTCAGTTCGCGTTAAGTAGTGACAGATATCGGCCACCGGCCAAAGTTGTAGCCTGGATGGAGCACGCCGCGAGCCGAGTTGCTTGTGTGCCGCCCTGTCGCGTGCGGACTCCGGGGGGTGACGGATCAACGCCCCCGGATTCAGCCCGCGCAAGCGTTGAGGGTCAGGTCGGTGTTTCCGGGCAGGCTGCATCCAGGCTACAGCCAAGGGTGATGTCACTACGTAATGCGAACTGAGCTTTCTAATCACAATTTCAGGCTAATGCTTTATGACTCTTTATCCCGTCATTCTCTCCGGTGGTTCCGGAACCCGTTTGTGGCCGATGTCACGCGCCGCTCTGCCCAAGCAATTGCTGCCGCTGGCCTCCACCCTGTCGATGGTGCAGGAAACGGTGCAGCGCATGGCCGGGCTGCCGGAACAGGGCCAGCCGTTGATCGTCTGCAACAACGAACATCGCTTCCTGATCGCCGAGCAGATGCGCGACATCGGCGTCGAGCCACTCGGCATCTTTCTCGAACCGGTCGGTCGCAACACCGCGCCAGCCGCCGCCATTGCCGCTTTGACCCTGCTCAAGCGCGATCCGGACGCAGTGATGCTGCTGTTGCCGGCGGATCATCTGATACGCGATGTGGCGGCCTTCCACGCCGCCATCCGGCAAGGCCTGGATGCGGTGGCGGCGGGGTTTCTGGTCACCTTCGGCATCGTCCCGGATGCGCCGGAAACCGGTTACGGCGATATCCAGCGCGGCGAGGCCTTGGCACCCGGCAGCGCGCATCGAGTGGCGCGCTTCGTCGAGAAGCCGAATCTGGAAAATGCCGAGAAATTCCTCGC
>SXGT01776562.1_pt1 | contig 10617 bp, 8 predicted proteins | sample 3176221 | NCBI WGS metagenome assembly SXGT01 (sample SAMN11356862, study PRJNA531348) | freshwater metagenome | isolation source: freshwater sample F1-120 | place: China: Fuxian Lake, Yuxi | collected 2017-12-25
ATCAAATAGAGTCGATTCGTGCAACCGTGGCGGATGTTTTTGGTGAGGATGCTAAAGTTTGGTTGTTTGGTTCCAGAGTTGACGATCAGCAGCGGGGGGGCGATATTGATTTGTTGATCAAAACAAACAATGCGGATGTCATGAAAATTGCTTGGGCTGAAATTAACTTAATGAGTCGTCTTCAAGCCAAGTTGGGGGAGCAGAAAATTGATGTATTGGTTGAATATCCCACGCGTGAAACTTATCCGCCAATTTTTAGACTGGCAAAACAAATCGGTATAATGTTGTGAACGATGAGGTTCAATTTTTCGATTGCAAGACGCTTGGCGAGAATGTGAGCGCAACGTGTATTACCTTAGCCAGGATCTGAGTCTGCTGACGCCTATCATGCCGATGACAGGCGAGATATATGCCGATTAAATGATGAACAAGTACGTGTTTTGGATCAGTTTATTTTGCGGTTTACCAAATTGCAGGATGCGATGGGTAACCATTTATTCCCTGCGATATTAAATTATTTCCAAGAACCTTATGAGGATCGTCCCATGCTGGATAAGTTGAATCGACTGGAAAAGCTGGGTTATCTTGAAAAGGCGTAAACATGGCAAGATATTCGTAACATTCGCAACAAGTTTGCCCATGATTACCCTGATGATGGGGAAAAATGCAGCTCTGATCAATGTGGCCAGTGAATTAGTAGAACAACTTTGTTTAATATTGACGGCGATACAAACCAAATTACAATGTGTTCAGCCCGCACTCATATTTGGAAAACTTAGTGCTTAATCTCACAAATAAGCGATATGAAGAGAATTATAAAGCATCGATTTTAAGTTTTTCAATTGTCGCAAATTACGGCAATTAAGCACTAGTTTTGCTAAACAAATTTGTTTGTGCATAAATTTAGAGTAGAGGGATCTAAAGCGATTCATAATCTGAGTGTTGTAACCCCCCAGTAAGCGAAAGAATAACTAAATTGAAAGCCAAATAAACCCGGCATATCAGCGTTTCTATAATTATTTCGTTTTCTAGTCGCACTTCTTTGTAGTTTTATCTGAATAAATACTTAATCGATTCAATAATGCCAGCCAGTTCCGATCGGGAATATAGTGGAAATAAACAAGTTTCGAATGCCAGTGGCGGTACTTTGCGTAACCGTACTGCTAGGGGGGTTCTGGCGTTGGGCTTTTCTACAGTCATGAAATATGGGCTGCAACTGGCTCGGATGTTTATTTTAGCCAGGCTGCTTTCTCCTAAAGACTTTGGAGTTATCGGTTTAAGCCTGATTGTCATTAATGGGCTTGAAATATTTGCCGCATTGGGACCAGATAAATATATTATTCAGAAATCGAAATTAGATTCAAAATTAGTCGGGACAGCGTGGTATTTACGCGCGATTTTGGGATTAATAATCGCGATTTTTGCCATGGCTCTTGCGCCAATCTATGCTGGGTTTTCCAATGAGCCGGAAGTAGAAGCTGTGCTTTGCATAATAGCATTCGCATCAATCGCTAAAGGGTTGAAAAGCCCCGGTTTGGTTTTAGCTGAACGGGAGCTTAAATTTAAAAAAATCGCGATATTCGATACTGTAATTGCCAGTCTGGAGCTTGGTATTGTCAGTTATCTGGCTTCTTCTTTTGGAAATGTATTGGCTTTAGCATGGGCTTTGGTTATCTCCTCGACAATCGAAACTGTTGCCTCATTTTTTGTGTTTTCAATTTCTGAGCGGCTTAGTTGGCATAAAGAATCTTTGTGGGAACTAATTAATGTAGGTGGGGCATTCATCATCGTGGCGATTGGATCATTTATCATGATTCAGGGTGATAATTTTATGGTTGGTAAAATTGCCGGAGTCACTTTGCTAGGCTATTACATGGTTGCTTATCGGTTATGCGAACTGCCAATGAATTTGACGCTGCAAATTACCGGAAGGGCTGCTTATAGTGCGTTTTGTAACGTACAAAACGATATTGCTCGGCGAACTTATTGGTTTTTAGCGGTTTTCGAATTGCAGTTGGCATTATTGATACCGGCTAGCCTTGCGGTAATTGCTTTGGCAAATTCGTTGATCTTGACCATTTACGGCAGTGGATGGGAGGCAGCCGTTCCGTGTCTCAGGGCATTAGGATTGGTGGTATTTGGTCGCAGTTTGTCGAACTTGATTGCGCCGTTTTTATTGGCGAATGGTCATTACAGGTTTACTGCAAAAATCAAAATTATTGAAACCTTGTTTTTTTTGTTGGGTGTTTATATTGGCATTATTGAGATGGGACTGGTGGGCGCTGCATTGGGTGCCGGGTTCGGATATATTGTTGCTGCATTATTCAGGCTTTATTACTTAGTTGATGTTGGACAAGTACCGGTTTCAGAATTGGTCAAGCGACTTTTAGTTGCAATTGCCTGTACGCTGCCGGGTGCAGTTGGCGCATTGGGATGCGATATTGTTTTGGTCGGTTCGCCTTTGTTTCGTTTGAGCTTAGGTCTGGCTTGGTTTGTGGCGTGTTATACTTCAACCATTCTTCTTTTTAGAAAAAAATTGATAACTCTTTTTGTCGAAAGTTTTCGTTCGGTTAAAAGTAATGCAATATGAATAGGTGGGTTTTTAAATAGCTTGCTGGTTATTATTTGGATAAATTATTTTCGGTAGCCTATTATACGTCTGAATTAACGGATTGAAACTTAGATATCGAGCTGGATTTTATAAATTAACGGAAAAAAATAATGAACGTATTTGTTTTGAATACGGGTAGGTGCGGTTCCACGACTTTTATTAGGGCGTGTAAGCACATCGAGAATTACTCTTGTGCACACGAGTCGAGATCAGGGATGTTGGCAAATGACCGTTTTAATTATCCCGATAATCATATTGAGGCCGATAATCGATTGTCATGGCTATTGGGACGCCTGGATGAGAAATACGGCGATAATGCTATTTATGTACATTTAAAAAGAAATGATGATGAAACGGCGAGAAGCTTAGTAAGGAGATATTATTTCGGTATGATTAAGGCTTATAGACGTGATGGGGTGTTATTGGGATTACCAGAGGAGTCGGATTCCAGGGCTGTTGCTTTAGATTATTGTCATACCGTTAATAGTAATATTGAACTTTTTTTGAAATATAAAACAAAAAAAATAGTAGTTGATATTGGTAACATCGAAAATGACTTTACGAGTTTTTTTGAATATATCGGTGCGAAAGGCAATGTTAAAGCGGCATTGGCTGAATTCAATATTAAATACAATTCATCCGAACAGCTTGGCTATATTGTTAAGCCTGGCGTAATACATCGGCTTTTCAAGAAGTTCAAGCGATTAATTGTGCGGTTTCCAGAGTTTATAATGAATGTTTAATATCGATTTCAATAACATTAACTGTCATTTTTTTTGGTCATATCGCCACATGCTTATTATTCCCAATTTTAATATTACCGCGGATTAGCGATGAGCTGTTTTTTGAAAAAATTGGGGGTTGGCGTGGGCAAATAGCAAGCCTATACCACATATGTTATGAGCGAGCTGCCAAAGTTTTTTTGCCTTGTATTCATTAATTTAAAACCGCTTCATAAGTCAATAAACAAAATGAATTTTACATTTCAAAGTTTTTATCCCTCGGAAGAATCAATAGAGATAATAGAATTTTGTGCATTAGGGCTTTCCCCGGAAGATCAAACGCTCAAAAAATGGCATGATTCTTATATTTTAAATCATAAATCACGAATTGCCCTTGATCTTGATGTTGTTAAGGAGCATGTGGTCGACGGTAGCTCTGTTTTGGAGTTTGGTGCGGTGCCACTCCTATTGACAGCAGCACTTGCGTCCAAGAAATACAATGTGACAGGTATCGATATTGCCCCGGAAAGATACAAACAAGTAATAAACAAAATTAATGCTAATGTTATCAAGTGTGATGTTGAAACAGAAAAACTTCCTTTCGACGATAATATCTTCGATGCAGTTGTATTCAACGAACTCTTTGAACATCTTCGGATAAACCCGATCTTTACACTGTCCGAAGTATTTAGAGTATTGAAGCCAAGTGGAATAATGATACTTTCAACTCCAAATCTCCGATCTCTTGATGGGATATATAATTTCTTGATTAGGAATCGCTCTTTTTCCTGTGCAGGAGATACTTATGTGGAGTATCAGAAATTAGAGAATTTAGGGCATATGGGACATGTTCGTGAATATACAACAACTGAAGTTGTCGATTTTTTAAGGAATATTGGTTTTGATGTTAAAAAAGTGATCTATCGCGGTCGTTTTTATTCCAAAATTAAGATGTTTATTGCAAGGCTTTTTCCTAGTTTAAGACCATTAGTTTCATATGTTTCAAGGAAGCCGGGATAATAAATTATGGTTGATTCATGTGATTTTATGGGTTTATTGTATTTTTGAGACTTTTTTAATTGCCTTGTTTATAAAATAGAAAATTGTTCGTCATAGATTTGATCGAGCTGCCACTCGTTATATGTAGGATTATACGACTCGATTACCAAATACGTAGTATAGAGTAGATGCTATCGTATTATATGAAATAGATTAAGTTTTTCTGGAAATATAAAAATATTATTTTAGTATTAATATGTTCGATTCATTATGAGTGCTGAAATGAATATGGATTCAGAAAGGTGATCCGTGATTTTTTTTTGTGTGATCAATTCCAAATCTTCAAATCATGAGAAAATTATTAGTAATCATTGCCCCTTTCTGGCGTCAAGCAGGACATGTAGGCAACTATCGCATCGAGCGTTTTATGAGATGGTTTTCAAATGCTGGTGTCGAAATTTTACTTGTTCGAGCCGGTTCGAAAGATCAGGAGCAACAACAATCTTGGGGATTGGAGTTGACTATTCGTGATCCAATAGGCTTATATCGAGACGCACAAACTTCCGGGGAGCCTGCAAAACCGAGAAAGCCAAATTATATTCGCAGGCAGTTGGCTTTGTGGTTGTTTAATCCTGATGTTGGGGTGATTTGGGCCAAACATGTTGCTAAACACCCCAAGGTATTAAAGTATGCAGCTGGAGCCGAATTTGTGTTGTCTTCGAGTCGACCGGAGTCTGTTCATGTTGCTTCATGGCGTCTAGCCCAAAAACTTAAAAGCAAGCTTATCATCGATATGCGTGACGGTTGGCTGGATGAGCCGTTGGAACCGTTGTTGATGACATCCTCAATTCGGCGTTTTGTTGAGGGGCGGCTTGAAAAGAAAATATTGGCTGCCGCAGATCAAATTTTTGTTACTTCGGATGTTTGGCGCGACTTATTGGTTTCTAGAGGTGTCGTAAGCTTTGAAAAGGTTGAAGTCATTACTAATGCTTATCCAGCCTTTGATTATTCACAAGTAACTGCTGAGTCATCTAAACCAATTAAGGGGGGCAATCGGTTTGAATTATTGCATACCGGTCGGTTTCGGGCATCTCGAGCGACTCAGGATCCAGCCTTGCTATTGGAGCCTTTACGCATTTGTTTAGCCAAGCACGATTTAAAAGGTAGTATCAATTTATTGGGGCAGTTGGATGTTCAAGAAAACTTGGAAATAGCAAGCTATTCTGAGCCGATGTCCGCTATAGGTTGGCCGATAAACTGCCATTCTGCTGTCTCTCGCGACCAAGCCATGACTCGTATTGCCCAAGCGGATGGTCTACTGTTACTGTGCGCTGCCCAAGCAGCCATTCCAAGTAAAATTTTTGAATACATACCTTCCAAGAAACCGATATTAATCGTCACAAAAGAAGATACTGCGGTTTGGCGTGTCGGCAAAAATATTAAACAAGCCAGTCTATTAGATTTTACTCGCCCTGAGTTATGGCAATCAGCTTTTGATGCTTTTCTGAAAATGCTGGTCAATCCTGAATATGAATCTAATTGTCCTGAAATATATTCTGATGAACAGATAGGGAAAAAAGTTTTAAATTGTTTGAGATTGCCCTCTGTTTAGGGCTGGATAATCTTAATTAGAATATTCCTGGGGATTGATGATATTAAAAGAAAGTAAATCAGCTGATCCGGTGACCATACTGGTTTCTAGCTATAACGGCAGTGAATTTATCAAGGAACAGTTGGATAGTTTATATAATCAATCCTATCCAAATATCAATATTTTAGTCCGTGATGATGCATCAACCGATACAACACGAGATATTTTGCGGGTAGAGCACGCAAAGCAATCCATAGATTTAGTGATGGGTGAAAAAAACTTGGGTGTAACAGCCAGTTTTTTTGAATTATTACGTCTTGTATCTAAAACTGATACAGAATATGTTGCTTTTTGTGATCAAGATGATGTGTGGCTACCTAATAAGATGCAAACAGCAGTTTTAGCATTGTCTAAAGTTTCTGAATATCCTGCATTATATTGTTCGCGTTTAAATATTGTTGATGAAAAATTAAATCAATTGGATGTTAGTTTTAAGCCAAGAGAAATTGGTTTTGGGAATGCTTTAGTAGAAAATATAGCAGTTGGTTGTACGATAGTCTTAAATCGAAAGGCATTGGATTTATTATGTCAATACAGACTTCCTGAGGAAGTTTATATCCATGATTGGTGGTGTTATTTAGTCATAAGCTGCTTTGGTCAAATCGTTTTTGATGACCAAGCATTGATCCAATATCGACAACACTCAGGTAATTCGATAGGGGCGGCAAGTAATTTATTCGGGGTATTGAGGCGGAAGTTTGCGCGTTTATTTAATAGAAAATTATGGATAAGTGAACAAGCTGCGATATTTCATAGTCTATATTCTGAGCAATTAGCACCGGCTCAGCGAGATGTGCTCGAGTTATTACTCAATGCCAAATCATCATTCTGGCATAGACTCATGTTGATTTGTTCAAAAGGTATATGGCGACAAAAAGCTATAGACAACCTGATTTTGCGAGTTGTTATCTTCATTAATCGGATTTAAGAAAAAACGGATTACTGGTGACAATATTCGTTGTGAGGAATGTTTTTGAACGAAGCTCCAGCCCTTCATGCGCCATAATACTTAATATCTTTGGCAGGTAAGATCGATCAATTAGGCGCAATACTTTCATTCCAAATTTTTAATTTTCTTACATCACTACTTCGCAAAATTAAATGAGTATCCAGCGCATCGCCTTCATCACCAGTCAGGCATTTTCAATACATAATTTTCGTGGGCCATTGATTCGTGCTTTGGTGCTTAAAGGGATTAAGGTTTATGCTTTGGCGCCGGATTATGATGACGCTTCACGAGCCGGAGTCATCGCTTTGGGTGCTGAACCAGTGGATGCACCAATGTCGCGTGCTGGCATGAATCCTTTAAAAGATGCATACGACCTATGGCGTTTAAGTTGGCAGTTACGCCAGCTTCGCGTTGATGCAAGCTTCAGCTATTTTATCAAGCCAGTGATTTATGGCACTTTGGCAGCATTATTCGCTGGTATTCCCTGGCGATTTGCAATGATTGAAGGAGCTGGCTATGTCTTTATTGATCAGGAAAATGCCGGTTATGTTCGGCGCTTGCTGCGTTTTGTTTTAATAGGTTTATATCGGTTGGCATTGAAATCGGCTAGTTTGGTTTTTTTACTAAATCGCGATGATTATGCATTGTTTGTTAATGGTGGCATGGTTACTGCCGATAAAGTGGTGCTTTTAAATGGTATAGGAGTTGATCTTGAGTATTTTTCACCACAAATAGCCAATATTGAGCCCATATGTTTTATGATGGCTGCGCGTTTGCTGCGGACAAAAGGGGTATACGATTACATAGCAGCTGCTAGGTTGGTCAAGTCTCGGTATCCTGAAATTCGATTCTTGTTGCTGGGCTCTATCGATGTAAATCCTGATTCCTTGACTCAATCGGAAATTGATAGTTGGGTTGCTGAAGGCTTGATTGAATGTCCAGGGCATGTAGCAGATATTCGGTATTGGTTAAAACAAACCAGTATTTTTGTTCTACCTTCCTACTACCGTGAGGGGGTGCCCAGAAGCATTATGGAAGCAATGGCTATGCAAAGGCCGGTGATTACGACAGACACCGTAGGTTGCACAGATATGGTAGAAGACGGCGTGAATGGTTTTAAAGTGCCTATTCGAAACCCGCAAGTCTTGGCCAAAGCCATGCTAAGCTTTCTTGAATCACCAGAATCGATAGAGCAAATGGGCAAAGTAAGTAGATTAATGGCTGAAGCTAAATACGATGTCAACAAAGTCAATGCGGAAATTTTATCGGCCATGAAGATTGGATAGTTATGCAACCAGTTAGTCGTAGAAGGGTTTTGGTCACAGGGGGTAAGGGATTTATTGGATCAGAACTCGCCCGCACGTTGAGAGAAAATAACTACTTGGTTTATACCTTGGGACGTGAAGCCTCCAATGACAGTCATCACATCGTTTATGATCTGATGACTGATCAGTCTCCAATTGGCCTGTTTGATGGTGTTTCCACCATATTTCATCTGGCTGGTAAAGCACACGATTTGGCTGAAAACCAACAAGACGCAGCAGAGTACCGACTTATAAACACTGAAGGTACTCGAAAACTCCTGGAAGCGGCTCAAGAGGCCGGCGTAGAAAAATTTATTTTTTTTAGCAGTGTTAAAGCTGTTGGTGGCGATGAAACTGATTTGATGGACGAATCAGCCACTCTACCCGCCGATACGCCTTACGGTTGTTCTAAGTTTGAAGCTGAGCAATTGGTTTTAAATAGTGGCTATGTGCCTCATTCTGTGGTAATTCGCCCTAGCATGGTTTATGGGTTGGCAAAAAAGGGCAATTTGCCACGCATGATTAGAGCAATTAAACAGGGTTTTTTTCCACCTTTGCCTGAAGTCCACAATCACCGCTCTATGGTACATGTCGAAGATATTGTCAAAGCTGCCATTTTGGCTGCAGAAAGGCCGGAAGCAGCAGGGCAGATATACATTGTGACCGATGGCGTTTCCTACTCAACGCGACAAATTTACGATTGGATCCGAGAAGCGCTTAATTTACCACCTGTGGGATGGTCTTTACCTATGGGATTGCTCAAAAGCTTGGCTCGAATTGGGGATGTTATGAGTTATTTGCTTGGTCGGCGTTTCCCATTTGATTCTGCTGCGCTTGGCAAATTGATAGGTTCAGCCTGGTATTCCTCAGCAAAGATTGAAACAGAGCTGGGGTTTCGAGCTGAACATACTCTTCAGAAGTCCTTGCCGGACATCGTTCGCTTTCTGAATTTGAAATAACGTGAGTTGGTATTTTGTTTTACTAATGATCGGATCAACGATCATGACGGGGTTGATTCGTCATTACGCCTTGATGCGCAACGTTCTGGATATACCTAATCAACGTAGCTCCCATAATGTGCCTACACCGCGTGGCGGTGGTTTAGCCATTGTTCTGGTTTTTACATGCGCTATTACCATTTTATATATAAAAAATCAGATCAATTTTTTTGAATTAGCGGCGTTAAGCTGCAGTTTGCCGGTAGCTGCTATCGGTTTTTTAGATGATCATGTTCCTATTGCAGCCCGTTGGCGTTTTATCACGCACATACTGGCGGCATCCTCAGCTCTATTTTTTCTACAGGGTATGCCGTTGTTATTGATACCGACACCGCTGGATGGATTACTGCATCGTTGGATACTACATCTGGATTGGTTGGGATATCCGCTAGGTGTGCTGCTGTTGGTGTGGTTCTTAAACCTGTTTAATTTTATGGATGGTATAGATGGGATTGCGGCATCAGAGTGCGTTTTCATCGCTCTGGTGCTAGCTGGCTATTCATATCATACCGATCAGGGCTTGTTTTTTGTGTGTATTAGTCTGGCAGCTGCTTCTGTGGGATTTTTGGTATGGAATTGGCCTAAAGCCAGTATTTTTATGGGTGATGTGGGAAGCGGATTTTTGGGATTGCTGTTGGGTGTATTGATACTGCTGGCTGCACGGCAGGCGGCGGTGATGTTGTATTGTGGTCTAATATTATCGGGTGTTTTTCTAGTGGACGCCACTTACACATTGGTTTACCGCTTTTTGTCCAGGCAAAACTGGCATGAGGCTCATTGCTCACATGCTTATCAACACGCCGCAAAACGTTATGGGCATTTTAAAGTGTTATGTGGTTGCTGGCTGATTAATTTGTTTTGGCTCCTGCCGATTTCGTTATTGGTGTTCCTGCACCCGGCCTATGCGCTTTTTGGGGTGTTGTTGGCGTTTTTGCCATTGTGGTATCTGGTATTTCATTTCAAAGCGGGTCACGCTGATTGGGCATATAAATGACCTTCAAAATACGTTCGCGCACTTCGATTTTTATTCATGATTTAGTCATGGTGCCATTTGCTTGGTTTGGTGCCTATTGGTTGCGTTTTAATTTGGGACAGATTCCCGATGAATTTTTTTATAAGGCTTTGTTGTTTTTGCCTGGTGTAATCGGTATTCAGGTTTCGGCTTACTGGATGTTTGGTTTGCATCGAGGGGTTTGGAGATTTTCCTCCATGCCCGATTTGATTCGCATCAGCAAAGCCGTATTGACCGGGATATTTTTAATAACCTTGGCATTGTTTTTTTACAACAGATTGAGCGGCGTGCCTCGTTCAGTGCCACTGTTGTATACGTTGATTTTACTGTCCTTGCTTAGCATTCCGCGTTTTATTTATCGCTTTTGGAAA
>SXGT01087982.1_pt1 | contig 10616 bp, 10 predicted proteins | sample 3176221 | NCBI WGS metagenome assembly SXGT01 (sample SAMN11356862, study PRJNA531348) | freshwater metagenome | isolation source: freshwater sample F1-120 | place: China: Fuxian Lake, Yuxi | collected 2017-12-25
ACCCACCATAGGCGCCCAAAGCTGACCCGCCCCATTCATCGATAACCCCTTTGAATCGTTCACGATTGCGCACGGGAGGTAGGGTCTCTCTTGGATGCCGATTCGCCTGCCTAGTGGGTCAAAATTGCATGCTGAAACACAGTTAACTTGTCAGCACCCAGTGGAACCCCCTGTGAGTCAGCCGCCAAAACCGTTGGTATTACTCTGAGCTTCTCATCGGGAACGATCCTCACCGAGACCGCCGGGCGCTGCCCTGGATATGCCGTTCCAACAAGATCGAACAGAAGTTGAGTATAGAATGATAATTTGCATTTATGAACAATTCTGACTAATTGTTCTCCATGTCAGAAACTCCACCCTTGCAAAACGCCGCAACCGGTGCTGCTAAAATGCGTGACCGGCGCCGCCGGGTCATTGAGGTCCGGGATGTGTGGAAAGTTTTCAGCAAACGACCGGTGGAGGCCCTTACGGCAATCCGGACCGGGAACCTGAGCAAGGACGCCGCCCTCAGCAAGCTTGAGGCGGTCGTTGGTGTTAGGGGCGTTAGCTTTCAGGTTGAAGAAGGCGAAATCTTCTGCGTCATGGGCCTCTCAGGCTCCGGAAAGTCCACGCTTGTGCGGCATGTCAATCGGCTGATTGAGCCCACCGCTGGCACCGTATCCATTGATGGAGTCGAAGTCGGCAGCCTCAACGCCACGGCGCTGCGCGAACTCAGAGCCACAAAAATTGGCATGGTTTTTCAGAACATGGCCTTGCTGCCGCATCGCACTGTCCGGGACAATATCGCGTTTGCCTTGGAACTCCGCGACGTTGACGAGTTCACGCGTGGACGAATTGCAGACCAAATGCTGGAAAGGGTCAGCCTGCAAGGCTACGGTGATCGCAAGCCCTCGGAACTGTCAGGGGGTATGCAGCAGCGGGTAGGGCTGGCCCGTGCATTGGCGGCAGATCCCGCCATTCTATTGATGGACGAGCCATTCTCCGCGCTTGATCCACTAATTCGCCGGGGACTGCAGGACGAATTCCTCGCGCTCTCAAAATCCCTGCATAAGACCACACTCTTCATAACCCATGACCTCGATGAAGCGATCCGCATGGGATCAAGAATCGCCATCATGAAGGATGGCGAAATCGTGCAGATTGGGAGCCCGGAAGACATCGTGATGCGGCCCACCGACAGCTACGTGGCGGATTTCGTCAGGGGCATATCGAAGCTCAGGTTCCTTTTCGCTCATTCCGTCATGATGTCCGTGGAGCAGTACCAGTCGCAGGGCGGCAAAACGACGTCCTTCAAGTCCTGCCCGCAAGCCCATCCTGATGACAACCTGGAAATCTTGATGGGACTGGCAATTGATCACGAGCAGCCCATCCTTATTGTTGATGGCGGCGTTCCTGTCGGTGTCGTCACCAAGAATGCCCTGTTACGCGGCATTCAGGGAGGGGCGTAGCGCATGCAGTCCGATGCCGAGCTTCGCACATACATCGAGACCTTCGCGGGCGTAAGCGGCAACTACTATGCAAAAACGTTCCTGAAGATCCAACACAATGAAGCCCGGCCATTTCATATCAATCCGTCCGCCGCCATAGGAAGCTTTGCTTGGGCCGCCTCGCGCGGGAACTGGCTCTTGTTGTGGATCGGCTTCGCTCTCGATCTGCTTGCTCTGGTCTGCGTTGCTTTGTCCTATAAATATAGCGCCGCTGCATTCGAAGCTGTGGGCGGAGACAAGGCCTACCTTTTCGAGCGCTACTCCAGTTGGCAGACGGCGTCGATTGTAGCTGCCGCCGTGATATTCTTTGGAGGCAGGCTGCTGTTTGCATGGTTGGCCGACAAGGCCTACTATAGGCAGTACAAAGCTTGGAGAATCGATTCCTCCAGGCCATCGCAACTGAAGCTCGGCCGACTCACGGGCGCCCTGCTCATTGTCCTTCTGATAGCACCGGTGACGCTGTATCGTTCATCACAGTTCGCGCCTGATCCCCGGACCTGTCTGAAACTCGATAGAGCCATGGGAGCGGGTGAGGCCGTTGCCTTCAAGGATCGCTTCGACTGCCTCGTGATCGGCGAATTCCCCACGCTCTTCTGGTTCAAGCGGCCCGACACGATCACCTATGCACTTGCTGAAGATGGCACACGCGAAATCAAACGCGAGCCATCAACGCCTGGTGCACCTCCAGTCAGCCTCAATGTTTACATCTCGCAATTCATTGACGGTTACATCGGTTACTTGACGGCATTCTATGGCTGGTTCTTTGACGCAATCACCGGTCTGCTGCGCGCAGTTCTGCAAGGCATCACTGCAGTATTCGTCGGCATGCCGTGGATGGTGGCCATGGGGCTGATTCTGGCTGCGTCCTACCGGTTTGCTGGTCCGCGTGTTTCCATATTCACCGGAGCCTCAATGGCATACCTGGCGCTGCTCGGGTTCTGGCAGACGGCCATGGATACCCTAGCGCTGGTGGCGACTTCGGCATTGATCTGCGTCCTTTGGGGGCTGCCTCTCGGCGTGTGGGCTGGCAAATCGCCCCGTGTTGCCAGGATCGTCACGCCGATCCTCGATGTGATGCAGACGATCCCATCCTTTGTTTATCTTCTTCCGGCGATTGCCTTCTTTTCCGTCGGCAAGCCGCCCGGAATTCTCGCCACGGTGATCTTTGCTATGCCGCCGCTGGTGCGCTTGACTGCGCTCGGCATCAAACAAGTTCCGGAGAGTACAAAAGAAGCAGCACTGGCTTTTGGCGCGAGCCCGAAACAGTTGCTGACCAAGGTCGAACTTCCCCTGGCAATGCCATCTATCATGGCGGGCATCAATCAGGTGGTCATGATGAGTCTTTCCATGGTGGTTGTCTCGGCGTTGATCGGAGCCGGCGGCATGGGGTTCATTGTGACCGAAGCACTGGCAAATGCAGCGACCGGGCGTGGCATTCTTGCCGGCATCGGCATTGCGCTTCTCGCCATGGCAATCGATCGCATTGTGCAGAAAGCAAACAAGGTCGCGGTGGACTAGGATTTTTAACCGACCGAGGGCTGTGCTTCCGGTCAATTCGTAGAAGTAAAAAAGGAGGAAACTATGAAGTATCTGAAATCACTACTCTGTGCTGCGGGGCTTTCTCTCGCAGCAATCACACCGGCTGTAGCCGCCGATGCCAAGATCAGAATATCCGATCTGGATTGGACTGGTCCTGTGGCCATTGCCCATGTCCTCAAGGTGGTCATCGCAGGTCCGCTTAAATCCGAAGTGGAGATCGTCAAGGGTCTGTCTGACCAGGCGGTCATTGCAGCCGGCATGGACAAGGGGGATGGGTCGGTCGATATCTGGACCGACTTGTGGCTGCCAAACCAGCAGGCACTCTGGGACAAATATGTTGTTGGCACCAAGTCCATCGGCCACAATGAATCGCCCTACCTCGGGACCGAGGGAATCTTCTTCCCCGCCTACCTGTCAGACAAGATCAAGTCCGTCGAGGATTTGAAGAAGCCAGAGATTGCCGCGATGTTTGACAAGAATGGCAACGGCAAAGGCGAGTACTGGCCTGGTGATGCGGGTTGGAAGGCCTCAAAGGTGTGGCAGGTGAAATTTAAGGACTATGGTTTGTCCGAACTCTGGGAGCCTGAAATCGTTTCCGTCGATGTGCTCAAATCAGAACTGAAATCGGCATACGCACAGAAGAAGCCGATTCTCTTCTACTACTGGACACCGGAGTGGCTGCATGCGGTGTACGATCTTTCACGCGTCGAGGAACCTGCCTATGCCGAAGGCTGCAGGGATCTGAAACTCGACCAGGAAGATTGGCTTGAGGCCTCGAAATTCGCCTGCGCGCATCCGGATGCCACAGTCTATGTTGGCTATTCCAAGTCTTTGGAACAACGCAATCCGGCTGTTGCAAAGTTCCTAAGCCAGGTGAAGTTCGACCCAAAGGTGGTGAATGAATGGATTCTCAAGCTTGATCGCGACAAGATGGATCCGGATGACTTTGCCGAGCAGTGGGTGAGTGAGAACATGGCAACGGTCAACGAATGGATCAAATAGGTACGCCACGAAAATCGAGGAGGTCATCGGCAAAGGCCGCTGGCCTCCTCACGAAACTGCAGACTGCAAAGTGTTCACTATATCAAGAAACGGAGTTGGAAATGTCGAGACCAGAGAGTGCAGGACAGCCTACCTTGGCGTTGCTCGACGCCATGACGGTTGCTTGGAACAACAATGATGTTGAAGCCGTCATGTCTTTTTTTCACGATGATGCAGTGTTTGATCACGGCGCTGGCCCGGATGTGCACGGCAAGCGGTTTGAAGGCAAAAACCAGTTGCGCGCCGTGTTTCAAGGCCTGTTCGACAAGGTCGAGAATGTACACTGGAAGACTATTGATGCCCGCATCTCGGGCGACAAGGCCTATTGCGAGTATCACCGCACGGCCAAACTGAAGACCGGCCGGTCGGAGGAGTTTCTGACTGTCGATGTTCTGACGTTCCGTGATGGGCTGATCCAGCGCAAGGACACTTACTTCAAGAATCGCGTGGTTTAGCCAAGGAACCCTGAATGGCAACTAAAGTTTTCAGAGGGCTTACGCGCGAGGACGTGGAAGCGCAGTATTTCCTTCGTGCCACCCGCCCCAATTATGAAACAGACGATCTACCTGCCTGGTTGCAGAGATCGAAGAAATTTGTGGAGACGGCGGAGTCGTCGCTCGACCTCTCCTATGGCCCGAGAGTCCGTAACAAGCTGGATTTTTTTTCTGCGGGTCCGGAGAGCAAGGGTTTTGTGCTCTACATTCACGGCGGCTATTGGCAGCGGGGTGACAAATCAGTCTACAGGTTCATGGCTGAACCGCTGGTCCGTCGTGGCTTCTCCGTGGCGCTCATGAACTATCAGATGTGTCCGGACGTGCGCATGTCTGAGATCGCACCGCAGGCGCGCCTTGCCGTGGCTTGGCTTTGGCGTAACGCAAAAGAGTTGAACATTCGCCGCGACAACTTCAATGTCATGGGTCATTCCGCGGGTGGCCATATGACGGTTGAGATGCTGTTCACGGATTGGCCAGCGGAAGCGGCGGATTTGCCCCGCGATCTATTGCATGCTGTATTGGCCTTCTCCGGCATTTTCGATTTCGAGCCCATTCTCTATTGCTCGGAGAACCAGGGTTTGCGCATGGATGCGGCGGAAGCTCGCAGCGTCAGCCCAATCTATCGGCAGCCTGCCACAGCTGCGCCGCAGTTGATTTCCTTCGGCTTGCTTGAACCGCCAGACATGCATCGGCAGTCGATAGAGTATGCTGAAAGGTTTAGGGGCATGTCCCAGACTTTGGAACTGTTGCCAATCCCGGGTGCCGATCATTTTGATGTGGTCAATGTCATGAGCGACCCTGAGAGCGAGGCATTCACACGCATTCTGACATTCATTGAAGCGTAGCGGCGGGCTACCAGCTGATTCTGACTGGCGCCATTCCCCACACAACGGTTGCTTCTTCCTGACCGATGTTTTGCAGGCGATGGGGGATTTCGCTCAGGAAAGAAAAACTGTCACCGGCTTTGAGTTCAATGATCTCCTCGCCCAGTCTCAGTTCAACTTGGCCTGTCAAGACGAGGCCGTGTTGTTCTCCTTCGAAGGCGTAGAGTTCCCTGCCCGGCGAGTCGTCTCTGACGCCAGGAGGAAAGCGCGAGAGACAAAGATAGAAACTGCCCGCAAGTGTGCTCGACAAAAGCTCATCGGCGAAGCCAAGCTCCGCGAAGCTGCGCGAATAGAGGCCGTTCAACGGCCGGCGCGCTTGCCTCCTTACGACATGGGTGCGCTCGAGTAGACCATGACCCGTCCGGGACGGGAAGAACCATTTGGGGTCGACCTTCAGCGCGCTGCTGATATCTGCCAGCAAGTCGACTGACAGCCGTGTGCTGCCACGTTCGATCTTGCTTAAATGGGCAACTGACCGCCCGCTGAGTTTGCTGAGATCCTTGAGCATCAGTCCGCGGGCCCGCCTTACCTCCCGGATTTCAGCACCGATGGTGATTTCGGCTTTCTCGTATTTGGCCTTTTTGGCCTTGGCAGTTTCGCGTTTCGGTTTCATTGCGGTTTCACGTCCAAGCCTGACCCAGTATTTTTCGCGTAGGAACCCAGTTTGAAAGATTTTCTCCGCTCAGGCGATTCATTTCAGCACAATTCTCTATCCTGACAATTCATGCCAGAAACTCCTATGTCAAGCGCTGGGTCAACTCCAAAATGCAGCGCCGAGACCACGACCATGCAATTCGGAGAATACCAACAATGGAGTTGTGCTTATTGAAAATTTGTGCAACAAATTATCACAGTAATAAATATTTCATGCGGGAGTAGCTGTGCGATTCGACTTCATTCCATTCTTCAATCCTGGAGAAAACATACCATGGGACAGAGTCCTTGGCATGATGCGCGAGCAAACGCACATTGCCGAGCAGGCTAATTTCGCCACGGTTTGGGTGACTGAACACCACTTCGCTCACAATGGGTACTTGAACGCGCCGCCCAACCCCATCCTGGTCTGCGCCGATCTTGCAGCGCATTCAATGACGATACGGGTCGGTCAGGCCCCGGTGGTCTTGCCAGATTGGCATCCCCTCCGGGTTGCCGAGGACGTGGCAATGCTCGACAACATGACCGGTGGACGGGTCGATTTTGGCGCCGCCAAAGGCATCAATGAGCGGGTGACGCTTCAGTTCAATGCCGAAGCCGACAGGCGCAACGACGAAAAAAGCTATGCGCTGTTCCGCGAATCCCTGGACATCATTCTCAAAGCATGGACCCAAGACCCATTCAGCTACAAGGGGCGCTTCTACCAGTTTCCTGTACCTGGCTGGCAGGAGCCCAACCGCTTTTTCGCTCCATACGACAAAAGGTACTATGCCGAAGATGGTGAATTCATAGGGATGTACATCCACCCGAGGCCATTTCAAAAGCCGCACCCACCCGTCTGGCTCATGTCGAACGCTCCCTACACACACACGTTCGCCGCCGAAAACGGCTACAAGGTTATCTGCTTTGCAGCGTCACTCAGCAGTATCCACGACTGTTGGGTGGCTTACCGCGATGCTCTTTCTGTCAAGGAAAACCGCTCGGCCAGTCTTGGTGAAGGCGTGGCGATTTGCACGTCGGTCTTTGTCGCCGAGACGATGGAGGAGGCTGACCGGACAATTCGGCCATCAATCAACGGTTATTTTGAGTACATCAGTGGTTCGCGCCCAAGAGGTGACTGGTCGCGACAGGGCTATCTGGAAAAGGGCCAGCAACTCACAAGTCGCGACCGCGACAGTGACTGGTTCGATTTTCTACAGGACCACGGCATCATCTGGATTGGCACCGCAGATTATGTTGCCAGTAAAATCCAGGAAAGACGCGAGAAGATCGGCCTCAATCACTTCGTGGCGCTGCAGCAATACCCTGGCGTTCCCTATGAAACGATCCTGAAGAGCAAGACAAAATTCATCGAGAAAGTCATGTCTCGGTTTGGAACTCAATACTGAACTGATCAGCGTCAAGAGGCTTGGCCATGTTGGAGATTTGGGGAAGAAAGTATTCATCGCACGTCATTCCGGTCATGTGGACAGTCGGAGAAATTGGTGTCGAGCATGTGCTGCGCGTCTGCGGCGGATCCTTCGGCGGATTGGATACGCCCGAGTACGGCCGCATGAATCCCAACCGGGAAATTCCGACAATCAACGACAATGGATTCGTCCTGTGGGAGTCACATGCAATCGTGCGGTACCTGGCTGCGCGGTACAGCGCTGGCGCACTCTGTCCTGCCCACATCACGGACAGGGCAATCACCGAGCAGTGGATGGAATGGTGCAAGTCGCTGGCATTTCCGAATGTTTTTCCGCTGTTCTGGATGACAGTCCGGACGCCCATCGCCAACCGCGACGCGGCGAAGATCGAAGAACAGGCTGTTAAGGCCGGAAAGGTCTTGAGGATTCTGGATGACCGGTTGGGAGAAACTCCATTTGTCGCCGGTGCCACATTCACCATGGGCGACATTCCCCTCGGCGCAGTTGCCTATCGCTACTACAACGTGAACGTCAGCCGGCCTTCCTTTCCCAACATCGAAAAGTGGTATGCACGACTGTGTGAGAGGCCGGCATTCCAGAAACATGTGATGAATTTCTTCGGCACGACACCAGAGCAGTGGCAAGAGCTGGAACGCCAGTCCGGCAGGCCTTGAGGGAACGCGGGATGACGGATCAGGTGTTCGATCCACGTGAATTCCGCCAGGCCCTTGGTGCCTTTCTGACCGGCGTCACTGTGGTGACGACATTCGATGAAGCGGGTGCGCCGCGCGGGTTTACAGCAAATTCATTCACATCCGTCTCACTCGACCCGCCACTTGTGCTTGTTTGTGTTGCCAAGCGTGCCGGGAGTTTTCCAGTCTTCGCTGAGAGCGACGGTTTCGCAGTCAATATTCTCTCAGAGAGCCAGTTGGATGTTGCCCGTGTCTTTGCGACACCTGTGGACGACCGGTTTTCCAAAGTAGGTTGGGAGAACGGCCCTGCCGGTCATCCTGTCTTTGCAGGCACAGCGGCTTGGCTCGATTGTCACAGGCATAACTATGTCGATGCGGGCGATCACCTGATCATGATCGGACGTGTTGCAGGTTTCTCCCACGCGACCCATCTGCCTCTTGGCTACAGTCGGGGCAACTTCGTGTCGGCAGAACTGGAGCGGACAGCAGCGGCACGGTCAAAACTCGCCACCGAAATCATTGCCATACTGGAAAGCAAGGAATCGGTCATGCTGGTCGGCCGTGACGACGGTCCGCTTGGATTGCCAACGGCACCACACATCGGCAATTCGGATGATCCGGCAAGTCTCACCGGATTGCTGGAAGCCGCAGGGCTCGATGCTGATCTTGGCTTTGTCTTTTCGGTTGTAGACAATACCGCCGCCGGCAAGCTCCGCATCATTTATCGAGGCACAGTGGAATTCCGCGACATTTCCGATCCGAGATACCGGCTTTTTGACCTGCGAAACATACCATGGGAGCGATTAGATTCTCAACCAACGCGAATTGCGCTTCGCAGGTATGTTCAAGAACGCCTGCAGTATCGCTTCGGTGTCTATGTCGGCGGGCCAGAAACGGGGCAGATCGCTGAGATCACATCGGCGCCGAAGATCAGTACAAACGACCAGATCAACTCGAGTGACTATGATGTTTAGCATGCCCACTCAGCAAGCTGGGTGCGCATTTTGGGGCACGAAGGGACATGAAAGTTTACGGGAATTTTTCCGCCGAAGAAATTGAAGCCCAGTACAATCTGCGGGCCGGACGGCCGGACTATGAGACATCGGTGGTACCCGTCTGGATCGAGAGGAGTGCGCGCGCCCGTGAACAACTCAATTGCACACTTGACATTGCCTATGGCCAATCAAAAAAACAGAAGCTTGATGTGTTCCGGTCCAACAACGCAGGCGGGCCAACCCTTATCTACTTTCATGGCGGATACTGGCAGCGCGGCGACAAGTCCGTCTACAGTTTTCTGGCCTCGCCGCTCGTCAAACACGGTGTGAACGCCATCATTGCCGGATATGACTTGTGTCCGACAGTCTCGATTACAACGATTTCAGAGCAGGCACGCGAGGCTCTAACGTGGTTCTGGCGCAATGCCATTGAACTTGGCCTCTCGCGCGACAGGCTGACAGTGATGGGTCACTCGGCGGGCGGCCACATCACTGCGATGATGATGGGCACTGATTGGTCAAAGCGGGTTTCAGACTTGCCCACAGAGTTGATAAAGGCCGGCATACCTGTTTCGCCTTTGAACGATCTTGAGCCGTTGCGTTTTACATCCATCAACGATGGTGTGCGAATGGACGCTGCCGAAGCGCAATCGCAAAGCCCCATGAATAATCCTCCCGTCACCAATGCCCCGCAATTGGTCGTGTGTGGCGGACGCGAAACCGGCGAATTCCATCGCCAGGCGGATATGTATGTTGAGGCATTCGCGAGCGCCAACCGCCAGATCGAAAAGTACACCGTTCCGGACAGCGATCACTTCGATGAACTCAACGTTCTGGCGGATGACACCAGCCCGTTTTTTTCAAAGACAGTTGGGCTAGCCATGAAGCGGTAAGCAGTTCCTTCCCGAGTGGATGCGGCGGTGACAAAGTAGGCCACTGGAGCGCCGGCATGTTGCTGGGGATGTTAGACATTTGAGAACATCAGTGGCAATACAACTCGGTCAGGCGAGTTGTGACTGACATATTGCCAGGCGGGCACCAAACGACGTCAATCGCTGACATGGTGCTGACACGCCTACAAATCAAAAATCAGAATAATCCACTAAGTATATGAAACCATTGGCGCACCCGAAGAGATTCGACCCCCTGGCCTCTGCCTTCAGAGGGCAGCATCTAAACCTGACAGGAAATTGTCAACTGTCTGTGGTTTCTGGCTCCCGCACCACCCGAAAGTTTATTCCCGAAGTTCCTCTAATTGAATCTGATGGTAGTTCTGTAAAGTGTGAAACAGCACGCCATTTGACCCACCATAGGCGCCCAAAGCTGACCCGCCCCATTCATCGATAACCCCTTTGAATCGTTCACGATTGCGCACGGGAGGTAGGGTCTCTCTTGGATGCCGATTCGCCTGCCTAGTGGGT
>SXGT01220850.1_pt1 | contig 10616 bp, 12 predicted proteins | sample 3176221 | NCBI WGS metagenome assembly SXGT01 (sample SAMN11356862, study PRJNA531348) | freshwater metagenome | isolation source: freshwater sample F1-120 | place: China: Fuxian Lake, Yuxi | collected 2017-12-25
ACCCGTGTGCGGGTGTGTGTTGTGGAGCTCCTGGTGCCCAATGCTCGAAAACGGCTCGAAAACAGCTCGAAAACGCGTTGTCGAGCTCGAAAACGCGTTTTCGAGCTCGAAAACGGTGTTTTCGAGGTGTTTTCGAGCCGTTTTCGAGCCGTTTTGGGGCCCCTTCGGTCCGGCACACTCAATGTCCAGCCAGGGGGCCCGACGTTCTGGAGCTTCCAGACAATGTCTAGGGTGCGCTCTTGGGCAGACCCCCTGAAGCTCGATATCTGGGGTTTTGCGCTCAAAGGGAAAGAAGATGGTGCCGGCAAACAATGCCACGTAGGGCCCGGAGTATGGTTGGGGTATGGTCTTCCTGGTCGACCGGATATCCCCTATGTTTTTGGATTTTGAAACACCTTGATGCAATATCATGTATGCCGAAGCCCCCCCCGGACATCTTTGAAGCGGTTGCCCGCTCAACAAGGCCAACCAAAACTCATTGTATTAAGCACCATGTCGCAAGCGGTTGTCCGCTCAGCACGACCCACCAAAGCTCAATGTACTGGCGTAAGCGGTTGCCCGCTCAACGAGGAACATAGGTGATCAATGTCCCTCAAATGCGTCCGCACAGCGACCGCGACTTAAGTTGTTGCACTGTCCGCTGTGCTGTTGCCCCGGCACCCCATCCACCGCCAAGCAATGACGCCCAGCGTGTGCCCGATTTGCACGGAGAGCATGGCTGGGCCCGAGGACGTCTCGCGACGGTTTGCCGGTGTGCCGTCAAGATTGCACACACCCCCCAAAAAAAACAACAGTTTCTTGGCGATTTCACTGTGGGGCCGGAGGTGCGAATTAAGCCAAAACCGTATGCTCCACTCTACTGAGCAGGCTTCGCCGCTAACCGCAGTGTGATTCCTTGGGCTGCGGATGGGTGGGCTCTGAAGTTTGCTCGGGGTGTGTCCGGGGTTGACCGGCCACTGTTGCTAATTGCAGGAAGTCTTGCACGCCCTTGAGTGTGGCCACGTCTACCACGCTCACTGTATCAACGAATGGTGCGTCATCAAGAACTGCGACATCTTCCAGTTGAGGTGTGCGGTGTGTAAGCACCAGCCCGTTGTCCTTCTGGACTCTCCCACTCCGCAAGCCATGGAGGTTGAGGTAAGTGGGGTGTGATCTTTGCGCCTGTGAAGTTGTTTAGCGGCTTGCCGCTCACCAAATATTTAGCGGCCAGCCGCTCATGACGGACCACTCGCTCGTTGCGGCTTGCCGCTCCATGCTATGCTTTGCGGGTGCACTCGCACAGTCACTCCACTCCACCTTTGAGGCTGTTCCTTCGCCCGGGCCCGAAAACGAGTTGTCATTCGACGATGCTCACGGGAGCGTGGGCGACGCGGATGGGAGCCCGGATGGGGATTCTGATGTTGACTACGAAGAGGAGATCATCGTGGTGCCGAAAGCCACGGCACTTGTGCCGGAGCCGCCCGAGCCCGAGGCAACTGTGCCGGAGCCGCCTGAGCCCAAGGCCCGTGGGAGTGCAAGGGCACCCAGTGCGAAGGCAAAGGCCACGGCCGCGGTGGAGGGACCACCGGAACCCACGGCGACGAGCAAGGCGAAGGCCAAGGCGAAGGCCGGAGCCAGGGCGAAAGCCGCTGTTGATGAGCATCCGGCGCCCATTGCCAAAAGCAAGGCGAACGCCAAAGCCAAGGCCAGTGCGGGTGAGCCTCCGGTGTGCAAGGCCAAGAGCAAGGCAAAGGCCAAGGCCGCTGCGGAGGAGCCTCCTACACCCATTGCCAAGAGCAAGGCGAACGCCAAAGCCACAGCCGCTGCGAGCGAGCCTCCGCAGGCCAAGGCGACGAGCAAGACACGTGCTCAAGCCACGGCCGCTCCGAAGGAGCCTCCGGCAAGTGCCAAGAGCAAGGCAAGCACCCATGCCACGGCTGCTGCGAAGGAGCCTCCGGAGCCCAATGCCAAGAGCAAGACGAAAGCCACAGCTCAGGCACTTGCGGAGGCACGTGCCAAGGCGTCTGCGGAGGAGCCGTCGGCACTTGGGGTTCCAACTGAGGCATTGGACGACTTGGACGACGGTGAGGGTGTCGCAACGCAGCCGGGCATGAGTTCACAGTTGTTCGAGAACGTGCTCTGCAACGACTGCGGCAAGTACGCTCATTTTTCGAAGTGCAGAGTGATGTCGAAGTGTCAAGGCCACAAGGACAAATTGTTTAGCGGTGTGCCGACCTCAGCAGTACTCATTACCCAGCGGCGTACCGCTCAACCTTGACTCCGTACTTGTCGGCTTGCCGCTTGATTGGTGTAGGGTGTGCACAGCTTAGTACCGAACTCACACTGGGCGGCACACCGCACCTTATCTACACGATTTGAGGCTTGTGGCGATGCTCGTCTTGCGGTGTGAAGTGCGTGCAGCTTCGACGATTCTTTAACGAGTGGCCGACACAGCAGTTCACACAGCTGACGTTGGACAGTGTTGAGTTAAACCTAACGTCAGCGGCAAGCCGCTCGCAGCGAAGGATATCATCAGCGGAATGCCGCTCAACAGCACTCTGCTCACACCGCTCGCATTCGTGAATTGTAGGAGCAACGCCGGGACTTCTACGCAAAGATCGCTGGTAAGACAGCAATCGATGCAAAGCTTGCCTACGAGGAGATCATTTCCTTCACCGAGGAGAGGGAGGGCGAATTTTTCAACAATGGGGGCACGTTTTTGCCTGTGTCGGTCTTGGAGAAGCAAGGCTACGACGTTGAGCGGATCAGGTGCGAACTGCAGATGTGAGGGCCGCTAGCAATCAGGGACTTGCTATGGACAGGGCCTAACAACATCGCTCATTGTTGTCGACTTGCCGCCAAGGAGGCTCCTCCTCAGCGGCTTGCCGCTCGAACAAGCGTCAGCCGGATCCGGTGTTCTTGGGCCGTAACATGTGCGGCGATTGTCAGGGACCGTATTCGCCCAGAAGACGTCCGCGAGCACCCGGTTCTGGGCACGACCTACCGGATCTCCTTGCTGACTACGGGTCACCAAGGAAGCCGCATGCAAGGGCGAAAGCGGGTTGGCTACCTCGATGAACACAGCACTGTGCCTCGTGCATCGCGGCCGCGGATCCCGCGAACGAATCGTCCACAAACCTTTGCAAAACCGAGAGCAATCTCCGGTGCAGTGTATTGCACTTTGCTTCTGCCTGACTGAAGGAAAGTGCAACACTGCGGTGGTCGGTCCACAAACGCATTCCCGGTTCAATAGGATTGTGCATTGACGTTTCGTTTTTAGGATCGCCGGTCCTCGACCGCCGCTGGCCATCGAAGACGGCAATGTCGAGGACGAGCCGAACGACGAGCCGGACGACTCCACTACATCGTCGTCTTCTCGTTCTGATTCGTCGTCTTCGTCTTCGTCTGACAAGAAGAAGAAGAAATCGAAGAAGGCAAGCAAGAAGTCCAAGAAAGACAAGAAACACAAAAAGAATAAGAAATCGAAGAAGGAAAAAAACTCTCGCCCGCAGAGGAGAAGGCCAAGGCGATGATGGACAAGGCCCGCGAGAAGGATGCGAACAAACTCGCTGGGCAGAAAGTGAAGACCGCAGAGGCTTGTCAGCGGATGCCCTTCACCCAACTACGGTGCGATACAGCTCGCTAGCGGCTTGCCGCTCGGCATCAACACTTTTGCAAGCGGCATGCCGCTCCACATCTAGAGGATCGGTCCAGCGGCTTGCCGCTAGAGTGCGGGCATGCGTGCTTACCATCGACAGGCAATTTTGAACAAATTGTCATCCACCGTGGAGTCGCTCGAGCAACTCCTCGACAAGCCGGAGTCCACCCTTGTGGCAGATGTCATTCGGGGACCTGTTGCTGACAGCCTGAGCCGTTTTCAAATCATTTGCGGTGCCGCCCGTAAGACCATCAAAGAAGGTGGACGCAGCTCGGAGAACCTGCCGGATGTCAAGGAGCTCGCGGCTGAGGTTGCATCCTCGAAGAAAGCGAGTGCACTAATGCACACTGTCCTTGCCACCATGGCGAAGGCGTCTGGGACGGGCTCGCGTTGAGACTGAGCCACGAGCCGTATATATGCACAGCTGTAATCAAACTAAACGCAAACATCGGTGTTGCCATGTGTGGTCGATGCTGTGCTTTGTGTGCCGCTGGGTGTGAGGTGCACGCTTGGCGGCCGACGTGATCTTGGGACTCAGCTTGGTTGCTCCGCTCGGGCTCGATAAAACAAGGTGCTGAGCGTGCAGTCAAGTGTGACGTGCAGCGGCTGGCCGCTCAATGAAAAGGAGAACTCGTACGCAACAAAGCGTGCGGCAGAATTGCGAGCCACAAGCCCGATGGTGTTCCCCAGGGGCCTCCCGAATCCACTTTAGCGTGTGAGCGAGGAAGGATAGGGAAGGGAAACAAGGTGGAAGGAGGGGGAGAAGCAAGTGGGGAGGAGGAGGACGAGGCGATGCGAACGAGGATCAGGGAGGTGGAGTAAGGACCGTAATCACACGCAAGGCAGACTGCCGAAAACGGTTAAGAGTGGAAGGGGAAGCAACGAGGAGAACGCAGAAAGGCGGAGGCGGACGAGGACCGACACCAGTTGTGTACAAACCTTGTGTTTTCCATGCTAGGGATTTGACCGTGTCCAAGTTGCTCTGGCGGCATGGCAGCCCCAGCACCGTGAGAGAGTCCGCACTCTGGCCTCCCGTAGCCGCTTCGTTGGTTGAGCGGTTCGTGTCTGGGGCTCAGCGGTTGGCCGCTTCTGCAACAGCCATGCTCGAGCGCCCTCGCTGTTCGGCTTGGCTGCGTGCCTTGCCGCAATCTATGCACGATTGCGGTTGCCTTCTGCTTGGGCGTGCCGAGTTGCCGCCGCCGTTGGTCAGCATCCTTTGAGTCCGGCCGGACGATCGGGCGAGGGCAGTGCCGAGGTGGGAATCAGTGTGACGCAATCAACGCGAAGATGATTGTGACACTCAATCTTTCTTTGTTTCTGCAGTGCCCTCGCCCATCACGGCCGGCACGACTCAGAGGGGCTCTCCAAGGTCTCTCCGCAACCTCAAGAACGAATTCCGCGTCGGCAGGTTTACACGACCTCGACCATCGCTAGACCTCTGAAAGGTGCAGCGGCTTGCCGCTTCTACTGTAACACAGCGGCTCGCCTTGACGAGGTCGTGTGGCCTCAGGGGCAGAATGTCCCCATGATCGCGCAGCCGATTGTCTATGTGCTCTCGCAAGCAGAAGAGCAAAGGCCCCCAGTGATCTGGCAACCAGAAGAGCCAAGGCCTCCAGTGATCTGGCAAGCAGAGCCAAGGCCCGCGGTGATCAGGCAACCAGAAGAGCCAAGGCCCCCAGTGATCTGGCAAGCAGAGCCAAGGCCCGCTGTGATCTGGCAACCAGAAGAACCAAGGGAACCAGTGATCTGGCAAGCGGAGCCAAGGCCCGCAGTAATCCGGCAACGAGAAGGACCAAGGGAACCAGTGATCTGGCAAGCGGAGCCAAGGCCCGCAGTGATCTTGCAAGCAGAAGAGCCAAGGCCCGCAGTCACCCGACGAGCAGAAGAGCCGCGGCCGCGACCGCCGCTGCTGGCTCGTGTCCGCAAGGGAGTGCGTGTTGTTGCCCCATCAGCGGATCGCCGCTCTCAAACTCAGCGGCTTCTCGATTCCCTTAACTCAGCGGTTTCGCAACTGGCCTACCAACAGCGGCATCGCCGCTTCACGTACATGGGGCTCACGTCACTACCCAAAAGGTGTTTTACGAAGCAGGCTGGCAAGACAATGGGCAGGTTGCAAGCAATGCGGATTGGGCCGGCAACTGGTTGCTTGACTCTGGCGATGTGCGGTGCTACGTCACCTGGAATTATCCTAATTTGTGGATTTTCATGGTTGCGACACGCCGGCCTACGATTGATGCCGCTAGGCCGGACCGAGCAACCCGTTGCCCAACCAACAGCGGTTCGCCGCTACCTAGCGTTCAGTATGCTCTGGTCACAGCGGTTCGTTTTGGCCGGTCGTGTCGCACATCTCAGGTGGAGATTTTGCTGCACAACACCAGTGTCGGGTACGCGGGGCACTTGACGTTGGGGTACGGCACCGCCCCGACGGATTCGCCCCGCGACTGGAATGGGTGGCTTGAGCGGCGGCGGGAGCAGGCAGAAGCAACAGAGTATAGCGGTTGCACACAGGAGCCAGTCAAGGATAACTAGTGAGACAGAAGCGGCGAGCCGCTAAACTTGTGTGCCCGCTCACACACACACGCACACACACACACCTTGGTGTGTGCAACCGATACACTCGCAAGCTTCCGCGAGAACGTTGCCGCCTTGAACACGCGTGTGCGGGCCGCAGCCCGCGGCCTCCCGATGACATCCGGCATGTTCGGGCAGCCAACGCTGCGGGCCAGCGACTGCAAAACCCTCTTCAGAAGGTGTATTGTGTAGGGTGAGCGGACCGCCGCTTTCTGGAGGGGGGTGGTAGGCGGCTCGCGGCAGACAAATTGGTATTCAGCGGCTCTCCGCTACAGCACACTGAGTACAAGGGGTTACGCATCGCTAGCCAGGGCCACCGCATCCTCGTCGACGTTGTCGCAGGCAGTGACTTTGCGATGAGGTGCGATGAGTGGTACCGAGATGCCAAAACAGCGTGGCGAATGGTGAACCCGCCACCCGCGTTGTTTCCGCCGCAGTTTCGGCGCCGCCAATCATACCACTTGTCCTTGGACAGGCTTGCGTCGAGGCAGTAAAAAATAACGCGAGTTATGTCTGCTGTGGACATCTTTTCACACGGGGAGACTCGCTCTTAGTTTGGTCAGGTCCGGAAGCCGGAGTGTGTCGGGTCGGTGCTCGGGTTGCTTCTCGCACTCTTTGAGGATCTTGCCGTTGTCAGAGCGACGGGGGCAGGCGGTGTCTCTGGATGTCAACGTAGGCAGGCAATGTCTAGTGACTCGGCCTTGCTACGGGGAGAGCGACAGACCGGTTCGTCCTTGACGCATGCATTTGGTTGGACAAAAAGTTGCCCGCTGACGTTCTTTCAGCTCTTGTGCGTGAAATCTTGCAACTTGCGTGTTTTTCTGCCGCGAAACGGCAGGCTGCGTAGCGGCGTGCCGCTAGTCGCTTTCAGTGAGCCGCTCGCCGTTGGATGCGACCTTGCGTGACCATGGAGCGGACGCCGCTACATCCAATCAGTTGGTCAGAAAGTCTCTACTGGTGATCGAAACTCGTGACGACCTTAAGCGGTGTGCCTCAAACGTTGTCACGCGGCACAACCGAAAAGTTGATCGGATCGCAACACACAGCGGTGAATTGATTGCCGCCTCGGCTCTGTGTCTTTGCAGTCCAGACACCGGCCGCAACTCAAATCTTGTGTAGCCATGCCGCCTGCCAAGCGGCGTAAGGGTGTCCATGAGGATGATGTCAAGAACCTCCGCAAGCTGTTGCACTGCGGTGGCGTGACAATGACTGGGTTGGCTGAGTTATTAGGCTCACTGCGAAGCAACCCGGTCGGTGATGTTACTGGCACCGTATGGTATTTGAGGGAAGCGAACCGAGCTGAGTTCAACGTTTTGCGGCGTACCATCGTCTTGCCTCGAGCAGGCGGCGGGACTGTGAACTGGGAGCTTGCAGATCCCAACAAGCTCCTCGCTCGAGCCATCGACATCTCGCCTTCGCTGAGCAGCTTGTACGCAGCGGCTCTGCAGACGTTTCCCTGTCGGCAGGAGAGGCCTTGGAGACTAGTAATTGGCTTCGACGAGTTCATGCCAGGCTGGGTCGTGCTGTGGACACTTCATAAGCGGCACACCCGCTCACACTGCAGAGAGTTCGCTGCGATTGCAGCGGTACATCCGCTCACTCACGTTTGCCTTCGTGTTTGATCGGGGGGGCTTAGGGGCCACCCTCACCGAAACATTGAGTGTAATTTTCTGTTGATCTGCTCACTTCGTCGCCGAAGTGCACCGCTCCACACTCCGCCGTTGAGGCAACAAACTGCAAGTGGACAGGACTCGTCAAACCCAAGTCTTGTCCTTCACATTTCTAGAGCTCGGGCAAGCCGCCATGACCGATGGCACTGCGTGGCTAACTCCAGTTTGCGTGCGAACGTCGAAGATAGACCAGGTCGCACGCAAAGCATTCGTAAGTTGTTGCTTCATTCTGCGACGCTTGGGGCTCGCAACTTATGACATGGCTTTGCTTGAAGGTTGAGGGCGGTTGGTCGTGTTGTTTGCGGGCGTATCTGCGAGCACAGTTGTTGGACCCTGCAGGCTTGATGACAGGCGGCGTGGCGTTGACGCTTGGCGGGCAGCCTGTCATGTTGTACGCCAAGGTCGGCTGCATCTTAGCCGACGGGGACGGCCACATGAAGGCTTTTGATTGGAAAGGTGCTTCTTGTTTGAAGCCTTGCCTGCGGCACTTCAACGTTTTCAAGAAGGCTGCCTTGGGCGTCACACTCTGTGGTGGGTGGGAATTCCGAAACACTCAGCTGCCCCCAGAGCAGCTCAGCAATCGAACTGTCGCGCGGGCTAGGCGGCAAGCCGCCAAGTAGCAAGTCAATGTTGAGCGGCTCGCCGCTAAACGGTGAGTTGTCGTGGCCCCGACCGGGTCGTAGCAACACGGCAGGAGCGAGAGATAGAGAAACAAATAGAGAGAGAGAGAAAGAGAGAGCGAGGAAAACCTAGGGCACTTGTCGTTCGTTTGTTGCAGAAAGTTCCCACAGGGGTCTGGCTTGGCTAACCGCATGCCCGGCTACGTGGAGATCACATGCACCGAGGCCCGTATGCTTCGGAGCTGGTCAGCTGCTGATTTTCAGAGGGCCGTCGCGACTCTGAACGCAGCGGCAAGGCGGGTCGAGAGCAGGACCTTGACAAAGTCAGCTTTCGCTGAGATTCAGCAAATGGTTGGCTTGCGGCACAACCCGGTGGGTCTCGTCGCTGACGTCGAGTTGTGCGGCCTAGTGCAGCCCTTGGATGTCATGCGGTTTGACTGGGTGCACTCGATGCTCCAAGGAGGTGTCGTGAACGCAGAAGTGGAGGCTCTGGTGCAAGCTACGGGCATCACGCATGAAGAATTGCAAACGTTCTTACGCGATGCCGCGTGGCAGTATCCGCAGTGGCGACGACAAAAGTCGAAGGAGCTTCACAGAGTGTTCGACGAACGGCGATGCTCGAAAGAGGACGCCTTTAAAGTGCATGCCAGTTGCTCCGAGCTTCTTGGCTTGTATGGCATGCTCCGATTTTTCGTCGAGCTCAAGCTGGGGGCAGTTCCAGAAACGACCGAGCACCTAGAGTCGCTCAACAAAATGTGCGACGTGATGGACATGCTTTTGGCCATCAAACGTTGCACCGTCAACGTGGCCCAAGGAACCGCCCAACTTGAAGCTGACGTGGCCGAGCACATTCGTTTGCACGTTGCGGCCTACGGAGCGGGCCACGTCAAACCGAAACATCACTGGATGATGGACGTGCCGGGACAGATCCGCTCGGATGGCATCCTCGTCGATGCCTTCGTCATCGAGCGGATCCACCTCCGTGTGAAGTGCATCGCGGAGAACGTCCGCAACACGACAAGCTTCGAAGGGAGCGTCTTGGAAAGCGTGCTGACGGCCCACTTTGAAGAGCTGGGAAGTCGCCAGTTTGGCGACTGTTTGTTGGGCCGCTCTGCAGTGTTGCCAGGTTTCCTTGGGGCTCGTGTTGCGGATGGCATGCGGAATTTTGGAATTGAATTCCGCATTGGAGACGTTGCAATGTGCGGCGACGAGGTCACCAAGGTCGAGGCTTGTGCACAAGATGGCGACGGGTTGTTTGCATTCGTGCGGCTCCTCGCAAAAGTTCGCGACGTCACAGATCACGTCGCGTCCTACCAAGTTGGTGCGGACTTGGTTGTCCGCGAAGCTTCTCGCTTGTTGCACGCCTTGGCATGGCGTGCCAGTGACAACAGCACCGTGCTTGTCGTTCGGAGGTAAATCAGCTCATCATCTCGCTGTGCGGTGCACTCACACACAACGAGCCAGCACTGAACATTTGAACACTTAGCGGCTAAGCCGCTCAAGGCTTGAAAAAATAGCGGTATGCCGCTTGACACCTTGGCCCGACGTTTTGGTGCTACGGCGGCCTTGCAAGCTAGTGAACCCCTTAGCGGCACAATAGCATGGCCCTCAACTTGTTGTTGATCAGCGATGTTTCCGCTCAGAATTGATGCTCCAACCCTGCCAAAAACCACAGCCAATTTTGCAAGAACCCAAGGCCGAACCTACTTATGGAGAACTTATAAGTAGGTTAAGTGTACTTATAAGTAGGTCAGAAGTCGACTTCTAGTCACTTATCTCATACGGAAGTGTAAGTCGTTTAAGTTCACTTGTATTCACTGAAGTAGCACAAGAGCAAAACAATATAACAGCAGATGGCCAGAGAAGAAAGCAGGCAGCGCAACCGGAAATTTTGCAGAGTCCTCTGCAAATCCCCAGCCCCCAGTTGGCTGACCCCAGCTAAGCGGGTGCACCGCATGTATACCCTAAGAATTCTGCTGTTGTTTCTGTTGCTGGGTTGCGCGCAACACCAGCAATCTCCCCCAGATTAGGGAAAAGTTGCAAAAAAATGCCAAAAAGAAGCTGTCCTTAGCGCTTCATCCGCTTCTTCACCAAGGGGTGCTCGCTGCCTCTGCGGCC
>SXGT01819399.1_pt1 | contig 10615 bp, 10 predicted proteins | sample 3176221 | NCBI WGS metagenome assembly SXGT01 (sample SAMN11356862, study PRJNA531348) | freshwater metagenome | isolation source: freshwater sample F1-120 | place: China: Fuxian Lake, Yuxi | collected 2017-12-25
CTTCCCCAGACATCGGGCGAGCTGCAACTGTCGTCATAGTTTTGTCTCCAATACGTTAGGGCCATCGACGTGAGGGCTTGTTGTATTTTGAGATGCGGTACTGACCCTGCACTGACGACAAACTGAACGGATACTGACAACTAAGGTCGATTCCTTGTGTTTGGTTTCATAGAGGGGCCTTGAAAGAAGGCGTTGTGACTACCCGGCGCGGGGCAGCCAGCGGTGTTGTGCGGCCAAGTGTTCGACGTCTGTCCAACTTTTGCACTGTGCCGTCACCCTGGACCAAATGTGCTGCAACAACTCGCACTCGGCCAGCGTATCGGCCGCCGCCTGGTGGCGCACTGCGCAATGGATGCCAAAATAGGCCATCCAATCGTCCAGCGCACGGGCGCGGACCTTTTCATAGGTCACAGCACACAGGTGGTCCACATCCACCCATGGGTTGGGCAGGTCCTGGCCAAGGTGCTGGCGCGCAAACCGGTTGATCATGCGCTGGTCAAACGCCGCGTGGAACGCCATCAGGGGCGCGCCGCCAATATAGTCGGCGAAACACTGCATGGCGAGGTTTGGCTCCAGCCCATCGCGCTGGCTTTGCGCCCCAATACCATGCAACAGGATGTTGTCTTTGTTCGATACCTCATCCTGTCGAATGACCACCTCAAAGCTGTCGCTCAAGTCTACAGACAAGGTTCCCGCTTGCCAGTCCACCTGCATGGCAATAGCAGCAATCGCCAGCAGCCGGTCTTTACTCATATCGAGGCCGCTGGTTTCTACGTCCAGCATGACCCACCGCGTCGGGTCAACCGCACGTGGACCCGCTATGGCGTTTTTCAGCCGTTTAAGCCAGGACATCGTTAGCGCTCATAGTCCAACTCCAGCCGCTGCTGAATGCGGTGCGCAACTTTGATCGACTCACGCAAAATACGGCGGTCAATGTCGTTCAGTGTGGCGACCAATATCCCATTGGGCGAAACGAGTGCCGCCTCGCTTTCTAGTTGAAGCCGCAAACGCAGCATCTGCAAAAACTCGAAACCACTGACCCAGGACCCGTACTCGGTTTCCGCCAGCTTCAGCAGCGGGCCGGCTGCGTCTAGCCGCATGCGGGTGTTGGTCTCCTGGATACCGTAGGCCAGGCTATAAATGCGGGCCGCATCCACAAAGATGGCAGTGCCCCGCAGCTTCAGGTCCAGCATGCCCTGTTCGTCACAGTCGATGGCGCCGCGCCAGTTCAGCGGGACGCTGCGGGTTAGCGCGTTGAGCGCCAGTTGTTTGAGAAAGCGGGGGGTGTTGCGTGCTTGCTGAGCCACATCAGCGCGCAGTGCGTGCGCTAACGAAAGGTCGCCAGACAAAGGCCTGAAGTCAAAGTAAATCGACGCGTTGAGCAAGTCTTGGGGCGAGCCTTGGGCGATCCAGTGGCGAAAGCGTTCACGCCACTCGTCCAAAGTCATGCAACACGCGGCCTCACCGGCCATGATGCCGCCTTTGCACAAAGGGTAGCCACAGGCATCCAATGCCTGGTTGACGGATTGAGCAAAGGCTCGAATCGTCGCTCGCTGCTCGTCCGACGTGTCGTTGTTAAGAATCAGTGCGTTGTCCTGGTCGGTGGCGATGGTTTGTTCGTCGCGGCCCTCGGATCCCAGGCACAGCCAGCACATGCGCTGCAGGTCCAAGCCAAATGCATCTGCCTGGATTTTTAAAAGCCGTTCGGTCAAAACATCGTTGAGGTGGCTGATTATGGCCGTGAGCTGTCGTGCTTGCACACCTTGACCCAGCAGGCTGCGGGTTAAACGCCTTATGCCCAGCGCGGCAGTCTTGAGCGCATCCAGGTTCAGGGCAGAGCGCAGCTCGGTGCTGACACTCTTGAGGCTTTGCCGCTGCATGGCAAACAGATCGCGCTCCGAGACCATGCCGACCGCCACCCCTTCTCGGGTCACGGGAACATGGCGTATACCGTGCCGTAACATCAGTAAGGCCGCGTCCTGTGCGGTGTGTTCAGTGGTCAGCGTCAGAACGGGTTTCACCATCACGCGGGACATTGGCGCATCCAGGGGAACCTGTGCCAGGGTGATTTTGCCCAGGATGTCGTAGCGCGTCAGTATTCCAATGGGCTGGCCTAAGGTGTCCACCGCCAGCATGGAGCCAATGCGTGACTGGTGCATCTTCTCCAGCGCCGTCTTGAGAGTGGTATCGGCGGTGCAGGTGATGGGTTGCTTGGTGATCAGCACGCCCAATGGTGTTTCAAGCGTCTGTTCTGTCATTGCGTGTGTGGCATAGACTTCTTGCACAGCCTTGCGCGACAGGGTCAGAAACTTGGCCGCGCGTTGTGTAAGGTATTCGGCAAAAACCACACTGTGTTGAGCCAGCGCGTGCACTTCAGAAACAGGGAGCGCCAGCAAGAAAGTGTCCTCGCAGGCGCGGTAAGACGCCGTGACGGCACGCCCAGCAAACGCTGCACTCACCGGAAACAAGTCACCTGCATCGTATTCAAATGCGCCCATTTGGTCGGCCAGTCCACGGGTACCGGTCACGGCCCCTTTGCGAATGAAGTACAAGGTTTTTACGGGGCCATCGGCGGGCCCGATCACAGCCTCATCGGGGGCAAAGTAGAGCTGTTTGCAATGCGCCAGAAAGTAGTCAATTTCAGGTGCTTGCATCTGTGCAAACGGTGGGAACGGCAGAAGCTCCTGGCGAAAATTACGCAACAAACTAGGCGATGGCGTCAACGCCGGGACAGCCTTTGGGAGCGCGGAGAGTGGATTTTCCATCTCGCCAGTCTAGCCATTTGCATGACCATTTCCCCGTGCGCCACGCTCGGCGGGCGCAAAATTAAGGAGCAGTGTTTCCCCTAATATATGGCAAAAAGCGCACTATTTTTCACAATACAAGAAGAAGCACTAGGGTTACTACGGCCTTGTAAGACTGGGTTCAGTTTGGCGTCAGTATGGGGTCAGACAGGCTGCGCAAAGTACGCAAATAACCTTTAATGCACTCCCTAGACGAGAGAAATATTTTGTTGCTATGCTTCTAACCGTTGTAATTTTGAAGAGCTTGATCGAGCTCTCTCTGATGTTCATCGTCGGGCGTTTTGTGTTGGGCCTTTTGGCCGGTGCAAAGCGCCAGACGAACGTCTTCTGGCAACTGCTGGACGTGGCGGCCAAGCCCAGTTTGTGGATCACCCGCAAGTTAAGCCCCAAGTTGATTCTTGATCAGCATATTCCGCTGGCTGCCGCAAGTTGGTTGCTGGTGGCCTGGGTGCTGTTGGTCAAACTCAAGATCGACCTGTGTATGCAGTCAGGAGCCTTGGCATGTTGATAGACCCGAAAAATAGCACTCCCACTGCCACTGGTGACCGGATGGATCGCTTCGTCATGGTGTGGCGGGCCAAGGCGCTGCTGTTCCTGGGCATGCGTGGAGCGGCAAAGGGCGTGTTTCTGGAAATGGCAAAGCGCTGGCCGGACAATGTGTTGGCCCTCAACAGCCTGGCCTATGACGCCATCCAAAGCCGGCATCCGGCCATCGCGCTGGACTACTACGCCCGCGTGCTGAAGCTGCAGCCCCAGGTGTCTAACGCCCACTTTAACCATGCCTTTGTGGCTGAAGAGCTCGGGCACACAGACGTGGCCGAGCAGGGCTTTCGCGCTGCACTACAGATTGAAGAGAAGATGGACCGTGCCTGGTACGGACTGGGCCTGGTACTTGTGCGCCAGGGACGTTTGGACGAAGCGCTTGACGCGCTCAAACGCAACACCAAGCTGCAGCCTATGAACCCGTTTGGTTGGTACCAGATGGCGCGAGTCCACATCGATTTACAGCAGCCCGAGGAGGCGCGAGCTGTGATTCTGCACCTGAAGGGCTTTGAGCCCAAGGTGGCGGCGCAACTGGAGCGCGAAACGGGGTTGAAGGTTCCCAGTTTGGTTTGAGGTTGGTCAGTGGTTTATTACATTAACAAGAGGAGCATGCAATGCAACTAACAGCTAGGCACCAGGAATACTGGAGCAAAAATCTTCGAATAACAGCCCTGTTATTGGGGATATGGTTTTTTGTCACGTTTGTCGTGGTGTTTTTCGCCCGCGATCTGACGTTCAACTTTTTTGGTTGGCCATTTTCGTTCTGGGTTGCGGCCCAAGGCGCTCTGGTGGTGTATTGCCTGATCATCTGGTTCTACGCCCGTTACATGAACAAACTTGACATCGAATACGGTGTTGACGAAGGAGAAGAATAATGAGTATCTTCGGCAGTGAAAACCAGTCGCAAAGCGACTTTAAAAAGGGCCTGAACAAGGTCTACACTTGGTACACGGGAGGGTTTATAGCCTTCGTGATTGTGGTAGCTATTCTGGAACAGATGGGTCTACCCAGGAACTGGATCGGCTACCTGTTTCTGGCGGCGACGGTGCTCCTCTACGCAGGTATTGGTGTGATGAGTCGTACCAATGATGCGGCCGAATACTACGTGGCCGGGCGACGCGTGCCTGCCATGTACAACGGGATGGCCACTGGCGCGGACTGGATGTCAGCGGCCTCCTTTATTGGTATGGCTGGTACGCTGTACCTAACTGGCTACGGCGGCTTGGCCTTCATTCTGGGCTGGACTGGCGGCTATTGCCTGGTGGCGCTGTTTCTCGCGCCCTACCTGCGCAAGTTTGGTCAATTCACCATTCCAGACTTCTTAGGCGCCCGCTACGGAGGCAACCTGCCACGCCTGATTGGTGTGTTTGCTGCCATTTTGTGCTCCTTCACCTATGTGGTAGCGCAGATTTATGGCGTGGGCTTGATCACGACACGTTTGACAGGCTTGGCCTTTGAGGTTGGAATTTTTGCTGGCTTGGCTGGTATTCTGGTCTGCTCGTTCCTCGGTGGGATGCGCGCGGTCACCTGGACCCAGGTGGCCCAGTACGTGATCCTGATCATTGCTTACCTGCTGCCAGTGATTTGGTTGTCGGTCAAACACACTGGTGTTCCCGTACCCCAAGTGGTTTACGGTTACACGCTAGAGAAAGTCACGGCTAAAGAAGAACTGTTGCTCAAAGATCCCAAGGAGTTGGAAGTTCGCGCTATTTTCAAAGCGCGCTCTGACGCTGCAGTCGAGAAGCTCAAAGACGTCCCTGCCTCTATGGCTGCTGACAAAGCGGCTGCCTTAAAGAAAGTTGATGATCTGAAAGCCGCAAATGGTCCGGTAGCCGATATTCAGGCTGCAGAGAAAGCATTGGCAGGATTACCCGTGGATGAGGTGGCCGCAAAGGCAGCCTATACTGCGGCGCGTACATCCAATGCTGCCAAATCTGCGCCACCGATTCGCCACGCCCAACCGTTCCCTGGTAAAGATGAAGCGGCGCAGGACATCTCACGCAAGAACTTCATGGCACTGGTCTTCTGTCTGATGATCGGTACTGCGGCACTGCCACACATCTTGATGCGCTACTACACGGTACCCTCGGTGCGTGAAGCGCGTGAGTCAGTGAGCTGGTCGCTGTTCTTCATCTTCTTGCTGTACTTCACGGCCCCAGCGCTGGCGGTGTTGGCTAAATTCGAGGTCTACACCTTACTGGTGGGTACGCCCTTTGCCAGTCTGCCGGAGTGGATAGCACGCTGGAGCGCGGTGGATGCATCCCTGCTCTCAGTGGTGGATATCAACAAAGACGGCATTCTGCAATTGGCTGAGCTTTCGATTGGCGGCGACATCATTGTGTTGGCCACGCCAGAAATTGGTGGCCTGCCCTATGTGGTATCGGGCATGGTTGCTGCTGGTGGCTTGGCTGCGGCTTTGTCCACTGCTGATGGCCTGTTGTTGACGATTGCCAACGCGTTGTCACACGACCTGTACTACAAGGTGATCGATCCCAATGCTTCCACCGCACGTCGTGTGATGGTGTCTAAGATCCTGTTGTTGGTGGTGGCATTGGCCGCTGCGTATGTTGCGGCGCAGAAACCAGCGGATATTTTGTTCCTGGTGTCGGCGGCGTTCTCGTTTGCGGCGGCGGCCTTCTTCCCGGCACTGACGTTGGGAATCTTCTGGAAGCGTGCCAATAAGTGGGGTGCGTCGCTGGGTATGGTGGCAGGTTTGGGAATCACCTTCTATTACATGGTGACGACCCAACCTTGGCTGTACAAGCTGACCCATGGTGGTGTTGCTATCACGCCTGAAATCGCTAAGGCCAATACGTGGTGGGATATTGCCCCCATCTCGGCCGGCTTGTTTGGCGTACCACTGGGCTTTGCGGTGATCATCATCGTGTCGCTATTGACCAAGGCACCAAGCAAGGAAATTCAGGACTTGGTTGAGAATGTTCGCTATCCTAGTCTGGATGGCAAGACCTCTGCCGGTAGCGCTGCACACTGATTGTTTTCTCTAGCAGCAAAAAACCCGCCTTCTGGCGGGTTTTTTGTTTTATACCTCTAAATTTCCAGAGTTAGTGTTGGTTGATTTATAAAAGGCTCAAAGGGGAAAGGCGGAATCAACTTTATCTGCCGCATCCCAAGGAGATCCCACGAACCACTTACCATTTTCTAAGTAGTCGCGCAGCATCGACAACGCGTCGAGTCCCCAAAATACTTTGCCATCGACTTCAAACGCAGGTACGCCAAACACGCCTTGGGCAATGGCCATCTCGCCGTGGGCACTGAGCTCATGTTTAACCGCCTCACTTTTCGGATCACGGATGGGGGCAAGATGTTCGGTGACTTCTTGAACTCGCTTTGAATCAGCCGCATCTAAGCCGCCAACCCACACATAATCAAACAAGGTTTCGCATACATAGCGATTAGGCAGGCCTTGTGCATCACAAGCCAATGCTAAGCGCAGCAGGCCCAAGGGGTTAAAGGGGTGTTGCGCTGGGATCTCCATGGCCACGCCATGGTGGTGGGCCAGCCACTGGACCTGACGGTACAGCCAAGCGCGCTGCGACGGGTATTCAGCGGGCCCCTTTTTTTGGTAATGCTTGAGCAAGCCGCCCAAAAAAACCGGTTTGTAGGTCACCGAATAACTCAAACCCAGCAAAGACTGCGGCAACGCTTTGAACGCAAGGTAGGCATAGGGGGAAATAAAGTCCAGGTAAAACGTAATGTGCTTCATGGAAATGACCCCAAGCGCTGTTCAATCAAACGCCACACCGCGCGTTTGTCGTTGTCGGTGCTGTTGGCCCACGCGCCAATTTCTGGAATGGTGCGCAAACAACCAATGCACAAACCGGTTTGATTGTCCATCTGGCAAACGGAGATACAAGGCGACGGCGGAGCATGGGCTGATGCGGCGGCTTCCGAGACGCGCGCGGCCAAAAGCCTGCGGTAGGTGACCGTTGGATCGGCAGGCCGCGCGGGGCGAGCGGGTCGGGTGTTAAGCGCCATGGTGTCTCCGTGCCAACAATGCATTAGCTGCCCTGGATTGGCTGGGGCGTTGTAAAAATTGGCTGATAAACATGCCAGCGTCAATCAGTTTGTCTAAATCAATTCCTGTTTCAATGCCCATGCCATGGAGCATGTAGACCACATCTTCGGTTGCCACATTTCCCGTGGCCCCTTTGGCGTAGGGACAGCCACCCAGCCCGGCAACTGAAGTGTCAAAGTGGGTCACGCCCATTTGCAAAGCCATGAGCGTGTTGGCTAAGGCCTGCCCGTAGGTGTCGTGAAAATGCCCTGAGATGGCGCTCAATGGGTAATGCGTCAAAGTAGCCTCAATCGCAGCCTGTACTTTGCGCGGCGTGCCTACGCCAATGGTGTCGGCGACACCCACATGCTGAACACCAATGCCACGCATCAAACCCGCAAGGTACGCCACCCGTTCTGGCGCTACTTCGCCTTCGTATGGGCAGCCTACGGTACATGACATCGCACCGCGAACTGATATGCCGGCGCCTAGCGCGGCTTGAATCACGGGCGCAAAACGTTCGATGCTTTCGGCAATCGAGCAGTTGATATTTTTTTGACTGAATGCTTCGCTGGCCGAGCCAAAAACCACAATTTCATCTGGTGTTGATTGCATCGCGGCTTCAAAGCCTTGCAGATTCGGGGTAAGTACTGAATAGCGGACACCCGCTTGGCGACTGATCCCTGCCATAACCTCGGCGTTATCGGCCAGCTGTGGCACCCACTTGGGGGAGACGAAGCTGGTCACTTCGATGTCTTTGACTCCTGCGTCTTGCAAGCGGTGCACCAACTCAATCTTGACTGCCGCGGGAACGGCCTGCTTTTCGTTTTGCAGACCGTCGCGGGGTCCGACGTCGATCAGTTTGACATGGGATGGAAGTGACATAAGCGATGTTTAGGTTTTAAAAATTCAATAGCCTTTTTGCACATCCACGATACCTTCTATCGCTTGGCCCTGCTCCAGTGCGGCTAATTTGCCGGCGATTTGCGTAATGGTGATATCGCGCAAAGTTTGCGCCGCTGTGTGGGGTGTGAGGGTGATTTTTGGATGGTTCCAAAATGGATGAGCGCTTGGCAAAGGTTCGGTGCGAAACACGTCGAGCGTGGCGCCTGCCATGTGGCCGCTGGCCAGCAAGTGCAAGAGATCGTCTTCAACCAAATGGCGTCCGCGTGCCACGTTAATCAAGTAGGCGCCCGATTGCAATTGCGACAGGCTGGTGCGGTTCAAAATATTTTCGGTCTCGTTAGTGAGAGGTAGCAGGTTCACCAAGACCCGGGTGGATGCCAAAAATTCGGACAGTTCGGCCGTTCCGCTGAAGCAGCGCACCCCATCCATGCTTTTGGGGCTGCGGCTCCAGCCTTGCACTGGAAACTCAAAGTGCGCAACGGCCTTGGCGACGCGGGAGCCCAAAACGCCCATGCCTAAGATGCCCACCGGAAAACTGGAGCGCGCAAGGGGTTCGCGAAAGGTCCATTGGCCTGATTGCATATTGGCGCTATGGACATCCAATTCGCGGACATGGCGAATCAGCGCATGGCAAACGTACTCTGCCATTTGAACGGCCATGCCCGCATCGTCTAAGCGTACGAGTAAGGTTTGCGGGGCGATGCTTTTTTGGAGCAAGGCGTCTACGCCTGCGCCAATATTGAAAACAGCCTTCAGACTTGTTTGTTGGTCAAAAAATGTTTGTGGCGGCGCCCACACGACAGCGTAATTCGCCGGCGCATCACCGTCTTTCCAGGCGCTGACGTGAGCCTGCGGAAAAGCCGCTCGCAATGCGTCTAGCCATACGGGAGCATCGGTGTCAGTGCAGCAAAAAGTAAGTCGCATAGCAGGATCTAATGACAAAGCGATATTGTCCACCAGCGCGACCCTAGACGTTTTATGCGCTTGCGAGCGCTAAGCTCAGAAGTTCGGCGCCTTCGGTGACTTGGTCGCCTGGCGCAAACAACAGCTCCAAGACGGTGCCATCGGCGGGTGCGGCGATCGTGTGCTCCATCTTCATGGCTTCCATCACCGCCAGCGTTTGACCGCGGCGCACCACCTCACCCGCCTTCACTGCAAATGACAACACCTTGCCCGGCATGGGAGCGGTCAATCGGCCCGCTTCTGCATGGGCCTCGCCAGCATGGGCGAGCGGGTCAATGCAAATTACCTGACACGCTCCGTGCTGCATAAAAATATGGGCGACATCCCCATGGCGGTAAACATGAACCGTTTTGCGTTCATCGCCCCAGCGAATATCAAGCGCCCCATTGGGTAGAGATTGAACTTGCAGCGCGCCCGCCTGACCGCCGCACTCCAGCGTGGCGAGGGCATTGCGTTGGTTCGTCCAAGCAGCTACATGGTTTGTGCCGTGAAATTCAAAGTGAAAATTACAGATGGAATGTCCGTGTGATTTCCAGCTGTCCTTAGCGTTCCAAGGATCAAAGTCAGCGTACGCTTGGGATTCATCTTGGAGCTGCTGCGCAACGGCGCAAGCCCCAGCCCACGCCACGCTGATTTTTCCTTGGCCAAAGAGTTGCTTTGCTTCGCGGGGAATCAACGCGGTATCTAACTGGGCTGTGGCAAAGGATGGCGTATGAATGACATGGCGTAAAAACTGCACATTGGTGGTGAGGCCCGCAATATGTGTTTGAGCCAGCGCCGCATCCATACGGCTGAGCGCCTCTTCGCGGGTGGCGCCATGGACGATCAACTTGGCGACCATCGAGTCATAAAACGGGCTGATGGCATCGCCTTCACGCACGCCTGCATCGACACGCACTGCGCAGTCGGCGCGCGTGAAACTGCTGTGCTCGGGTAAACCCATCGTCAACAAACGCCCAGTTGCGGGTAAAAAATTGTTGTCCGGGTTTTCAGCGCAGATACGTGCTTCAATGGCGTGTCCTTGAATGTGCAATTGGTCTTGGCGCAGTGGCAAGGGTTCGCCACACGCCACACGCAGCTGCCACTCCACCAGATCAAGGCCGGTAATGGCCTCGGTCACCGGGTGCTCGACTTGCAAGCGGGTATTCATTTCCATAAAGTAAAACGCACCGACCCCGCACGGGCCATGGGGTAGGACGCTGGGGGTCGCTTCAACAATAAATTCAACCGTTCCCGCACCCACGTAATTCACGGCGCGGGCCGCAGCAACAGCGGCTTGACCCATTTGGTCTCGAATGGCTGGTGTCATTCCGGGGGCCGGGGCTTCCTCCAAGACTTTTTGGTGGCGGCGCTGAACCGAACAATCGCGCTCGAACAGGTAAAC
>SXGT01903730.1_pt1 | contig 10615 bp, 2 predicted proteins | sample 3176221 | NCBI WGS metagenome assembly SXGT01 (sample SAMN11356862, study PRJNA531348) | freshwater metagenome | isolation source: freshwater sample F1-120 | place: China: Fuxian Lake, Yuxi | collected 2017-12-25
GCCGACCAGTGCGATGGCGGCGGCAAGTGCGCCAGCAAGCCGAAGAGCTGCGAAGACGGCAACACCTGCACCGACAATCCGTGTGATCCGAAGACCGGCTGCGGCGCCGCCGTGAACACCACCAAGACCTGCGACGACGGCGACGCCTGCACCGAGAAGGACGTCTGCGACGGCAAGGGCAAGTGCACTGCCTCCGCCAAGAGCTGCGAGGATGGCAACACCTGCACCGACAACCCCTGCGACCCCAAGACGGGCTGCGCGCTGCCGGTGAACACCACCAAGACCTGCGATGACGGCGACGCCTGCACGGTGAAGGATCAGTGCGATGGCAAGGGCAAGTGCGGCGCCTCGACGCTGAGCTGCGAGGACGGCAACGCCTGCACCGACGACCCCTGCGACAGCAAGACCGGCTGCGCCGCCAAGGTGAACTCGACGAAGGTGTGCAACGACGGCGACGCCTGCTCGGAGAAGGACCAGTGCGACGGCAAGGGCGCCTGCAAGGCCCAGAAAGTGAGCTGTGAAGACGGCAACCCCTGCACCGACGACCCCTGCGACAGCAAGACCGGCTGCGCCGCCAAGATCAACACCACCAAGCCCTGCACCGATCTGCCCAACTGCAAGGCGGGTGGCACGTGCGATGGCGGCGGCAAGTGCGCCGGACTGAAGGACTCCTGCGACGACAGCAACTCATGCACAGCCGACAGCTGCAAGGGCGGCGGCGCGGGCTGCGCCAATGTACCCGGCAACGAGGGCGGCAGCTGCACCGATGGTGACGCCTGCACCGACAGCGACGTCTGCGCCAAGGGCGCCTGCACCGGCAAGAAGAAGCTGTGCGAGGACGCCAACATCTGCACAGACGACGCCTGCAAGGACGGCACCTGCGTGGCGCTGCCCAACACCGGCACCGGCTGCGAGGACGGCGCCAAGTGCACGAGCAAGGACGCGTGCAAGGACGGCGTCTGCCTGGGCGGCGCCGGCGTCTGTGAAGACGGCCTACCCTGCACCGACGACCCCTGCGACGCGCAGACGGGCGCCTGCGGTTTCAAGGTCCTGAACACCAAGCCCTGCGACGACGGCCTGCCCTGCACCACTGGGTCGCTCTGCGACGGCAAGGGCGCCTGCAAGGGCGGAACGGCGACCGTCTGTGACGACAAGAACCCGTGCACGGTCGACTCATGCGACGTCACCAAGGGCTGCGTCGCCAAGGCAGTTGCGGCCGCCTCGCCGTGCAGCGATGGCAAGCCGTGCACCCTCGGCGATGCTTGCGACGACAAGGGCGGCTGCGTCGCCGCCTCGGACATCACCGGCAAGGCCTGCGATGACGGCAACGCTTGCAGCAAGGACGACCTCTGTGACGCGGTGAAGGGCTGCCAAGGTGCGCCGGTGGCGGACTGCGGCTCCACGCCCTTCGTGCCCCCATACGTGGAGACCTTCACTTGCAATTCGCCGTCGCTCAAGCTGTGGGCGCCGATGCTCACCAAGCCCGGCGAGCTGGGCTGGCGCGTCGACGCGCTGCCGACGACTCCGGCACCGTACTCCGCTGACTGCACACTCAACTTCAACAACGACAAAGACTACTCCACGGGAAGCGCCGTGCCGAAGACCGCCATCGAAGGGCCGAAGTTCGACCTCGGCGGCGCCAAGCTCCCAGCGCTCCGCTTCCAGCTGGCCGGCGTTTGGGAGAACGACAAGAACTTCGGCGGCGCCCTCTATGATCAACTGGACGTCGTGGTGACGACCTACGTCGATGGCAAGGCCGTCGTCCCCGGCAAGGTCGTCGCCACTCCGCTAAGCCCCGGTAAGTGGGTGCTTCAGGAGCTCGATCTGAGCGCCTACGTCGGCAAGATCATCTCGGTCAGCTTCCAGTTTTCGACGGACGACGGTGACTTTAACAAGACGAGCGGACCCTTCATCGATGACGTCGCCCTCGTCGACCTCGACTGCGCCGCCTCGCCGGCGGTCTGCGACGACGGCAACGTCTGTACCGTGGATGGCTGCGACAAGGCGACCGGCAAGTGCACCAAGGCCAACGCGACCGGCCCCTGCCAGGACGGTCAGGCCTGCACCGAGGACGATGCTTGCAAGGATGGCGCCTGCAGCGCGGGCGCGGCGAAGACCTGCGACGACGGCGACGCTTGCACCAGCTTCGAGACCTGCGTCGAGGCCATGAAGGGCTGCGTGGCGGCCACCGTCGTCGTCTGCCAGGACTTCAACCCGTGCACGGCCGACAGCTGCGACAAGGCCAATGGCACCTGCAAGCACGTCGCCATCACCGGCTGCGCGCCAGCGTGCAAGAGCGACGGCGACTGCGCCTCGACCAACCCCTGCCTCAGCGGCGCCTGCCAGCCGGCGAGCGGCACCTGCAAGTTCAGCGCCGCCAACGACGGCAACGTCTGCGCGGAAGGGCGGACCTGCGGCGCCGGCAAATGCGCTGAGAGCACGGTCGGCTGGGCCCGCACGGTGCATGCCAACCCGGACGGGCGCTTCTTCTGCGCCGTGACCGTGGCAGGCAAGGTCGCCTGCTGGGGCCGCAACGACCAGGGGCAGATCGGCAACGGCAACACGGGCACCAACGCCTTGACGGCGACGCCGGTGACGCTCCCCGCCGACGTGACGATGGTGGCGGTCGGCGCCGACCACGCCTGCGCGCTGCAGACCGACGGCAAAGTCTATTGCTGGGGCGACAACGTGTATGGCCAGCTCGGCGACGGCAAGACCGCTGACAGCAATGTCCCGGTGCTGGCGAGCGAAATCGCCGACGCTGTCTCGATCGCGGCCGGCGGCGACTTCACGTGCTGGGTGACCAAGGCGGCGACGGCGAAGTGCGTCGGCTATGGCGCCTTTGGCCGCCTCGGCCACGGCAGCTCCAGCAACTCGACCACGGCAGTCGACGTCAAAGACTTGAAGGATGTCCGTCGCATCTCTTCGCTGTACTACAACAGCTGCGCCCTCAAGCAGGATCGCACGGTGTGGTGCTGGGGCTACAACTTCGACCGTCAGCTGGTCAACAACGCGACAATGACCCAGAACGTGCCGGTGCCGCGGCTCGGCGCCAGCGGCGTCTACGACATCGACGGCAGCTACGCCTCGGTGAGCTGGGCATCGATGCTTGGCGCCTTCAGCGTCGGCGACAACAGCGACGGGCAGCTGGGCGATGGCACGACCACAGACTCCGCCGTGCCAGTCGGAGTGACGGGAGCGACGGGCGTCGTCGCGGTTCCGGGCGGCGCGGACCACCACTTGGCCCTCACCGCGCAGGGCGGAGTGTGGGGCGCTGGCGCGGCCTCTTCGGGTCAGCTCGCGCTGGCGCAGTCCGCGGATCAGCTGACCTACGTCAAGCTGGCGTTCGCCAAGGCGATCGCGTTGGACGCCTCCGCTTCGTCGACGTGCATCGTCACCGCCAAGGGCAGCGTGACTTGCTCGGGAAGCAACACCTACGGCGAGCTAGGCAACGGCAAGACTGCGAACAGCAACGAGCCTGTCGTGGTGCACGGGCTCTGCAAGGCGGACGACGACTGCGACGACGGCGTGGCCTGCACGACCGGCAGCTGCAAGGACGGCAAGTGCGCCTTCACGGCCGCGCCAGATGGGCCTTGCGATGACGGCGATGCTTGCACCGAGAAGGACGCCTGTGTCAGCGGCGCCTGCGCTGGCGCGCCGGTGGCCTGCAGCGACGGCAACGCGTGCACGCTCGGCGAGTCCTGCCTGACGTTGGGCGGCAAGATGACCTGCGTGGCTGGCGTGAACAAGAACTGTGACGACGGCAAGCCCTGCACGGCAGACGCCTGCGAGCCCAAGAATGGGGCTTGCATCCATGCGCCGATCCCCAGCTGCCTCATTGGCTGCAAGACCGACGTCAACTGCAACGACAACCACGCTTGCACCGCCGACACCTGCGCCGTCGACACTGGCGCCTGCACTTACAAGGCGAGCGCCGACGGCGGCGTCTGCGGGGTAGGCTCGGTGTGCACCGCTGGCAGCTGCGCGCCGATCAAGGGCGGGTGGGCCAAGGCGATTCACGGTAGCCCTGGCGCAGACCACTTCTGCGTGACCACCCAGGCCGGCGAGCTGGCGTGCTTTGGCGCCAACAGCCAGGGCCAGATCGGCAATAACTCGACTTCCAGCCAGTCCTCCCCGGTGAAGGTCGAAGGCCCAACCAAGGTGGTCCGCGTCGCGCTCGGCAGCGACCACACGTGTGCGCAAGGTGGACAGGGCGAAGTCTGGTGCTGGGGCGACAACCAGTTCAACGTCATCCACAGCGAGAGCACGACCGATGCGCTGAAGCCAGTCGCGGTCAAGAGCTTGACGGGGGCCAGTGACCTCTGCGCTGGCAGCGACTTCACCTGCGCCATCCTGGCAGGCAAGGCGTGGTGCCTCGGGTTCAATGGCCAGGGACAGCTCGGCGACGGTACGTTGGACAACGCCAAGGCGCCGGTGGCGGTGAAGCTCGCGTCCGAGCCGACGAGCCTGCGTTGCGGGACCGGTTCGGCCTGCGCCAGGACCTCCGATGGCGCCGTCTGGTGCTGGGGCGCCAACTTCGACAAGCAGGTCTCAGGAACGGCGCCCTCAAGCGTCCCGGTCCCCGTCGTGCGATCGGCCTCCGGCACGGCAGACGCGGTCGGCGGCGCGGCGCTGACTCACTGTTGGGCGCTCTTTGGCAAGGCGTGGTGCGCAGGCGACAACGGCAGCGGGCAGCTCGGCGACGGCACAACCACGGATTCGGGCGAACCGCTTGAGGTGAAGATCGACGCGGCGCTGGTGAAGATCGTGGGTGGCAGCGCCAACTTGGCTGCGCTGACGAGCGCTGGGCACATCCATACGATCGGCAACAACACCTACGGCGCCCTCGTCGACGGCACCTCCAACAGCCGAAAGACCTGGCTCAACGTGACGCCGGTCGGCAAGACCTACGTCGACGTCGCTATGACGAGGTTCGCCACCTGCGCGCTGTCGCCGGCTGGCACCATCGAATGCGGCGGTGACGGCTTCTATGGCCAGCTCGGCAATGGCGGGACCAACGGTCAGACCGCGTTCGGCGCGACGCTCGTGCCGTGCGATGGCGACGCCGCCTGCGACGACGGCTCCAAGTGCACGACGGAGGTCTGTGACGGGACCAAGAAGACCTGCACCTACGGCGCCAAGGCCTGTGACGACGCAAACCTCTGTACCATTGCTGACTTCTGTGAGGCCACGACGGGCGACTGCAAGCCTGGGACGGCCAAGACTTGCGACGACAAGAACGAGTGCACGGCCGACAGTTGCGATCCGAAGACGGGCGCCTGCGGCTACAAGGCCATTCAGGGTTGCCAGATCTCGTGCAAGTCGAACGTTGATTGCCCAGAGGCTCCCGACGCTTGCGGCAGCTACGCCTGCGTCGGCAACAGCAACGCCAAGTGTGTGCTGCAGGACAAGAATAACGGCGCGGTCTGCGATGTGGGCAAGACCTGTGGCGCCGGCAAGTGCGCGAGCCCCGCCAAGGGCTGGGCCAAGCAGCTCAGTAGCTTCTCGTACTTCGCCACCTTCGTCTGCGCGGCGCAGAACGACGGGCTCGTCTCCTGTTGGGGCCACAACTCGGACGGCCAGCTCGGTGATGGCTCGTCCACCAACCGGTCCCAGCCAGTGCTGGTCAAGAACATCGACAAGGTCCAGCAGGTCGCCGCTGGCTACCGCCATGCCTGCGCCATCCGCGACGCCGGAAAGGTCGCCTGCTGGGGCCAAAATTCGTTCGGTCAGACCGGCAATGGCATCGCCAGCTCTACCGACGTGATGGCGCCCGTGGACACCGGCTTGGAGGGTGCAACGAGCGTCTGCGCCGGCTATGGCCACTCGTGCGCCGTCACGCAGGATGGCTCGGTGCACTGTTGGGGACGCAGCAGCCAGGGCACGCTCGGCAACGGCAAGACGAGCACTTCTTCGCTCGACTACGTCACCAAGCCGGCGACGGTGCCGGGGGTGGCGGGCGCCGTCGAGGTTGGCTGCGGCTACGACTGGACCTGCGCTCGGACCAGCGACGGCGATGTCTACTGCTGGGGCGACTCGTTGTTCAATCAAACGCAGGCAGCCTCGACGACGGACATCGCCAACGCGACCAAGCGCTCTGGCTTGGCGAGCGCCCGGGCGTTGAGCACTGGCTCGTACCACGGCTGCATCACGACGACCAAGGGCGCGCCCTGGTGCTGGGGCTACAACACGAACAGCGTCGTGACGGCGGACGGCAAGACCTCTCACGTGGGAGCGCCCGTCGACCTCAGCGGCGCGCTGGGCGCCGTCGGACACATCCACGCCGGCTACCAGAACACGGCGGCCGTCGCCACAGATGGCAGTCTCTGGATTTGGGGCTCCAACAGCAGCGGTCAGCTCCTCGACGGCGGCGTCTCGAACAGCGGGACGCCCCTGAAGGTGAACGGCGTGACTGGGGTGATCCAGGCGGCGTTGGGTTATCAATTCATCTGCGTGCTCGCCGGCGACGGCGAGGTCAAGTGCGGCGGCGCAGGCGCCGACGGACAGCTCGGCAATGGCCAGACCATCGCGCAGAAGTCGCTGGTCGCCGTGATCCCGCCGAAGTAGCCGCGCCGGGGCGGGGGGTTCTTGATGACGGCTCCAGAGCTGCTGGTCTTCGACACCGAGACGACGGGGACCGACGCTCAGACCGACCAGATCATCGAGCTGACCATCCAGAGTGGGCTCGACGGCGCGGCGCACGCCAAGACATGGCGGTTTCTGCCCGATCGGCCGATCAGCCGCGACGCGCAGCGGGTGCACGGCATCGCCATGGCCGATCTCGCGGACTGTCCTCGCTTTGGCGAGCGGTCGGCAGAGGTGCGGGCGACGCTCGACGCCAGCGAGGTGTGGGTCGGCTACAACCTCCGGTTTGACCTGGAGATCGTTCAGGCTGAGCTGGTCCGCGCCGGCGTCCCGCCGCTGTCCATGGACGGCCGCATCCTGGTCGACCCGTTTCGGCTCTGGCAGCGGATGGAGCCGCGCTCCCTGCAAGATGCACACAAGCGCTTTGTCGGCGAGGCCTTCGACGGCGCCCACAGCGCCGCCGCCGACGTCGCCGCGACCGCGCGAGTGCTCTCAGGGATGGTGTCGGCGTTCGGCCTCGCCGGCAAAGGCTGGAGCGAGCTGGCCGCCATCGCCGAGCCCGAGCGCGCCAGCTGGATCGGCCCGACCAACCACCTGCAGTGGAACGCCGACGGCGAGGTGGTCATCGGCTTCGGGAAGAACCGCGGCAAGCCCGTCCTCGACTTCGCCCGCGATCGCGAGGGCCGCGGCTACCTCGAGTGGATCCTGCGCAGCGACTTCCCGCAGCACGTGAAGGCCTTGCTGCAGAGCCTCCAGCGTTCGCGCGATTCGGCGGCGTGGACCCGCGCCGTCGCCGAGGAGCACGGCCCACCGCCGCCTGCCGCGCCAACAGACGCAGCGTAGGCCGCGAGAGCGTGGCCTTCGCAGGACCGTGGCCGGAGCGACGCCCCAGTCCAAGTGGCGCCTAGGTGGCGATGTCGGGCCATCGCCGCGCGCTGCGAGGCCGGCGGTGGCGACCCAGGCGGCCGGCGGAGAGCCAAGGGTCGGGCTAGCCGACGCCGAGGGGCCCCGCGCTCGGCACGTAGATGACGGCCAACTCGGCGACATGGACGTCACGCGCGGAGAGCGCGACGGTGTGGCGCTCGACCACCTCGGACCGCTCGATAGCGCGGGCGTGGATGGCGGCGACGCGCGGACCGAGGGTTGCCTCAAAGGCGTCGATCTCAGCGCGGGCAGCGGCGATTTTGTCGCGCGCCGCCAGGACGGTCGCCGTGCGCTGCCGGGCTTGCTCGAGCGCGGCGGCTTTGGCGGCTAGCGCAGAGGGGCCGTCGCGGCTCTTGACCAGGTCGCCGAGCAGCCGTGCCTGCTCCGCCTCGCGCTCTGCGGCGGCGAGGACCGCTTCAGCTTCGGCGGCCTTGGCGTCGATCTCGTAGCCGGCGCTCTCGATGCGTTGTCGCTGGGCGCCGACGTGCGCCGCGATTCGCGACGACAGCTCCAGCGCCTCGATGTCAGCGCGGCGGTCGGCCTCGACCCGGGTGCGACGGACAAAAGACTCGCGCGACTCGCCGGGACGCGACGTCATGCTGAATTCGGCGTGACCGAAGATCTCGGCGCTCGCTGTCGCCAGGATGTGGCTGATCAACTGCCCCGACAGCTCGCGCCACCAGGCGGCAGAGGCGATGGGCGCGGCGCAAGGCAGCCACTCGGGCTGAGGCGGCAAGGCGCCGCGCAGGTCGCGCTCCTCGACGTCGATGGTCAAGAGCTGGCGGATGTCCAGCGCTTCGGCGGGGTGGGGCCAAACGGCGTCCCAGGCCTGCGGCGCTGGCTGCAGCTGGCCGGGGATCGGGTACGAAAGCGTCAGGCGGGCTCGGATGACGACGCGCATCGCCCGACCGCCGCGCACAGCGCCGACCAGCGGCGCAAAGGCGGCGCTGGGGTCGAGGACGGCGACGCGGATGCCCTCTGCGACGGCTGGTGCCGGCTGAGCGCGTGGCCGCGGTGCGCTCGTCGCCGGGAGCAGGTCGACGGCGGACACTTGCGCTCGGCCGGGCTCAGCCGACGCCCAGGGCGCAGCAGACGCCGTCGCCGGCGCGGGTGCCGTCGAGGATCCGGGCGCAGGGGGCGAGTCGGGGCGGGGCAAAGCGCCCTCGGCCGTCGCATCGGCGGCGACAAGCGTGGCGCCCTGGCTTGGGTGGGCCTCCTTTCGAGGGCCCGAGGTCGGCGCAGTGCCCGCCGTTGAGGGTGGCGCCGCAGTGAGACCCTCACGCCGTGCCCGCTCGACCTCGTCGCGCGTCAAGGGACCGCGCAAGTAGGAGAGGGCGAAGCGGCTGGTGAACACGGCGGGTTTGCCGCCTCTGGTGCCCAGGAGCAAGAACTGCCGCTTGCCGAGGCCGCCGATCTGGCGGTCGGTCTGCTCGACGTCCAAGTCGTCGGCGGCCGAGCGCAAGGCCTCGACGATGCGGGCTTTGTCACGCTCGGTCGAGAGCCGCCCAATCATCCAGGTGCCGGCGTTGCTCATCGCCTTGTAGTCGAGATCGATGGGGTTCTGCGTCGCCAGCACCACGCCGACGCCGTGGGCGCGCGCCTGCTTCAAGAGCGTGAGCAGGGGTCGCTTCGACGGCGGCGATCCGCTCGGCGGGCAGAAACCAAAGACTTCATCCATGTACAGCAGCGCCCGCAGCGCGGAGGTGCCGGGCTGTTGCCGCATCCAGGTCACGACCTTGGACAGCAGCAGCGTGACGGCGAACATCCGCTGCTCTTCGGGCAGGTGGGGCAAGTAGACGATAGCGGCGCGCGGCCGGCCATCGTCGCCAAAAAGCATGCGCTGGATGTCGAGGGGCGCGCCAGCCAGCCACGGGGCGAAGCTCGGCGAGGCGATGAGGCCGTTGAGACGCATCGCCAGCTTGTCGCGCTCGCGCTCTGGGAAGAAGCGATCGAGCTCAAAGACGCCGACCTTGTGCAGCGGCGGTTGCGCCACCTGGGCGACCAGCTCGCCGAGGTCGAGGCTGACGCCGGCGCGCCACGCCCGCTCTATCAGGGTCGCTATCAAGATGTGCTCACGGCTCGACATCGGATCGGCGTCGACGCCGCAGAGCGCCAGCAGGCTCGACGTGAAGGCCTCGATCTCGGCCCGCAGCTCCTCTGCCGCGTCATCGAACGCGATGGCGGGCGCCGCCAGCGAGCCCAGCACCGACAGCGGCACACCGGCCTGGCTCCCCGGCGTGTAGAGCGTGACCGGTGCCCCGGCGTGCAGCGCGGCGACGTCCTCGGCGCCGAGTCCCCAGTCCTGCAGGCCGCGACGCCAAGTTGCAGCGGCCGCTTCGCCTGCCGCTTCGGCGCTCTGGCCGGCGGCTTTGGCGACGGCGGGATCGACCCACGGCGCGAAGGCCTCGCCGTCGAGCTTGGGGAACGTCAGGGCCAGGTTGCCCATGTCGCCCTTGGGGTCGATGACCAGCGCCGGCACGCCCGAGCGCAGAATCTCCTCGAGCAGCACGATGCCGAGGCCGGTCTTCCCAGAGCCGGTCATGCCGACGATGACGCCATGCGTGGTCAGCGCGTCGCGTTCGACGTGAAGGCCCTCGCCGGTGCGGTTGCCGCTGCGACCCTCGATGTGCTCGCCCAAGCGCAGCTGGACCGTGCTCACCGTGGACCTCGCTTGGCGTCGTCGACGCGGGTGAGGGTGGCGTCGCGCAGCAGCGCGTCGTAGCGCATGACCCCGCCGACATCAACATCGGTCGCCAGCGCCGCCGCCGCCAAGACCGTCCAGCCGGGCTCGACCGTGGCGGTGGTGGTCGCCACCATCGCCGGACCAGCGTCGCCGGTCGAGGTGTCGCGGAGGTGAACGTAGTCGCGGCCGAGGACGGCGCGCGTCACCTTGACGACGACGCCGCGCACCCGGACCGGCGTCCCCGCCAGGGCCAGACGGCGGGCGCGCACCTCGGCGATCGGCGTCTCGCCGGGCCCGGCGCTCGGCAGGGTGTAGCGCACCTCGGGCCCGGAGGCGGAGACCTGGGCGCCGGTCTGTCCTGCCGCTTGCGCGCCGGCGATCGGTGGGTGGCCAGGTGGCATCGCGCGGCCAGCGATGGCGGCC
>SXGT01180727.1_pt1 | contig 10614 bp, 8 predicted proteins | sample 3176221 | NCBI WGS metagenome assembly SXGT01 (sample SAMN11356862, study PRJNA531348) | freshwater metagenome | isolation source: freshwater sample F1-120 | place: China: Fuxian Lake, Yuxi | collected 2017-12-25
GGCAATAAATGATTTTTGTGATATCGAACGTCCATATTGGCTAATGAAATCACACTGTTGTAATAGCTATTACCTTCACCACTGCTGGGTAAACTCACCACCAAATCGACCCCATGCTCCTGAACGATCTTGGCCAAAGGCTCCAAATAGGTGGATTTGACTTGCTCTAAAAAGGCCGGAATAGCAGTTTCCGGCCAAATAATCACATCCGAATCCAGATGCTGCTCAGTAAGTTGTTGGTAAAGCTTTAATGTGCTTAACATTTGATCTGTTTGCCATTTATAGGCCTGATCAATATTGCCTTGCACCAATGTGACTTTGATTGGTTGACCCAAAACTTCAGTCCATTCTACGTTCTGTAAAACAACACCCCCGCCCCAAATTAACACTCCAAATATTAATCCGTGGTGTAGCGACAATTTTTTACGCCAGATTTCAAATAGAACCATAGCCGAAGCAGCCAACAGAAATCCGATGCCATATACACCGATAAGCGCCGCGTAACCGGATAACGGCGTATCAAGCTGACTGTAGGCGATTTGTAGCCACGGAAAGCCATTCAGCAGCCAGTACCCGCGAAAATACTCCACGGCCACCCAGATCAGGGGAATCGCTAAAATCCGCAGCCATACGCCAGTCATCCACAAAACTGGCGAGATTAAAAACGCCGTCAAAGCGGGAAATAATGACCATAACATCACCAATAACATCGTCAGCAATGTTGAGCTTATTGAATCGCCACCACCAAAGTCATGAATACTGACATACACCCACCAGATACCGGTACCAAACAAACCCAATCCAAACAAATAACCGCGCCATAAGGCTCTATACCTTGAGGTGACCAAGCAAAAACTGAAAAAACCCAATAGCGCAATGATTAATGCATAAGGATAATCATAGGGAGCAAAAGCCGAAGTCATCATTACGCCGAATACTGGCGCCAGTATTTCCCATTTCCACTGCAGCAATCGAGTCATCATATTTATTAAATCGTGAGAATCAGCTCAGTATTATGCCGTTATTCAGATCAGGCTCATCCAAGTTTTCAAAATCCAGTCTAATTCGGCTAGACTGGCAAGATTGATAAGGATTCTATGATGATGGCTACCAATATTTCTCTCCCTTTTGATCTAACCGTTAATGCTTTGACAGACTGGCTTGAAACCTTGGGGGATCTGCCACATACACAGGCTGCTCATCAATTAACTGAAATACTGAAACAGCTCAAAGCTGAAAAGATAGAGCAAGCTACCCTGTTGCCTTTGTTGTTTAGCCTTACACCCGTCACTTTGCATCTGGCTAACAACCTGGCCAACAGCGCCGTATTGGAGAACAGAAATTGGAATAAGGCGCTGAAAGTTGGAAAACTAAGCATGCAATTACCTCGGCAACTGGCCTTGCTGTTCTGTCAAATAACAGAAGATAAAGCGCTGGATGCCCAAACCCTTTCGACCTGTATTTACTACGCATCGCAATTGATAGGCTATAGCTTACGCAGTTATGCGTTATTTCATGAAATGCCTTCGACAACTCTGTGGAGAAAAATGGCTGAGCTATACCGACTAGCTAAAACCAATGCGTGTTTGAATCAAATCGTCGTCAACAAGATAGCTGAATTCAAGACCCAAAGCAGCATTGCTTCTGTCATCAAGCGTAATCTGTTGTTCAATATTTTCAGTCCGAATCTGTTTACAACTGACGAAGTCAACATGCTTTTTCAATTAGCCAATCAAGCAGCAGATTTGTTGGTCATAACTGATGATCATGACACGCATAATGTCGGCTTTTATTGGGATTTGGACAAAGACTTGCCGCCTTATCCGGTTAAAAAAATCAACCGGACTTTACCGGAGGGCTTCATGGCAATAGATAGCCAACCTATCAGCAATGCATTACAGTTAGGCAGCCTGTCAACCCAGCTTAGTCCCAGCACCCAGAATAAACTGGCACTGGTTTTGAGCAGTTTCCATCAGATTTTCAGTTCCATTGTTCCCGGTTTACCATCCAGCTCCAGAATGATCCACGGCTTTGCCAGCGCTTGTAGCTATTTGAAAGAATTAAATAAACTTTCCAGAATCAATGAACTCAGCTCGCAATTACCGGGAGCGGGGCAAATGGCAAAAAATCTGTCATTAGTCCCATTAGAGCATCAGCGCAATGTTTTTGAAACACCCCCTCAGGCCTTTAGCAAACCCAAAGACATGGGAAGCTCGGTCAATATTTTAAAAACGCCTAGTCTTAAATATATTGTTGCAGAAAGCCGAACACTCGATTGTTCGACGGGCGATTTAGCCCTGATTTACAAGGAACAGCATCCAATATCCCTGGTCATCATCCGCCAACAAAAAACTAACGAAATTTCCCGACTACAGCAATTCTTGCTAGAAATAATCCCCGGTACTTGCAATATATTTAACTTTGTCGAGAGTAAAATTGACGCTCACGGTATAGTGGTTGGTGGAAATACTTCAGATCCACAGATATTTCTGTCTTACGGGAAATACAACATAAATACGAAATTAGCTTTGAATACTGGCGGTAGCATTTATTTAAAAAGCCACCTGGAAAGCAATACATTTTTTGCCCGCTTCCGATTCAGCTGGGTAGATGAAGGCATTTAGCGCGATATGCGATAGAAAAATAACTGAGTTTTAGTTAGATCATCCAGCTGTAAAATTTGTTTGGTTTGCCAATCCGGCACCTTAAACGAAGAAGAAATCAGCCAACTGCCTTGAGGCATTTCTGCTTTCAGCTTCGCGCCCAACCTGACCATCACCAATGGCGATAAAAAGGCAAACGCTAGATCAAAACCCTGTAAATCAGACTCCCATAAACTGCCTCGTATCACCTTAACATTGACTAAACGTCGGCAACGCCAGCGCAATATCAGCCAGGGTATCGGCGCAAGCTCCAACGCAGTAATCTGCAATTCGGGTCGAGTATGAGCCAACGGCACTACCACACTCCCCACACCGGCCCCCAACTCAATCATATTTTTAAGCCTATGGCTTTTGATATGTTCACCTAACGCTTGTGCCACTTCAGTTGAAGACAAAAACAGCGGCACATCGCCTTTAACCGTTCCCCAAAACACCAGCAATAAAATACAAAAAACCAATAAATAAACAACTGACGGGATATGTGCATTCAATGCAAACCACACCGCGGGCATAAATAGCAGATGGATGAGTTGCCACCAAGCAGGTTGAGTCAATGCACGAGACAGCATCGCTGCGATTAAAGCTTGCCCTGAAACCCAAATTACCCCGCCATCGACTTCAGGAAAAAACCGGAAGTACAGCAAAGCAACCAAGAATATTGAGAGTATCTGGCACAACAAAGCCTTGAATAAAGGCATCTCTATAAACCAGCAATCAATAAAGATTAATGTGGAGCAACAACAGGAACGGGAGGGGGCACCGTGATTTTGGTGTTTTGCTGGACATTGGGAGAAACAGCAGGCAAAGGCGATACGTTCAATTCTTGTGGAGTAGCGGGTGTAGCGGGCGCAATCTGATTGGCTCCTTCATGCAACACCTGATTTTCGGTTTTTTTATTCATGACAATAATCGAGATACGTCGATTCATGGGATCGTTGGGGTTTTGCACATTGTAAGCAATGCTGGATGCCAATCCGACCACGCGCAACACCTTATCTTCCATCAAACCACCCATGTTCAATTCGTGACGCGCTACATTGGCCCGATCGCTGGAAAGCTCCCAATTCGAATAGCCGGATTTATTACTGGGATAAGGCAAAGCGTCGGTATGGCCATTAATTGTCACCTTGTTAGGTAATTCGTTAATGACAGGCGCCAGTTCGCGCAAGATCATTTGCGCATGCTCCTCGATACCTGAGCTGGCCAATTTGAACATGGGCCGATTTTTGGCATCGATGATTTGAATTTTCAATCCTTCAGGCGTCGATTCCAGCTTGATCTGATCGCGATACTCGGCCAGTTTGGCATTGGCATCCAGCATGGATTCAATTTTGTCCTGGAGTTTTTCCAGCTTGATCTTGTCCTGTTCCTCGGCCAGTTTTTCAATATCTTCCGGGGTAGCCTCGGGTGGTGGCACATCTTCACCTAGATGAACCTGACCAGCATCTTTATTGCTTAAATCCGAACCGCCGCCCTGAATAATGGCGGTACGGTCACCCACACCCTGCCCACCATTCATGGAAACCGAAAACGGGTTCTGGAAATATTCCGAAATACCTTTCTTGGTGGCTTCATCGGTAGAACCCAACAACCACATCAACAAAAAAAACGCCATCATCGCCGTCACAAAGTCGGCATAAGCAATTTTCCAGGCACCGCCATGATGGCCATGACCGCCTTTCTTTTTGATCTTTTTGATTATTATGGGTTGTTCGGCCATCCCGTATTATCCTTTTCCGCTTTTCAGCTGATCTTCCAACTCACTAAATGTGGGACGAATATGATGTGGAATCGCGGTTCGCATAAATTCAACCGTCATTGCTGGTGAAGTACCCTTGGCACAATTCAAAAGACCTTTTTGAGCACACTTATAGGCGTTGGATTCTTCCTCCAACCGATCTTCCATCACCGATGCCACCGGCCCGATAAAGCCATAAGACACCAAAATACCCAAGAAAGTACCCACCAGAGCCGCCGCAATCAATTTACCCAACTCGGCAGGCGGAATACCCACTGACTCCATGGTGTGCACTACCCCCATAACAGCAGCGACGATACCAAAAGCCGGCATGCCATCACCTACCCGTTGCACAGCTTTAATCGGTGCATGACCTTCTTCATGGTGAATCTCGATTTCGGCATCCATGATATCTTCCAGTTGGTTCACATCCACACCGGTCAAAATCAAGCGCAACTTATCGCAAATAAATTCCATCAAATGGTGATCATGAACGATTTTTTCACCGAATATCGAGCTGCTTTCGGGATCATCCACCACCTTTTCCAGCGACAACAAGCCTTCCTTTCGAGCTTTCTGGCTTAAGGCATTAAAGCTCATCAATAACTCCAAATAATAATCTTTGGTGTATCGACTACCTTTCAAAGTCCCCGTACCGCCCGCCATCGCTGCCTTACTGGTGGCCAGCGAGTTACTGGCTAAAAACGAGCCAAACGCGGCGCCGACGATAATCAACACCTCCACGGGTTGCCAAAGCACCCCCAGATGTCCGCCAGCCATCATAAAGCCGCCTAATACGCAGCCCAAAATGATCACATAACCAATGATTACAAACATGCCTGTCTCTAAATATGCATTTGAGGAAAATTCAATAATTCTGTATCACAGCAGCTAAAAAGATAAATTCCCAATGCTGTGGATTTTCATAAAACGGTTAAAGCCTAGCGCAAAAAAACGACTATTCCAGTAGGAATAGTGACAATACATCTGCCATTAACCAATACAACGTCTATTATGCAGTGAGCCGGGATATTTTAGGAATGAATTTTAAGACTTGTTGGCATACAAACATAGGCTTGTAGTCCTTTTTTGACGCCTACTTTACTTCTCAGTGAATCCTTGTAGGACGCGAAAATATAATCTTCGAATGCGCTTACGGATCAAACCCGTAATGGCGCCACCTGACCGGTTTCCAGATAATGTTTATAGTCAGACAACACCATGGCATGATCAAACGCCAGCTGTTCCGGCAAATTGTCAAAGGTGAACAAACCGCTATTTTTAGCATCATCCGCCGCCAACGGCATGCCGTGCGCCTCGCCAATGTAGACCGCTGTTACCGTATGATTTCTTGAATCTCGGGCCGGATTGGAATAAATTCCTAATAAAGCCAACAAGCTGACATCCAAACCTGTTTCCTCCTTGGCTTCACGAATGGCTGCATTTTCCACTGTTTCACCCACATCAACAAAACCACCTGGCACAGCCCAGCCATAAGGGGGAAATGCACGCTCTATCAACACAAATGGCCGATTGGGTACATCAATCAACTCGATTAAAATATCAGCGGCCAGTAATGGCGTAACAGGCTTGGTCATGGCGTATCCTTATGAATATTTGGTAAAGCGGATTTTAGCCCCTCGCATAAGATTAAACTAGCCATACTCATTGAGCATAAAGGTAGACAGCTACCGATACTTCCAATCTCAAATTGATTTAAACAAAACTTTCGAAATCAACATTTGTCAATCAAAATAGGCGGCAGCGCTGAACATACAGCGACAGCAGATAACCGATTTCGGCAATTCATCTACCTGTATCTAATCAACCGTCATTCACAACTTATTTATCAACATGGCTCTATTTAACCCCTTCCCAAATCTGCAATACCCAAAACTCAAACTGACTATTTTGATGCTATTAGCCTTAAATGCGTTGATTTATGCATTGGTCGATACCTTGACAGGTGCCATAGATGCCATCGCCTGGCTGATGTTGCTGATACTGTACGAAGTCGAAACCAATCAAAACAATCTGCCGATTTCCGCGGCCATGCTCAAATTAACCCGTAATAGCCTGATTACATTGATCGTTCTGGTTTTCTTCAGTTACCTATTTACTGGCGAATGGCTGGATGTACTCAACACACTGCTGTGGCTGAGCTTAGTTGCATTATTGGAATTGGAGGTGCGCTGGCAGGATTTAGTCATGCGTCATCGGCGTATATTCTGGTTGCTGACCGTGACCACTTTCTGCGGTTTGATGGCAATTGCGGGCATCTGGTTTTTACAAGGTGCTTTTCTGGACGGCTACGACGCCATCTTATGGATAGCCGCTTTTGGATTGGTGGAAGTGGATATATTCCATTTCTTACAACGAAAGCCATCATCAAGCTGATTGATGCCGGTTATCATTGTAGACAGCTTATAGAGTCCATTTCGACTCAGCTATCCATCTTAATTTCCATTGTTAGGCTTCTTAAAGATATACAGCCATGTTATGTCCACTTGGGATATTTATTCAGCAAATTTTTAACTTTGAGGCTAACTGGATTTTCTTGATAGATTCACACCTATTATTAATCTCAGCTCATTCCGAGTATCGATAATCTGGGTCAATTGATGGGTTTGCTCTACGTTATCGAAGGCTCTCCGCTTGGCGGTCAGCATATTTCAACAACCCTATCAAAATATCATGGCCTCACTTTTGACCATGGTGCCCGATTCTTTCATGGACATGGCGAACGAACCTTGACATTTTGGAATGACTTCGTAGCTTATTTAGAAAATGTTTTAAAAGATGATCAACAATTTCTATTAGCTAAACAAGCCGCTTGTAAAACATTTGAATTATTCCAACGGACGTTAGATAGCAGTTTTTCTTAGCCAGAATATCAATTAAGAAACATTCAGATGAAAAACTATAGCCAACAAGATTTGGAACAAGCCTTACTTCAATGTGAAGCGGAACCTATTCACCAAATTGGCTATATCCAACCACATGGCCTATTACTGGCAATGAGCACTGATTTGCCCCATATCATTTTGCAGGTCAGTCAGAATGTCTCCAGTTTTTTCGACTTCGGTGCTGAATACTTGTTGGGCAAACCGATTTCAGCGATATTTGATACTCAGGCATTACTGCAAATTGAATTATTAATCCCCGGTATTAAAGAAACCCATGCCGCTACAGGCCAAATCAAAATAAGAAATAACAATCCAATTCAAGATTTTCAGGTTCGATTATTCGAAAGTAATGACCTGTTTGTGCTCGAATTAGTCCGCGATGAACCACCAAATGATGAGCGCTTACCCGAATTGCTAGGGTTAATTCAGGAGGGATTATCCAGTTCAGAGCTGGATTACGATATCTCTGGCTACTTTGAACAAATAGTCAATTTAATCCGTTCTCTAACCGGTTTCGATCGAGTGATGGCCTATCGCTTTGATGCCAACTGGGATGGTGAAGTGATTGCGGAAAGTCGCCATGAATCCGCAGATTCGTATTATGGACTGCATTTTCCGGCCAGCGACATTCCTCCGCAGGCACGTAGACTCTACACGCTAAACTATATTCGCTGTATAGCCGATATTTTAGCCGAACCGATTCCTGTTATTCCTACTCTGAATCCTGATTCAGGTGAGCCGCTGGACATGACCTATTCAAATTTGCGCAGCTTTTCACCTGTTCATATCGAATATTTAAAAAACATGGGGGTGCAGGCATCCATGTCTATCTCCTTATTGCAAAACGGTCGATTATGGGGACTGATCGCTTGTCACCATTTGACGGCTAAGCGTATTTCACACCCCCTGCAGGAAGCTTCAGCTCTAATTGGCCGTATAGCTTCGATAAAACTTTCAGCCATAGAAGCTCAGGAACAACGCAAATTGATAAATAAAACGGCTTTTATCGTTGGCGAATTGCTTAAATACATTACCACCGAATCAGAAGAGTCCATTTTATTACGTCTACTCCCTGAATTGCTTGCGCTTTTAGATGCATCCGGTATTGCTATGTTCGTTGAAGGTCAGCTTTATACCCATGGTGAAATCCCAAAATCATTGGCTACCAACGAGCTTCTGACCTGGATCAGTAGTCAAACTAAATCCAAAGTATTTAGCTGTGATCGTTTATCCCAGAAAATCGATATTGCAGATCCCGTAATTGCTGCCGGCTTGCTGGCAACACCTGTATCAGCGGACATGCGTAACTGCATTATTTGGTTGCGTAAGGAAAAACCGCAAACCGTTAAGTGGGCCGGTAAAACTGAAAAAGCCATTTATACAGATATTGATGGCCAGATACGCTTATCGCCTCGTAAATCGTTTGCAGAATGGACTGAGTCCTGGCATGAGCGCAGTGTACCCTGGACACATATCGAAGAAGGTGTCGCCGCCATGCTGGCCTCGGTGTTAACAGAAGGGCTGTCGCAAAAAAACTTGATGGAACAAGCGCTAAGCAAGCAAAGGATAGCGGATGCCGAGCTACGAATTGTCGCCACTGCTTTCGAGTCGCAAGAAGGCATTTTATTGACCGATTCAAATGGCTCTATTCTCCGGGTTAATTCCGCTTTCACTGATATCACCGGCTTCTCCGCAGAGGAAGTCATTGGCAAAACCCCCAACATCCTTAAATCGGGCCGACATGATGTTACTTTCTACCAGGATATGTGGAAAAACCTATTGAATCATGGCGCATGGAAAGGCGAGATCTGGAACAAACGCAAATGCGGACAAATTTACCCTCAACATCTGACGATCACAGCCGTGAAAGATGCCGATGGTCAAATTAAAAACTATATCGGCACTGTGATCGATATTACCGAAAGAAAAGCTGCTCAAGATGAAATCGAACGTCTGGCATTTTTTGATCCTTTAACCGGCTTGCCAAACCGCCGATATTTAATCGACCGTTTGAAACCGGCCTTGGCTTCCAGTAATCGCAGCCACAAATATGGCGCGATACTATTTATTGATCTGGATAATTTTAAAACACTCAACGATACATTAGGCCATGACCACGGAGACCTATTGCTGCAACAGGTTGCGGGCAGACTAAGCACCTGCATTCGTGAATGCGACACTGTAGCGAGATTGGGTGGAGACGAATTCGTCGTCATGTTCGAGGATTTGGCGGAAAACCCGGTTGATGCCGCCAGACTGACTGAAACGGTTGCCAATAAGATTCTCTCGAGACTGGGTGAACCTTATAACCTAGCAGGCATAGATTTTAATAGCACCCCCAGTATAGGCGTTACCCTATTTAAGGACCCCGAAATTAGCGTTGAAGACCTGCTAAAACAAGCCGACATCGCCATGTATCAAGCCAAAAAGGCTGGTCGAAACACGCTTTGTTTTTTTGACCCCAAAATGCAAGAAGTAATTCTGGCGCGAGCTGCACTGGAATCTAACCTTCGTTCAGCAGTAATCGAACAACAATTCTTTTTGTCTTATCAATTACAAGTCAATCAACATCAGCAAGTTATGGGAGCTGAAGTACTGATACGCTGGTCACATCCAAGATACGGCTTATTATCACCAGCAAACTTTATCCCTTTAGCAGAAGAAACCGGCTTGATAGTCTCCATTGGAACTTGGGTTCTTGAATCGGTCTGCGCTCAAATCAGCTTGTGGCAACAAGAACCAGCGCTTCGCGAATTGGTCATCGCCGTTAACGTGAGTCCTAGACAATTTCGGCGAACGGATTTTACAACTGAGCTTAAACGCATCCTGGACCAATACGCCATCAATCCGAAACAGCTTAAACTAGAACTGACCGAAAACATCCTGGTAGAGGATATTGAGTCGGTTGTCGACATGATGACAACATTAAAACAATACGGTATCCAATTTTCGTTGGACGACTTTGGCACCGGTTATTCCTCCTTACAATACCTGAAACGTTTACCATTGGATCAGCTAAAAATCGACCAGTCATTCGTGCGAGACGTCGCATCAGACCCTAATGATCGGGCGATTGTCCGAACAATTATCGCGATGGCACATTCGCTGGATTTATCTGTCATAGCGGAAGGAGTCGAGACTGAACAACAGCGTGAGTTGCTGGAACTTTATGGTTGCCTGCATTTCCAAGGATATTTATTCGGTAAACCAATGCCTGTTGAGCAATTCGAAGAGATAGTCAGGAGAGTTAATGCTGATTCGCATCAATAAGGTATAACTTTACCTGATTATAAAGCTCCTTCAGCCA
>SXGT01337793.1_pt1 | contig 10614 bp, 2 predicted proteins | sample 3176221 | NCBI WGS metagenome assembly SXGT01 (sample SAMN11356862, study PRJNA531348) | freshwater metagenome | isolation source: freshwater sample F1-120 | place: China: Fuxian Lake, Yuxi | collected 2017-12-25
CTTGAGCGCCGGGCTGTTGGTGTCGCCCGGTGCGAAGTCGCTCGCGCCCTTAGAAAGTAAGTAGATCGGCGCGCCGTCCGCGCGAATGAGGAACAGGTCGGAGCGCTCGTCGTGGTTGGCGTCGAGCACGAGGCCACCGTTCCACTTGTGCCCTTGCGCCTGTGCCCACGTCACGGGGCGCGTCTTGAACCGCAGCAGGCGGTCGTCATCGATCACCACGGGATCGGCCGCGTCCGGCAGCAGCAGCAGGTCGACGTCGCGGTCCGAATCGAGGTCGGCTGCGACGAGCGCAACGGTGGACTTCGCCGGCGCGCCGAGCTTGTCGAACGGCTTGAACACCGTGGTGAGGCCGGGCGCGGGTTCGTTGGCCTTCTTGGGGGGCGCGACGCCGACGTTCTCGAACACCAGCGTGCCGCCGCCGGGGGCCGCGTCGAACGCGGTCGTCGCGTCGTTCGCGTACTTGCACACGATCAGGTCGAGGTCGCCGTCCTGGTCGAGGTCGATCCACCCGCACGCGAGGCACACGCCCTTTTCCTTGTCCAGCCCGACCGCGGCCGACACGTTCTCGAACCGCGTGCCGTCCTTGTTGCGGAACAGGTGCTGTTCGCCGGCCCCGGTGATGAGGAGGTCGGGCTTGCCGTCGTTGTCGTAGTCGGCCGCCGCCGCGCCGAGGCTCGGTCGCGGGGTGGCGAGGCCGGCCAGCTTCGTCACGTCCTCGAAGTTGCCGCCGCCGTCGTTGCGGAGCAGCAGGTCGCGCACCTTGCCGCCTTCAACAACGGCCGAGGCGACGAACACGTCGGGCTTGTCGTCGCCGTTGTAGTCGAACAGCACAATCGTCGCCCCGAACCGCTCGCGCTGGGTCGCGCTGAGGTCGGCGGCGGTCGCCCACTTCGCGCCTTCGGCGAGCAGAACCTTGCCGCCGGGCGGGGCGAACAGCGGCAGCGGCCCGACCGTGGGCTTGTCGGCGCGCGTCATGTCGCGGCCGATCACGTCGGCGTACTTGCCCATCTCGCCGTACTTGATGCCCGACTTGGTGTACCGATCCGCCTTCCGCAACGCTTCGACCTCATCAAGCAACGCGACGCAACGGGCGCGATCTGTTTCGTGATAAGTAATCGCCAGCCGGTAGCGGGCCTCGTTCAGGTACGGGTCGAGCTTCAGTGCTTGCTCGAAGCACGCGCGAGCGGCCTCATTTTCCTCATTCGGGAAGTTCGCCCCGAGGCGGAGCCACGTATGGGCGTCGTTCGGGTCGAGCTTATTGACTGCGGAGAAGTGTTCGTGCGCTTCGGCCCTGTGGCCGATGTAATCGGCGAGGATGCCGAGGCAGTAGTGGGCGTGCTTGCTGTCCGGGTCGCGCCGGAGCACCTCGCGGAACACAACCTTTGCTTCTTGGGTGTGTTGCGATTCCGTTCTGTTCGCGCCCCGGTGGTTCATTTTCGCGATGCCGAGGTTGATCCGCGCCGGGAGCCAGTCCGGGGCGAGCCGCACGGCCTCCGCGAAACTGTCCTCCGCATCTGAAAACCTCCCTCGGTCCATCCAGCCGACGCCACGCAGGTTCGCGGACATCACCGCTTCCATGTCCGGTTCCGGTTTCGGTGGTTCCGTCCGGAACCACGCGAAGTACCCGCCGACTGCCGCACTTACGATCAGGAGCACGAGCAGCGTGGGGAGCAGCCACCGCCTCCGGCGCGGCGCAATCGCCGGTGGACCCGGCACGGGCGGTGGAGGGGATGACATGGACCGCTCCAACAAAGGCACGCCACATCGAAACGAGTGTCAGCGCCCGCCGGCGGGGCGCGTGTGCCACTTGTCGGCGTCGGTCGCGGGCGGCTTGGTCGCGCCGAAGTGGGGGTAGTTGGGCATCGCGCGGAACGGCAGCGGCCCGACCTCCGCACCGGTCACGGTCGTCACACTCTTGTCCTTGCAGTAGCCGTGGGAGCGCAGCACGAACGAGCGCGACCAGCCGGCCGGCAGCGGCGGGAGCTTGGTCGCGTCGAAGCGTACCGTGATCTCGTCGCCGGGGCCGCACAGCACGAACCGGTCGTCGGTCGCGCGGAGCAGGTCGGTCACGTCGCCCAGGCGCGTCAGGTTCCCCTTCCACTTGGTGATCGCCACGGCCTCGGTCTTCGAGTCGTCGTAGGCCACCGGCGGGCGACCGTTGGGATACACCTCTTGCATGAACCCGCGGGCCGCGAGGTCGGCGCGGCTCACGTCCAGCGTCGTCACTTTTCCCACCTGCTCCGCGTCTTCGGCCTTCGCCAAATACACCTGATCCCAGAACACCTGCATGTTGGTGGAGATGCGAAGCGTGCCGCCGCGGAAGTCGGCGGGCAGTTCGCGCGTCATCACGCGCGGCAGCCCGGCGGGGAAGCCGAGGTCGCACACCGGCACCCACTTGCCGCTCGCCGGGTCGAGGCGCTCGAGCGCGGGCGGCTTTAGCGCGATGCCGGCGCGGGTCGCGGCGAACATCGACTCCGGGTACGGGTACTCCGTCCAGCCCGCCAGCACCAGGTACCACTTACCGGGTTCGACTGCGGGGAACTCCATCGTGAGCGAATGGTCCTCCGCGTAGCCGAGCCACGAGCGGCACGCGAACGTGTCCGCGGCGCGGCGGTCGCGGTCGAGGACGAGCTTCGTCACGTCCGCGCCCCTGTGGTCGGTGGCGCGTTTCGGCAGGTGGCGCGTGCGGAACGCCAGGAGCTTCTGCGATGCGTTCGGTAGCGCGAAGACGAACCGCTCGTCGGGGAAGACGTGGGCGTCGGCCGGGTGGTCGATCACGTCGAGCCGCAGGTGGTCGAGGTACAGCACCTCGTCCATCGGCTCCGCGATCTTCAGGACGAACTGCCCGTTCTTCGGCACCATCAGCCCCGGCTCTATCTTGACGGACTCCTCGCTGCGCGGCGGGCGGATCGACCCGTCCGGGCCGGACTCGCCGAGCGCGCCGCCGCCGAGGAAGTCGGTGACGAAGACGAACTTCTCGCCGTCCCACACCATCAGCACCGGGCACGACGTTTCCTTGCGGTTCAGCTCGATCACCTTGACCACGCCGCGGGCCGCGACGTCGAGTTCCGCTTGAAGCACCAGATCGGGCCACTTGAAGCGGACCACGTCGGCGCGGTCGCGCTTGCCGATGCCGAGCGCGGTGGGGACGAGCGACTGGCCGAGGCCGGCGCAGGCGGTGGTGCGTTCGGCCGCGGTCCAGTGCGTGCCGGCTTGCGCGATGATCCAGGTGCCGATGCCGTCGGTGTTCGTGCGCTGGATGTTGGGCTGCATGTCGCGCTTGCCGCGCGGGTCGATGAGGACGGCGCTGTTGCCGTTGCCCGTGTTGCGGTGCAGTTGAAGGCCGGCGTCGGTGAGCGCGAGCAGGTCGGGGTTGCCGTCGCCGTCGAGGTCGGCCACTGCGAGCGCGTGCGCGCCGGCCACGGTGCCGAACGCGGTTTGCACGAGCGCGAGCCGGCCGTCACCCTGGTTGTGCAGCAGCACTGGATTGCCGTCCGCGGTCAGGCCGACAACATCCGTCCAGCCGTCCATGTCGATGTCCGCGGCCACGGCCTGCTTGAGCGCCGGGCTGTTGGTGTCGCCCGGTGCGAAGTCGCTCGCGCCCTTAGAAAGTAAGTAGATCGGCGCGCCGTCCGCGCGAATGAGGAACAGGTCGGAGCGCTCGTCGTGGTTGGCGTCGAGCACGAGGCCGCCGTTCCACAGGTGCGCGTTCTTCGCGGCCCACGCCGGCGCGCGGGCCTTGAACCGCAGCAGGCGGTCGTCATCGATCACCACGGGATCGGCCGCGTCCGGCAGCAGCAGCAGGTCGACGTCGCGGTCGGAGTCGAGGTCGGCGGCGACGAGCGCCACCGTGGGCTTCGCGGGCGCGCCGAGCTTGTCGAACGGCTTGAACGCGGTCGTCAGGCCGGGTGCGGGTTCGTTGGCCTTCTTCGGCGGCGCGACACCGACGTTCTCGAACACCAGCGTACCGCCGCCGGGACTTGCGTCGAACGCGGTCGTCGCGAGGTCCGCGTACTTGCAGATGATGAGGTCGAGGTCGCCGTCCTGGTCGAGGTCGATCCACCCGCACGCGAGGCACACGCCCTTTTCCTTGTCCAGCCCGACCGCGGCCGACACGTCCTCAAACTTCTTGCCGTCCACGTTGCGGAACAGGTGCTGTTCGCCGGCCCCGGTGATGACGAGGTCGGGCTTGCCGTCGTTGTCGTAGTCGGCCGCCGCCGCGCCGAGGCTGGGCCGCGGGGTGTCGAGTCCGGCCAGTTTCGTCACGTCCTCGAAGTTGCCGCCGCCGTCGTTGCGGAGCAGCAGGTCGCGCACCTTGCCGCCTTCGATTACAGCGGACGCAACGAACACGTCGGGCTTGTCGTCGCTGTTGAAGTCGAACAGCACAATCGTCGCGCCGAACCGCTCTCGGGCGGCGCGCTGGGTCGCGCTGAGGTCGGCGGCGGTCGCCCACTTCGCGCCTTCGGCGAGCAGAACCTTGCCGCCGGGCGGGGCGAACAGCGGCAACGGGCCGACCGCGGGCTTGCCGGCGGTCGCGGGGTCGCGGCCGATCACATCCGCGTACTTGCCCATCTCGCCGTACTTGATGCCGGACTCGGTGTATCGGTCGGCCTTGCGCAGCGCTTCGAGATCGGCGAGGAGCGCCATCTGGGCCGCCGGGTCGGTCTCGCGGACAATCATCGCCAGCCGGTAGCGGGCCTCGTTCAGGTACGGATCGATTTTGAGCGCCTGCTCGAAGCACGCGCGGGCCGCGGCCGAGTTCTCGCCTTCGGGATGCGCCGAACCGACGCGCAGCCAGGTGTGCGCGTCGGTCGGGTCGAGCTTGTTGACCGCGGCGAAGTGCTTGTGCGCTTCGGGCTTGTCGCCGAAGTAGTCGGCCAGAATGCCGAGGCAATAGTGGGCGTGCTTGTTGTCCGGGTCGCGCTTGAGCACCTCGCGGAACACGTTCTTGGCTTCTTCGATGTGCTGCGTCTGGGTCTTGTTGCCGGCCGGCTGCTGGTTGAACATCGCGATGCCGAGGTTGATGCGCGCGGGGGTCCAGTCCGGGGCGAGCCGCACGGCCTCCGCGAACTCCTTCTGCGCGTCGGCGTAGCGGAACTTCTCCATCTGCCCGACGCCGCGCAGGTTGGTGTTCATCGCGGCGTCGAGGTCCGCGGGCGGCTGGGGCTTCGGCTTGAACCAGAGAAAGTACGCGCCGACCCCGGCCCCGCCGAGGAGGAGCAGGAGCAGAAGCAGCGGGAGGAATCCCCACACGCGGCGCTTGCGGCGCGGCGCGGGCGGGGGCGAAGCGGGCGAGGGGGGCGGTGGGGATGACATGGGTGTTTGACTCGCGGTTGGCGCACAGGGCTTCCGCCCTGTGCTACGGAAGCCGGCCCCTCCGGGGCGAATAGTGCGCCGGTGTCCTCTGTATTTCGTCCGGTAGGGCCGTCTTCCGTAGCACAGGGCGGAAGCCCTGTGCTCGTCGTGGCATCACTTCGCCTTGCCTTGCTCAAGCGTGTGCGGGCCGGCGGTGAGGTTCGTCCACGTCTCGCTCGCGGCGTCCTTGCCCGGCCAACGGACGGTCACCTTGTCGGCCTTCGTCGCGGTGCCGATCCCGACCGTGAGCACCAGTTCGGGTTGGCTCAGGTAGCCGCGTGCGCCGGTGACGTGGCGCACGAAGGTTTGCCCGCCGGCTTCCACCGTGACTACGGCCCCGATCGCGCTGCGGTTCGAATTCGTGCCGTCGCCGCGCAGGTCGAGCCGCACGGACTTGTTCGTGTTGGGCGCGTCGTTGCGCAGGATGCGGGCCTCGCCACCATTGGCGACGAGGATCAGGTCGAGGTCGCCGTCGCCGTCGAGGTCGGCGTAGGTGCAGCCGCGGCCGACCATCGGCTTGAACAGGTCTTTGCCGCCGCGCTCGACCGTGACCGGCTCGAAGTAGCACTGGTTGTCGCCCGTGTTCCAGTACAGGTGCAGCGGTTGCGCGTGGCTCTGGCTGGCCTGAATGGTCGTGATGTCGGGTTCGATGTGGCCGTTGCTCACGAGCAGGTCGAGCCGGCCGTCGTTGTCGTAGTCGAAGAAGAAGGTGCCGAACTTGAGGGGCGCGCGGCTGGGCGCGGACAGCCCGGCAACGGCGGTCGAGTCGGAGAACGCGAGCTTGCCGCCGGCCTTCTCGAAGAACGTGAGCGGTTCGTTGGCGTAGTTGGCGACGACCGCGGCCAGTCGGCCGGGCGCGAACTCGCCCCAGTCGATGCCCATGCCTGCGCGCGGCGCGCCGCTGTCGGCGTAGGCCGCGCCGATGGGCAGTCCCTTCTCCTCGAACGTGCGGGTGCCGTTCGGACCGGGCACGTTGTGGAAGAAGAAGTTCCGCACGGTATCGTTGGCGACGAGTACATCGGGCCAGCCGTCGCCGTCCGCGTCGCATACGAGCACGCCGAGCGACTTGCCGACGGGCCGCACCTTCGCCCCGGCCGCGGTGCCCTCCTTCTCTTCGACCAGAATGCCAGCGTTCTTCGACACGTCCACGAACTTGCCGCCGCCGGCGTTGCGGTAGAGCGTGCATTGCGCGCCCTGGAAGTCCTTCGGCTGCACGAAGGCCCGCTTGCCGCCTTCGAGGGTCGCGTTGATGGACTTGTCGATGCTCGGCGACCACGTGAGGTAGTGGCACACGAACAGATCGAGCTGGCCGTCGCCGTCGTAGTCGAGGAACGTGGCCGACGCGCCGAACGGGATGGGCGGCGCGTGCTTGAGGAACTCGTCGCGCGGCTTCGCGGGCAGCGCGCCCGGCCCGCCGACACCGGCCGCGTCGGTCACGTCCTCAAAGCGCTTGCCTTCGACGTTGCGGAACAGGCGGTGTTTGCCGACACACGAGATGAAGATGTCCGGCCGCTTGTCGTTGTCATAATCGCCGACCGCGACGCCCATGCCGTAGCACTCGACCGCGTCCAACCCGGCTTGCTTGGTCACGTCCTCGAACTTCATCCCGCCCAAGTTGTGAAACAGTTGTAATGATGGGGGAGCGAGGCGTGGTTTTGTCGAGGAAGCCGACCAAGAACTGCTGCCGACGAAGATGACGTCGGGCTTGCCGTCGCCGTCGTAGTCGAACACGGCGACCCCGCCGCCCATCGTTTCGGGCAACAGCTTCTCGCCGGAGTAGCCGTTGTAGTGGTGGAACTGCACGCCGCTGGCGGCGGTCACGTCGGTGAAGGTGATCGCGGGCACCTCGCGCTTCTCGCGCTCGTGCGGCTTGTGCGTTTCGAGGGGCGCGACCTCGTGCGGCTTCTTCTTCAGGTACTTGAACCCGAAGTACCCACCGACCGCGAGGCCCGCGACCGCCAGGAGCGCAGCAATTGCGACAACCGGGCGAGACACGCGCCGCGTGCTGGCGGGCGGTTGCTGATCGGGCTGTGTCGCAGTGTCGTCGGGTGGCATACGGGTTCTCACTTGCCCAGCGAGCCGCGACCGCAAGGGAGCGGTTCGCGTTGCCCGCTCCCTTGCGGTCGTGGCTCGTAAAGACGTTCCTACTTCGGTAGTTCGCCGGTCTTGAGGATCGCGTCGCGGTGGGCGGACGTTGTGGGGTAGATCACGCGGTCGCCGGCGGCGTAGTTGGCCGCGGGGTTCTTCTCGCGGTACTTGCGGGTCGCCTCCGGCCGCGCGCTCTCGTCCGGCTTGTAGATCGTGTGCGACTCGCGGTGGTACTTCGTCAGCGCGCCCGCGAGCGCGGCCCTCACCTCGGCGCTGCCCTCGGCGTGGTACGCGGTGCGAAGCTTGGCGATCACGTCGCGCATCGTCGCCAACTTGGGCGTCGCTAGTTGCGGCAGCCCGGCGGCGATCTGCGCGCTCGCCTCGATCCGGCTCTGGGCCGCGCGCTTCGGGTCGGCCGCGATCGTGGCGTGGTTCAGCACCCAGTCGGGCGACACGTCGGTCGGGTTCACCAGCGGCAGCGGGTTCGTGGCGAGTTCGGCGTAGGCCAGCGCCAACAGGTCGTGCGCGGCCACATCTTCGGCGTCGAGTTCGAGCACGCGCTCCGCGGCCTTGACCGCGCGGAGCACGAACTCGCGCCGGGCGTCGGTTCCGGCCGGTTCGAACTGCCGGCGGTTGAACAGCCGCGCCGCGAGGAAGTTCCACACGACGTAATCCTTCGTGAAATCGAACCCGCGCTCGCGCGGCTGCGTCGCCGGGTCGAGCAGCTTGTCGAGGTCGGCGACCACCGCGTCGATGTGCTCCTTGCGGGTCGCGGTGGCGGTGTTCACCTGCGCGGTGAACCACGCCCGGCTCCACGCCGGCGCGGGCGGGTCGCACTTCCCGGCCGCGTCCAATTGCCGCGCGGCTTCGTCCAAGCGCCCCTCGTCGAGGTACAGCCGGCCGAGGTTCAGGTGGCCGTGCGAAACCGCGACCTTCTCGCCGAGAGTGAGCAACGTCTTGAACGCGGCTTCGGCCTGCTTGTAGTGGCCGCGCTTGCCGCCGCCTTCGAGGTAACAGCCGATGCCGTAGTCGTTCCACCGCTGCCACGCGGGCTTGACCGGCGATGCTTGCGGCGGCACAGCGGGGCCGCCGGCGACGGGCAGCGTCACCGTGTCTACGGCCATGTCCACGACGGGCAACTTCGGCGGTTCCTTCCCGCCGTGGACGAGTTTCATGTACTCGTAATCGAACTTGCGGTAGCGGACGCGCGCGGTCAACTCGACCGGGGCCGTGAGACCTGCGGGCACGTCGATGCGGTAGTGCATCACGCCCGCGGCCCCGGGGCCGATCTGCTTGTCGTACAGCGGCGTGTAGATGTCTTGCGGGTTCCGCCGGTTGATGCGGTTCCCCTCGCGGTCCAGCATGTGGACGTTGATGAAGTGCGACCAGCGGTCCACCTCGCCGCTCTCGTCGGGCTTCGCGACCGCGCCGTTGCGCGCGATCTCCACGCCGCCCGCCGTGGCGCGGAAGTCCACCCACAATTCGTTCGAATCGACCGTGCCCTGCGTGAGCGGGTGCCCCAGGTTCAGGGTGCGGACCACGACCTCGACGATATACGTCTTGCCCGGCTGGAGCGCCGGCAACTCCGGGCGCAGTTGCACGAGGCCCGCGGTGTCGAGCGTGCCCGGCTTCAGTCCGAAGATGTCGATCCGCACCTTCTTGTCGCTGCCGTCGGCCGCGGTGCCCTTCAGGAAGTCCGTGTGCATGTCCACGGTCTTCTGGAACTCGGTCGCGTGCTGCGCGAACCGCGGGTCGCTCTTGAGCAACTCGAACAGCCCGGTGTTCGCGCCGGGGAACCGGTGGTTGTGGACCGTGCGCGTGCCGCTCTTGTCGAAGTCTTTCGCGCCGAAGTCGTTGCTCGGCTTCAGCGGCATGTGGCACTCGGCGCAGTTGTGCTTGGCCTGCGCCGGGTAGTAGAAGCTGCGGGTGCCGTGCCCCGACACACCGCTGAGCAGGTACGTGTCGTAGTGGTTCTGCCCGCGGAGGAACTCCTTGTACTGGTTCAGTTCGACCGGCAGCGACACCTTGTGGCACGTCGCGCAGAACTCCGCGGACTTGTGGAACGGCTTCAGGAACGTCTGCTTGTGGAAGTCCGGCTTCGCCTTCACGAGCTGCTGGTTGATCCACTGGAGCGACTTGCTCTCGCTGCGGGCGAACGGGTAGTGCGCCGGCTCTTCGAGGGTGTACGCGCCGTTGCCGAACGTGCCGTTCACGTGCGTCATCGCGTGGCACACGGTGCAGGTGATGCCGGCGTGCGCGGTCTTGTGGTTCACGTCGTCGAAGTTCGGGTCGTCGAACGCGCCGCTGAGGAACGGCACCGGGTCGTGGCACCCGGCGCACCAGCGCGACGACTTCACGCTGCCGGCCTTGTCCATGCCGTTCTTGCGCGTCTCGCGGACGCTGAACAGGTACGCCGGGTTGTTGAACGAGCTGAACTTGTGGGCGCTGTGGAAGTGGTCGTTCGCCACGTCCTGGTGGCACTTGGCGCAGTAGGCGTCCATCATCATCACGTCGGCGTTGATGAACTTGCCGTCCGCGGTGCGGGTCATGGACGGCTCGAAGTACTTCGCGCCCTCCTTCGGCCCCTCGCGGAACCACTTGTTCGGGCTTTGCGCGTGCATCGACACCATACCGATGGTGAAGATGCCGACGCCCGCGCCCCACACCTTCGCCAGCCGCCACTTGATCCGCGGCCCGGCCCGGCGGTGCGCGATGTACGCCCACACCGCGCCCGCGGGCAGCACGATGTGCAGCCAGTACACGACCGTGCGGCCCACGGAACCGGTCGGCATCCGTGGCAGGTCTTCAAACGGAATCAGCGCGAACCCGGTCAGACAGACCAGGAAGCCCACGGCGAACAGGATGATGCCGAGCCGCACCGCGCGGCGATTGGGCCGCTTGCGCGCGGTGGCCCAGTGGTACGCGCCGAACGCGACGAACGGCACCGTGCCCAGAACACCGATCGCGAGGTGCGCGAGGAACACCCACGTCGCGAACTCGGTCGTGTAACTGCGCGGGGACTGCGCGTAGTTCAGCAGCGAGACCGCGCCGAGGTAGATACCGGTCGCGCCGAGGACCGCGAACAGCGCGAACACGATCAGCAGCAGCACGCGCAGCTTCGGCCCGATGGCCGGCACATACGGCACGAACGGCCGCGCCGGGCGCGGCACC
>SXGT01864703.1_pt1 | contig 10614 bp, 10 predicted proteins | sample 3176221 | NCBI WGS metagenome assembly SXGT01 (sample SAMN11356862, study PRJNA531348) | freshwater metagenome | isolation source: freshwater sample F1-120 | place: China: Fuxian Lake, Yuxi | collected 2017-12-25
CGTTGCTCATACTTATTGTTTTATTTGCCATGATTTTTTTAGTTTTACTGAATGAAATTCAGCAATAAAATCAGGGTGCTAAAACAGTATGATTCAACTACAAAATGGGTGGGGTCAGGTTACTCCGAAAAACTGGGGTCAGTTTGCTCCGGAATACTGGGGTCAGTTTCACGCGGAAAAAGGGGGTCTGTTTGGGCGAAATTTCCACGATGCCTGCGACATTGGTTACGGAGGACTACGCTGCTATGAGGATAGTGCATTAGGCTTATATCATTATTCGATTTCAAATTGTGAATATTCAGATGTTGGTATACAAGAGGAGGCAGAAAATAAAATGGTGGTTTATCCAAACCCTGGCAGTGACATAATTACGATTACAGGCTTAAGCGAAAAAGCAGAGGCAACCATTATGGATGCAACAGGCAGAATAGTTTTAGTGGCAGAGGTAAATAATAACAAAGTGGATGTTTCTTTGTTGGCAAATGGGGTTTATGTGGTGCGGGTGGAGACGGTGAAGGGGGTGAGTAATTTTAGGATAATAAAACAATGAAATCAGAAACAGCATAAAACAATAGAAATGAGGGAAAGAAATGTATTTACAAAGCTTATTATTGCAGTAATTCTATCTATTCAAATTGGTTGTGAAGAAGTAGATGACATCCCTCTTGACACCCCTCTCGCAATAACCTATTATGCAGATAGTTTTGCCGGCACTTATTCAGGTATTAAAATTCATTATACTTCAGGAATGATAGGTAATACTTCTGATACAACAAACAGTTCATACTCTGCAACAACAATAAACGACAGTACTATAGCTGTACTGTTTACAAATATGCTGGTAGATTCAACAGGTGCATTTTATGAGCATTCAGGGTTGGATTATCTGCTTATTCATTTGTTTAATGATAGCTTAAACATCCATGTAAATCATGCGAGCCCGGGAGGTTCTGATGGGTATTATTTCTACGGCACAAAACAATAAAAAAGAAAATTATTCATTTTCCTTTGCAACAATAGCCAACCTCTTCCCATCAGGACTGATTGAAACTCGTGTTATTCCGGCAATACCTTCGCTTTTTAAATCTGCTAAAGGTGTCCAGTTTTTTGTTGCCGGGCTAAGCATATAAATACTGCTTTCTTTAGCCATAATAAAGTTGCCCTCGGGTGTAATACAAAAATCCTCACTGCCTTTAACTGTTGGAAATAGTTTTTCAATGGTTTGGTTATTCCCAAACTGAATTGCTCCGTTGTCTAATTGCAAACCACCTTTACTGTATTTGCTAATATAATATTGAGTGGTGTCACTTTTATCCACAAAATAAAATGCTTTTTCATCACGTGCTTTTACCATGCACCGCCCCACTTTTTCAGCTTCAATATGGGTTTGCCATTTACCAACTTCGGCTAATTGCAAACTCACCGGATCAGTAAGAATAAACAAGGCCAGTTTATCTTTTGCATACCAGCAGTGGTAGCCAACTGAATCAACTGCTTTATCTAAAATACGCACAGGTTTATCTGTTGAATGAAACTTAAATTGCCACAAACGCTGTGATGAATCTTTCTCAACACGCACGGTTGAGAAATGAATTCCGTCATCCATAAAGTTTGGCGAATATTCACTTTCAGGTGTTTCTGTAGCCTGAATTAACTGGTCGGCCACAAGCTGATATTCATAAATATCAGCTTGTTTCTGACCATCACGGATAGAGGTAAAAAGTATAGTACCGCCTTCTTTACTGAAACAGGGCTGACTGTCATAACCTTTGCTGTTGCTGATATTTTTCGGCTTGCCCATATGCGAGTGCGAACCGTGGTTATCAATATCCAGAAGATAAATTTCGGTGGCAGGGATTTGTGCTTGCACAAACATGGCACAAAGTAGAATAGGAAGAAGAGAAAATGTATTTTTCATATCAGTTATAATTAAAGATGCTGAAACAAGTTCAGATTGACGATACTACTAACTCCTAAATGCTTTCTATTTTCTACTCTCTTCCGTTGCGCGAGTATTTTTTCATGATACCGCGGTGCGAATTATTGATAAAGGAAATAATTTCATCACGCTCATCGGTAACAGGTATTTCGGCTTCAATAATTTCCAACGCCTGAGCAACATTGTGTTTACCCAGATAAAGTATGCGATAAATATCTTGAATGTGGCTGATTATTTTATTATCAAAACCTCTTCTGCGCAATCCGATAGAATTAACTCCTGCATAAGAAAGCGGTCTGCGGGCAGCTTTGGTATAAGGAGGTACATCTTTACCAACGAGTGAACCACCGGAAAGCATTGCATGTCTTCCGATATTTACAAACTGATGAATTGCAGTTAACCCTCCAAGAATGGCATAATCACCAATGGTGATATGTCCGGCCAATGTTGAACCATTGGCAAGTATGCAGTGGTTGCCAACTACACAATCATGAGCAATATGGGTATAAGCCATCAACAAACAGTTGTTTCCTATTTCAGTTGCTCCTCTTGCTTTTGTTCCTCTGTTGATGGTAACACATTCGCGAATAGTAGTGTTGTCGCCAATGATAGCTGTTGTTTCCTCTCCTTCATATTTTAAATCCTGAGGAATAGCCGAGATAACAGCCCCCGGAAATATTCGGCAGTTCTTGCCGATGCGAGCTCCGCTCATAATATTTACGTTGGAACCAATCCAGGTTCCGTCTCCTATAACAACATCGTTTTCAATTACGCTGAAAGGACCTACAGAAACGAATTTACCAAGATGGGATTTCGGATGAACTGAGGATAATGAATCTATCATGCTTATGCTTTTTTAACGATTTGTGCCATCAGTTCAGCTTCCATAACAATAGTATCACCAACAAAGGCATAGCCCCGCATCTGAGCTATTCCCCTGCGGATGGGCGAAAGTAATTCTAATTTAAAAATAAGTGTATCTCCCGGAACCACTTTACTTCTGAAACGCACCTGATCTATTTTCATAAAATAGGTGAGGTAATTTTCAGGGTCAGGAACAGTGTTCAAAACCAAAATTCCTCCCGTTTGTGCCATAGCTTCAATCTGCAAAACACCCGGCATAACTGGGCTTCCCGGAAAGTGTCCGTTAAAAAACTCTTCGTTCATGGTTACGTTCTTCACTCCTACCACATGCGTATCACTCATCTCTATAATTTTATCTACCAGCAAAAAAGGCTGACGATGAGGAAGTATTTTTTGTATTGCCTCTATATCAAAAAGTGGCGGTGTATTGGGATTGTATTTGGGTGCGTTTTTTCCGGAACGTGATTTCTTTAACAGCTTCTTCAGTTTCTTGGCAAACTCTACATTAGCTGCATGTCCGGGACGGGTTGCAAAAACGTGTGCTTTCAATCGTATACCCAGTAAAGCCAAATCGCCAATAACATCCAAAAGTTTATGACGAGCCGGTTCGTTATGATAATGCAGTTCCACATTATTCAATATTCCTTCTTTTGCCACTTCTACTGTTGGTTTGTTAAATAATGAAGCAAGGTTATTCAACTCTTCCTGAGAAACAGGTTTATCAACTACTACAATGGCATTGCTCATATCACCACCTTTAATCAGGTTGTTTTTGTGCAGGTATTCGAGTTCATGCAAAAAGCAAAAGGTGCGACTCGATGCAATTTCTTTTCCGAAGTCAGCAAGTTTTTCCAAGGTAAAATGTTGACTTCCCAAAACAGGTGAGTTATAATCAATCATAACCGTAACACGGTAATCTGTAGCGGGAATTGCAAATATCTCTACGTTGCGATTATCATCACGGAATTCCAGTTTATCTTCAAGTTCAAAATACACTCGGGCCTTATCTTGCTCCTGAACGCCTGCTTTTTTAAGTGCTTCCATAAATGGTTTTGAGCTGCCGTCCATAATCGGAAGTTCAGGTCCATCTAATTCCATCAGCACATTATCCAGATCCATTCCAACTAATGCTGCAAGTGTATGTTCAATAGTGGCAACAGAAGCACCGTTTTCAGAAATGGTTGTTCCGCGCGAAACATCAATTACATTATCACAATCAACTGTAATTATAGGCTTGCCTTCCAAATCAATTCGTTGAAATTTAAAGCCGTGGTCAACAGAAGCAGGTTTGAAAGTCAGGAGAGTTTCCTTGCCGGTGTGCAACCCAACACCTGTAAGAGTTACAGTCTGTTTTATTGTTTTCTGAAAATCACTCATTCTATTTCCTGTTTTAGTTCTTTCAGTTTCTTCTCCAACTCTGCAATTTTAGCATTTAATTCGGGCAGCTTGCGAAACACCACATACGAACGTTTGTATTCACCTACACCAAATGCGGGCGAGCCTTGTACAATCTCTCCGTCTTTTAAGTTACCTCCAATGCCCGATTGTGCTGCAATCATCACTTTATCACCAATGGTTATATGTCCGACAATACCAACCTGTCCTCCAATCATACAGTTCTTGCCTATTTTAGTAGAACCGGCTACTCCTGTCTGAGCTGCAATAACGGTGTTCTCCCCTATCTCTACATTATGGGCAATCTGTATAAGGTTATCCAACTTCACTCCTTTGCGGATAATAGTAGAACCCAACGTTGCGCGGTCAATGGTTGTATTCGCGCCTATTTCCACACGGTCTTCAATTACTACATTCCCAATTTGAGGAATTTTTGAATAGTTATTTTCGGCATTGGGTGCAAAACCAAAACCATCACCACCGATTACCACTCCTGCATGCAGCGTGCAATCATTTCCGATAACACAGCCGTGATAAATTTTCACGCCCTGAAAAAGGGTGGTGTTGGTTCCCACCTTTACATCATCGCCAATATAGGTGCCGGGATACAATTTTGTGTTATCTCGAATCACTGCGTTTTCGCCCACATAAACAAAAGCCCCGATGTAGGTATTTTTCCCAATCGAGGCTGTTGCTGAAACATGGCTTTGTTCTTCTCTTCCCTGTTTGTCTTTATTTAGTTTATTATAATATTCCAGCAGTTTTGCAAAGCTCCGGTAGGCATCGTCCACACGGATAAGCGTTGTGCTGAGAGACTGCTGCGGCTCAAAATCTTTATTTACTATAACAGCACTTGCCTGTGTGGTATAAATATACTCGGTGTATTTAGGATTGGCAAGAAACGAAAGCGAACCGGGTGTGCCTTCCTCAATTTTAGATACTGTACTTACCTGCGCATCGGGGTTGCCGTCCACTGTGCCATTGAGTATGCCGGCAATCTGCCGCGCTGTAAAAATCATGCGGCAAATTTATTAATTATTTAACATGGGGGGAGGCGGATTTAGATGTCTGAAAGCACCTCATCAATACAATACTTTATAGCTATTTTTGCACGCTTAAAAAATTAAAAACTCATGCAAAACCTCCTATTCCCCAACGCAGATAAAATGCCTGCCTTCGGCCTCGGCACCTGGAAAAGTAAGCCCGGTGAAGTTTACACCGCAGTGCGCGATGCTATAAAAATCGGTTACCGCCACATAGATTGTGCAGCCATTTATTTAAACGAAGCCGAGATTGGCAATGCCTTGAGCGATACCTTTAAAGAAGGAATAATAAAACGCGAAGACCTTTGGATAACCTCTAAACTGTGGAGCAATGCCCACAAACAGGAACAGGTAATTCCCGCGCTGAAGAAGACGCTGAGCGATCTGCAATTGGATTATTTAGACTTGTACCTGGTGCATTGGCCCATTGCCTTTAAATCCGATATTCTTGCCCCGCGTAGCGGTACTGATTACATTACCTTAGAAGAAATTCCAATCATTGAAACCTGGCGCGGCATGGAAGCTGCGATGGAACAAGGTTTAGTAAAACACATTGGCGTTTCTAACTTCAGCATAAAAAAACTGAAAGCGTTATATGCCGAAGCAAAACACAAACCCGAAATGAATCAGGTGGAACTGCATCCGCTGCTGCAACAAAATACATTGTTTGATTTTTGCAAACAACATAACATTCACCTTACTGCTTATTCACCGCTGGGTTCTAAAGACCGCCACCCCTCACTTAAAATGGCTGATGAGCCAAGTTTGTTTGAAAACCCTGTTATTGTTTCTATTGCTACTAAAAATAAATGCACCACTGCGCAGGTGCTTATCCAATGGGCTATACAGCGCGGTACAGCGGTAATTCCTAAATCCATTAATCCTGCGCGTTTGCAGGAAAATTTTGATGCGCAATCTGTAAACCTCACCGCTGCCGACATGCAGGAGATAGCAGCGCTTGACCGCCATTACCGTTTTCTCAATGGCGAAAACTGGACACTGAATGGCTCACCCTATACACTTGATAATTTATGGGATGAGTAGTTGATATTTTCGGTCGAAAAAATATATTTATTCGTCTTTATGTTTTCAACATTCATCTATTAATAAATAAGAAGATAATATATTTTGTCAATTTACCTGCTGATTAGTTTTGACCAAACCTAAATACACAACGCCTTGTTAAAAGTATGCCCACTTTTTTTGGCGGTGATAGTGTTTGTTGCGTGTTCATGTAACACGGGTGAAGACAACACCTCTAAAATTTCTGAAGGATTTATCGAATACGAAATTACTTATCCTAAAATTGATAAGGATGATATCTTTATGCTTGGGATGATGCCAAAGGATATGAAGATGAAATTCAAAGACAACAAGACCATTGGCGAATTGAAAACCGGTGCCGGAGTTTTTACCACCAAGTTTATTACCAACAACAATCAACGCAACCTGTTTCACTATCTTAAATTAGTAAATAAAAAATACGGACTTATTTTAGACTCTGCTGATATTTATACCAGCTACGCCAAAAAGCCGGAGGATATGCAATTGATATCCTCAACTGAAACAAAAGTTATTGCCGGGTATACATGCAAAAAAATGGATGTAGTATTCAGCGACACCACTAAAAATTTTGTGATTTATTACACAGAAGAGATTGGCATTAAAGACCCTAACTGGTGCTCTCCTTTCCACGAAATAAAGGGTGTGCTTATGGAATACAACATCTCACAGTTTAATGTAGAAATGCACCTTACTGCCAAAGTGGTAACTGCTGCTGATATTGATGAGGAAGAGTTTGCAATACCTGCCGAATACGAAAAAATTACGCAGAAAGAAATGGAAGAAAAGTTCACCGACTTCTGATTTATTTACTGCTTCTCAAATACTATTTTTCAACCTTTTAGCGTTAGTAACTATATGCAAACCCGTGTTTGCAAATTATTACTTTTGACCGCTTAAGAAAATGGCTTCCAAAGAAAATAAACTCAAAGGAGAAACAAAGAAACCGGTTGAAAAAAAGCCGGCAAAGGAGAACGTTTTAAAACGTTGGTTTGCTGCAGTAAAATTGTTTTTCGAAAATAAACAGTTGCATGCCGTCACCGGTTCGTTTCTTATTTTGCTTGCTGGGTTTCTGATAATTTCTTTTGTGTCTTACTTCTATAACTGGGCAATTGATTTCAGTGCTGTAACCAGCGAAAACCCGGATACAGCCGTTCAAAATAAAGGCGGCTGGCTGGGTGCCAAACTTGTACACCGCCTTATCTACAGTGGTTTTGGTATTACTTCGTTTATTATTCCATTTCTGCTATTGCTACTGGGCATACGCATTACGTTTAAAGTGGCACTTCTGCCTTTCGGTAAAATAGCAAAACATTCTATTTTCTTTTTCTACTGGCTGCCGCTTACACTTTCCTACTTCTTGGCGCAGGATGAATTTTGGGGAGGCAGCGTTGGCCGTATGTTTAATAATAAACTTGCACTGTATATTGGCAGCGCAGGTGTTATTTTGCTTATTATTTTCTCGATGCTGGTTTACAGCGTTCTTGTATTCAGTTTATCATTTGAAAATGTTTTTGCACGCAAACCCAAAGAAGAAGAACCAATTGCTGAATCTGTAGTTGAAGAAAATAAAATTGAAGAAGACGATGAACCTCCGCACAAAGAAAATGTGCTTATTGTAAAAGAACCGGAAGTAAAACCCGTAACAAACACCGTTGAGTTTGCAGAAACAAAACCTGTTACTAAAAACGAAAAATCAGATGGTGTTGATTTTGAAATAACACAAACTTCGGTTGAAGAAGTTGCCGCAGCAACCGGAGCCAACGAAATAACTGCCGAAAATCTGGTGGATGAAGTTGGAGAGTACGACCCAACGCTGGAGCTTTCGCAATACAAGTTTCCTCCTATTGATTTGTTGGAAGATTACGTAAGTCAGGACCGCACGGTAAGTGAACAGGAGCTGAACAGCAACAAAGACAAAATTCTGCAAACCCTCAATAACTACGGAATTGAGATTGATAAAATTAAAGCCACCATCGGTCCAACAGTTACGCTGTATGAGATTGTGCCTGCTGCCGGTGTGCGTATTTCAAAAATCAAAAATCTGGAAGACGATATTGCACTGAGCTTGGCTGCATTGGGTATACGTATCATCGCTCCTATTCCCGGAAAAGGAACAATCGGTATCGAGGTTCCTAATTCAAGTCCTGATATTGTTTCCATGCGCAGCATGATTGCTTCGGAGAAATTCCAAAATGTAAAAATGGATTTGCCGATTGCATTGGGTAAAACCATCAGCAACGAAAGTTTTATTGCCGACCTTGCCAAAATGCCTCACCTGCTCATGGCAGGTGCAACAGGCCAGGGTAAATCAGTTGGTTTGAATGCTATTCTGGTTTCACTCCTTTACAAAAAACATCCTTCGCAAATAAAGTTTGTGTTGGTTGACCCTAAGAAAGTGGAGTTAACTCTTTTCAATAAAATTGAGCGTCACTTCCTTGCTAAACTTCCCGACAGTGCTGAAGCAATTATTACAGACACCAAGAAAGTAATCAATACACTCAACTCGCTTTGTATTGAAATGGATATGCGTTATGATTTGCTGAAGAATGCATCGGTGCGTACCATTAAAGAATACAATGCAAAGTTTGTATCGCGCAAACTAAACCCGAATGAAGGGCATCGTTTCCTTCCTTATATTGTATTGGTGGTGGATGAGTTTGCAGACTTAATCATGACCGCAGGAAAAGATGTGGAAATGCCGATTGCCCGTTTGGCACAGTTGGCACGTGCTATCGGTATCCATTTGATAATTGCAACACAACGTCCTTCTGTAAACATTATCACCGGAACAATCAAAGCCAACTTCCCGGCACGTATTGCTTTCCGTGTTACTTCTCGCATTGACTCCAGAACCATTCTGGATGCAGGTGGTGCAGACCAATTGATTGGGCGCGGAGATATGCTCCTCTCCACCGGAAGCGATATGATTCGCTTGCAGTGTGCTTTTGTGGATACTCCTGAAGTAGAGAAAATAACGGAGTTTATCGGCTCGCAAATGGGTTATCCTGATGCCATGCACCTGCCCGAAATTATTGACGACAGCGTTGAAGGCGGTGGTGGAGAATATGGCGACCCTGATGAGCGCGATGCTATGTTTACCGAGGCTGCACGTATGGTTGTTCAGCATCAGCAAGGCTCAGCTTCTTTGTTGCAACGCAGACTAAAATTAGGCTACAACCGAGCAGGTAGAATCATTGACCAATTAGAGATGGCAGGCATCGTTGGTCCAAATGAAGGAAGCAAGGCACGTCAGGTTTTATTTCCCACCTCAGAAAGTTTGGAACAGTATTTGAAAACAATCGGCTAATCATTAAAGGTTAATGGTTACTTGTTAATAGGAATTAAGCATTATGAGACTCAGAATATTTTCAATCATTACAATCGTTACAATTTTTTCAATTTTTCAAATCCACGCCCAAACCAAACAGGAACACGAAAAAGCAAAACTCATTCTTGACGAAGTAAGCAAGAAGATGAAAGGCTATACTTCACTAAAAGTTGAATGCACTTACAACCTCGAAAACTCAGCAGCTAAAATTAACGAAACACAGGAAGGTACGCTGCTTCTGAAAGGCAACAAATTCAAACTTACATTATCAGGACGGGAGGTAATCAGTGATGGTTCTGTCGTTTGGATAGTTATGCGGAAAGCCGAAGAGGTGCATAAAAAATCACAAACCGATTTTAACGAAGAGCTTGGTTTTGACCCGGCAAAGATTTTCACTGTTTATGAAGAGGGTTTTAAATACCAGTTTTTAAAAGAAACAAAAGAAGGCACTAAAACCATTGCGGTAATTGATCTATTTCCATTGGATCCCGGTAAGAAAAACTATTCGCGCTTACGGATGAATATTGACAAAGAGAAGAGCCAGATTGTAAGTTCAAAAACATTCGGTAAAGATGGTAATACTTATACGCTTACTGTAAAAACCTTCACGCCCAACGCCCCTGCTGCAGATGCTGATTTCAAAGTAAACGAAGCCGATTTTAAAAAACAGGGCTTTGAGATAGTTGACTTCACCGAATAAGAATAATTTTGCCCTGTGGCAGAAATTACTGAAGTAAAAACTCTTGAACACCTTACGGCTGCAGATGCCGAAAAAGAAGGCGACCGCCTGCTTGCCGAAAATCATCAGCAGCAGGCATTGGAGTATTTTCAACAGGCACTAAAACTATTCGAAGCACAAGCTCAGACAACTCAACTTGCCAATGTTTATCTCAAGATTGGCAATCTATATGATTCCATTCACGATACCGAAAATGCACTTTTCAATTTTATGGAAAGTCTGAATCTGGTAACGTCTGTAA
>SXGT01291565.1_pt1 | contig 10613 bp, 12 predicted proteins | sample 3176221 | NCBI WGS metagenome assembly SXGT01 (sample SAMN11356862, study PRJNA531348) | freshwater metagenome | isolation source: freshwater sample F1-120 | place: China: Fuxian Lake, Yuxi | collected 2017-12-25
CGCGAAGAACTCGCAGGATTGGTAGCTACGCTCCACAGCAGCCTGATGCACGCTCAGGGAGACCTCGGGCACCTCCGCGCCATTCTGGATGGCTCGTGGCCGTCATCGGTGGAGCGGTTGAGCGCGGCGCTTTCGGTGGCCGTGGTAAAGAGGCGCAATGCCGTTGTGCGTTGACCTTTTCTGTGGCCTCGGCGGTTGGGCGGAAGGATTTCTCGCTGAGGGTTACGACGTGATCGGCTTCGATATCACGCGCCACGTATACGGCGAAGAGAAGTACCCGGCGCAATTGGTTCTGCAGGACGTTCTGACCATAGACGGCGCGCAGCTCCGCAACGCGGATATCATCGTCGCCAGCCCGCCCTGCCAGCAGTACAGTTGGCTGGCGATGCCTTGGAGCAGGTCGAAAACGGACGGATCGCAATCGGCCAAGGCGCTCCGACACAAGTGGGAAACGGAAGGCCCGGACAACCGGTTATTTGACGCCTGTTTCCGAATTCAACGGGAAGCCAGCGAGGCGGCAGGGCGACCTATCCCGATGGTGGTGGAGAACGTCCGCGGCGCTCAGGAGTGGGTAGGGAGACCGGCTAAGGCCCGATATGGGAGCTTCTATTTGTGGGGCGACGTGGAGCAGGTTGGCAATAGGATTCAGGCTGGCGCGGATATCGGCGTGTTTGGTCGCGGGTTAAATGTCGATATTGGCGTGAAGATCGGCGGCGCGAAGGGTGGCTGGTTCGGCGATTACAAAACCAGAGAAGGGCGCGGATTGAGCGAGATATCGTGCAATTCCTCTAAATCCGCCGCCCGAAAGCGCGCCTCGGCCATGATCGCCAAAATCCCTCTAGAACTGGCGCGGTACGTCGCCCAGGCGTACTATCCCGAAACCGGGCCAGCCTCGCCCGTGGCCCTGCGGCGCTCCTGATTCGCCCTTCGGCGCTCAGCGCAACAGGCGGGGGCGTGTGTCGGCGTCATCCGCGTGGTGCCGTCAGCGTGCCACGTGACGCACTGACGGCCTTTCTTCGCACCGCAGCGCGGGCAGTCGATTTGAGCGATTGCGTTGACCTCCCGCTTATCCGGCATCGGGAACCTCCGGACAGACGTGGTGAACCTTCCGCGCCGTGTAGCGCGTGAACTGCCCGCACTCGCACCGCGCCGACTTCGCACCTGCCGGCCGTCCGGCACCTGGCATGGCGCCGCCGACTGGCTTTCTTCGCCGCGCTCCGATGATTCGCGCCGCCGCCGAAACGATGAATTCCTCGGTGACGGTATGGCCGCAGGGTAATGTGATTAGAGCCATCACAGCAGCCCCGCCCTCCACACGCGCAGCAGGTCCAGCAGTGCCGTAACGCGGTCGCTGAACCGAACAGGCGGACACCCGGCGTAGCCACCGCAATGCGCCATGCAGTTGCGGCACCCGGGGTCAGCAAACCGACGAGCAGCCATCTGCAGCAGGTAGCCGAGTCTCATTGCGCACCTCCTGCCGCTGGCGGGATGGCTAAGCTCCAATACGGAGACCCTACCTTGGGGATTACCTTGCGGTAGCCCCGCTCTTCCGGCGGTACAGTGCCTTGCTCTGCGAAGTGCAACCGGGTCGGCGGATGGCTCACCGACTCCTCGGTTTTTGTGGAGTCCGGCGAAATCATCATCGGTCCGGAACCGCCAAGCCGGGCGGTCTTCACGTCCGCATACTCTACGATGCGGATGCCATTGCTGGCTAGGTTGTGTGCGTATTTTTTTCGTCATTTTCCGGTCACTCTGCGATGAACTCCACCACGGCCTCTACCGCCGCCAGAAAACGCCCCCATGTCGGATCATCCCCATACTCATGCTCCAGTGAAGATGCGCGCTCCGCACACTCCAGGGCCTTTGCGTACCGCCCCGCGCGAAGGTGGTCGTAGGCCTCTGCCGCCTCACGCTCAGCCTCTTCCGCGTCGGCGGCCACCTGCTCGACATACTCGCGTATGGCAGTCACGATATCGCCCAAATCATCATCATTTACATCCTCATCTTCGGTGGCAATTGCGGCCAGCTTCCGGCGCACGTCCGCCCGCACGTCCGCGACTGCGTCGGTATCGGTCCAGTCGGTGTCAGCGTATGACTCGGCGCTGATCTGCGCGTCAGGATCACCGATCCATTGGGTCCAGTTAAGCCCCTCCCACTCGCCGGACGCTGACTCGTACGCTGCGATTGCCGCATCCACCAGACCACCATCTTGCGTGACGGCCCATCGGCGGGAGCGCTCGTCGGCATCCTCGTATGTGACAGTGTCAGCCTGGCCAGGATTGCGCTGCGATCCGTAGGCTATTTCCGTGCGATAGATGCCGCACGCAGCGCACACCGTCTCAAACGTCATCGTGGTACCGCCGTTGCTCCAGACTCCCGGATTTTCGGAGCACCCGCCCAGGAATCCGGGCGATTGCCAATCGTGATCGTCATCCTCAGTGCCGCATGCCGTCTCGGGCGGGGCGTCGTTCTCGCCTACCTCTACATCGACGCTGCCCGCGTCGTCACCCTCGCACTCCTCGCCGTCGTGGTCCAGATACATCGACTGATAGCGCACGTCGATGACGACCGGGCCGTCGGGCCACGTGCCACCCTCGCACCACTCTTGACAGGCTTCTCGTATCTCGGTCTCATCCGCCGTGATTGTGATGCTGCATCCATCGTCCCAGATGCGATAGACGCGCCGCCCGTCTTGTGCTGCCGCCCCGAGTGCATCCAGGACGCTGCTGTATTCGGTGTAGTACTTTTCCATTTCCAGGCCCTCCTAAGACCTCTGCAACGCCAGGGCTTGTGACCTGGCCGCGCATTACCGGCGCTTGCGCGCCGTCACTCTGCGTTTCTTTATGAGTGCAGGAATGCGCCAATCCCGGCAGCGCGGCAGGCGGCGACAATCGCGACGAAAGCCGATGTTTCAGGCAATCCCGGATCAATTGCTATCGCTTTGCCGTTGCTGAACCTGCGTTCTTCGCTGCGACCATCAACGCCATCCAACCACGCGAACATTTCCGCGTCGGAATCGAAAGTGTAGCGGCTCACATCGCCCTCTGCGTATTCGACGATCTGCCGTTTTGCTGCGTTGATCCAGCAGCCGTAATACCAGGCATCCTGACGGCTATCCAGTTGCGCCCATCCAAGGGAAAGCGAGAGACGATGATCGAACATGTAACGGTCGCCGTCTTGAATGAAAGTGTGTGTGGTTGTCATTGTCCCGCCTCCCATGGACTAACCCTCGCCACCATACGGAAGCCGTTTTCAGTCTCCCGCCACATTCCGCGGTACTTGAGGCGCAATTCCCTATCCGCGCCGGCCGCGATGATGCGGCACTCTGCATGTTCTTCATCCGTGCGAGGCGTGTACGGAGCCGTAGCTTCATTCCACGCGTCCAGCAGCGCGCCCAATCGTGCGGCGCTCATTGCGCCACCTCCTTGACCGCCGCCGACTTGGCCGCGTTCGCACGCCACGCCTTAATGTCCTCGCGATCATTCCGCATTGGCATGAGGGCGGCTTCCACCGTTTGACCTGCTTCGGTTGTCGCATCGATGCGAACAGGCCGCAACTGGTCGCTGTAAACCTGAATCGTGAGCGGAGCAGCGCCCTTGCCCGCCATCTTCGCAACCTGCGAACAGATAGCTCCGAGCAATCGCGCGTCAAGGGTAACAACAGCCAGAGTGTCGCTACCCAGGCTTGCAGGCATGACGCGGGAGAGATCAGGGAAGCTACCCGTTACCATGACGGGCTTCTTAGTCACGGTCTCCAGGTCATTGCTGACCACGTACCGTTTCGGCCGGCCATCTTCGCCGATAGCGCCGTTCTGGACCAGCGCGACAGTCTGAAGTACAGGCAGGTTGGTTTTGCGCGGGAGCGCTTTTGCAAGTGCAATCGCGTGTTCGGTTGCCAGTGTCGCGTTTCCCTCGCACGGAGTGAGATTATCCGCCGGGTCCAGTGGAAAGCTCGCCGCGTCGATATCTGGCAAGCTAACCCGCATGGCAAGATGGCCGTCTGTTACCTCTGTGTGTGTCGGTGTGATGTGGATGCCGTTGAGCGTAAATCGGCTTACCTCGCGGCAAGCCAGATTGGCAATTGTGAGATTGTGAGCGTTGAGTGTGTTCATTCGTTCGGTCCTCCTAAGACCGCCGTACCCTGTCGAGTACATGACCATCTTAACCTAGCTGCGAGATTAAATGCAATAGATAAATTGCATCGCGCCCTGTTTTTTTCAATCCCGCCCGGAAGTGGTAAAATCCAGGCATGGCAGGCAGACCACTGCGCACCTCCGATCTCGCAGCACTGAACAATCTGACCCCGGTCCGCATCGCTACGATCATGGAGCACTTGGACGACGGCCTTACACTGGGCGAAGTTGCCCGCCGCGCAGGCGTAGGCAGAGGCGCACTCACTGAGTGGCTCGAGCAGGACGTGAGCCGCGCTCAACACTACATACGCGCGCGTACCCGTGCGGCTTCCAAACTTGCAGAGGACACAATCGCCATTGCAGACGGCGGTTTCGGCGTCCCAGCTTCGGCGGATTCAGGTGCGGTAGTTGGTGATGGCGGCGGTGCGGGGGGGAGTGGGAAGGACGGTGCGGGGAACGGCTCCTGCCTGCCTGCTGCGGGCGGCGCTCAAACATCGGATGCAGCGCGCGACAAGCTGAGGATTCAAGCGCGGCAGTGGCTTGCTGCGAGGTGGGACCGGAAGACATACGGCGAAGCGCCGCCGGCCGCGGGCGTCACTATCAACGTTGACGGTTCGTTCCTGGCTTCGATGCGCCGCGTGCAGGTAGACGATGCGCCGGCCGCAATTGACGGCGTTGCTACCTCTAATATAAGGTAGGGTCTCGAGCCAGCACTCGAGCATCTCGCGTCATGTAACGGAACGGTGGCATGACAGAGGGCGCTATCTGGGCGTCCGGCGGGCCCGATCTGGGCGGCTCCCAGCTGCTCCGATACCCCCCCCTCCTACGGGAGGTACCGCGGGCGCGCTCCAGTGCTACCCCTCCATCCGTAAAACAAGCCCTGCGAAAAAAAAATGGCGTGGGGGCGGTGAAAATATTCGGGGGTTTGTTTGGTTGAGGTGGGAGATGTTGCGGGGAGGGAGGACAAAGCTACCCCCTACCCCCATATAGGGGAGGAGGTGGAAAAACCGCGCTGCCGAAGCCAGATTTGTTGTCTGGTGCCCTGCTCACGCTACAGGCTTGGGTTCACCCTCTCAGGCCGACCGTCATTCACCGTCCGGCCATCTTGAGGCACCGTTTCGATTAACGTCCTGCGCGACCTTGGTTTCAAGGCCCCCCGGACGCCTCTGCAGATTTTCGCCGTCACGAGTGACTCAGCTACTCACCGGGAAGAGGATGCTTCTGCTCATCATATTGCTTCGAAGAGGGCGGCTGTGTCAAGCGGGAAATAACGCGGCTTGCCCAGACTTTGCGGAAGTCGTTGGGTTCAATGCCGTTATCGTTCAGGAAGAGGCGGGCGGTGCGGAGGTTTGCCGTATCGAAGTTCTGCGCGGTATCGGCGGGGAGTTTCACATTTTCCACGCCTTTCCACGCCTTGACTTTTGCTTCACGTTCACGGGCGTTGCTGGCGTTCACGCTGTTCACGCTGTTCACGCTGTTCACGCTGTTCACAATGCGCCTTCAGAAATCCCGGTCTCCCAGAGTAGCTTCCGCAATTCTTCCGGCTTGGTGCAACGTCACGGAGCAGTTCGCTAATCCTGTTGGAAATAGTAGGGAACGCCCCCCCCATGGCTGTAGTAAAATCAACCACATCAACGATTAACTGCAAGTCGATCACTCTCTCCCAAAACGAATATTGGTCAATCGCCGATACACCCCCGGCGTATAGTTGGCGCAATGCCAGCGGGATGCAGTCTTCCAGTAAAGCGTAGGCGGCGGCAAGTTCTCGTTTTTCGGCTTTCGTCATATGGCGTTGAGTACTCCTTCGGGTTTTGTTTTCAGGATGTTGAAGATGTATTGCCGGTTCCATTCGGCACCGGAGCGGGTGCGAAGTCCTTCGGTGTTGAATGCGGAAGCGATTGCAGCCATCGACCAGCCCGCGAGGTGGAACGCATGGGCTTTGCGGAGGATCGTTTGTTCTTCCGTGTTGATGACCAGCGGCCGGCGTTCACGCTTTCCGTTGACGGCGGCGGGTCGGGGTTGCGCGGTGAAGCCGTAGGGCGCGGGACCGGCGGGGCAACCTTCGGATTTGATGTGCTGCAGCGCGGCTGCGGTTCTCTGGCCGATGGTCTTTCGCTCCAACTCGGCAATCGCGGCCATCATGTGGACGAAAAACATCCCCATCGGGGACTTCGTGTCCAGCGATTCCATGACGGAAATGAAGCAGGTGCCGTGTTTTTCCAGTAGTTCGACGATTTCGATGGTGTCGCGAACAGATCGGGACATGCGGTCCAGCTTGTAGACGGCAACGGTTTCAACGATGCCGGACCGCACCATGTCCAGAACGCGGCGGACGCCGGGGCGGTTCAGGTTGCCGCTGAATTCGTCGCGGTCGATGATTACGTCAGTAGGGACAAGGCCCTTGATTTTCAGCATCGCGCGGACGTTTTCTTCCTGCGCTTCAAGGGAAACGTCCTGCTTCGAGGTCGAAGTTCGGCAGTACGCGACTATGCGGCGGGGGGCGCTCATGACTGCTTACTCGTTACATACTTCCATCGCCGTTCGGCGGCGGTAAGACCGTTCTCGTTCGCTACAGCCAGGTACAAATGCGCCGGGTTCAGACAGCGAACGTTGGCGCATGTGCTGTACACGTCCATCTTCAGCGGGATCGGCCCGCGGAGGAGCCGATACGCCAGTTTTGCGGGCCTCCAGCGGCGCTTTTCAAAGGTGGCGTAGACGCCGAGGCGCGCCCGGTCGTCGTCAGTCCACGGCTGACAGTCCAGCGACGGCTTCAATGCCTGAATGTGGGCTACCCAAAGGCTATCTTCCATATACTTATATTACACCGTTGCATGACAGAATGCAAGTGTGTTATGTTTTATGGCATGAAAAAACTCATTCTCGCCCTGCTTGCCGGGGCGCTTCTGCTGTTCGGGTTCTATTCCTGCCCGATCGACAACCTGACGATGAACTGGACCGGGCGCACCCGCTTTGAATCCGGCGTCATGCTCAAGGAATATCGCTGCGTTCGGGGGCATACTGCCTGGGGGAGGTAAAGCCTCACACCATGGAAAGGTTCCGGCGCGGCATCGGGCGCGACCACGAGCTGGCGTAACTCGCGCCGTACATGGCGGTTCCTGCTTCGGAGGCAAAGGTAAGGGTGAATGCGTCGGCCATGTCCGGGCTGCGGCCCGCGGCTCGTCTGCGAATATCGTCCTTACTCTCGACCTTCATCTTGGAAGAATTCGGCTGAAAACCGTAGCGCACCATGCAAAGCTCGTCGCGCAACTGGTTGCAGCCAGGCAATCGGCAATCGCGGCGCTCCAGCCACGCGCGGGCCTTGAACCAAAGCTCGGCGCGCAGATTCAGATAGGTCGTGCCGGTTGAAGGGGACTCGGAAACGTTGATCCCTCTGGCAGGTAATCCGAATTCCCGAAGCCGATCACAGACGCCCGCACCCTGCCCGATGGCGTCGACGAGGATTTCCACCGGCCGGCGGTCGGCTCCGGTGGCGTCCCATTCCGCTTTTATCATGCTGGCAGTCTGCATAAGGTCCAGATTTCGCCAGATGCGCGGGGCTTCGGTAATCACGTTGGCGTGTCGCTTCGCAAGGCAGGAGGCGTCGTTGCCGAACCGGGCCACGTCAACGCCCCAGAATATCGGCGAAGTCGGGGACGCCTGAACGTCGCGGTTTATGGCCGTCTCAACCAGCTCGAGCGGGATTACCGTATCGTCTTCGGCCCGCGGGAACTCTCCCAACACCCTGACCCGGTAGTGGTTCGATTCGATGCCGTACAGGGCGATAATGTCGTTGACGAACTCCCGGCTGACCCGCTTCGAGTCCAGGCATGAAACATGGATGCGGTGCCACTTCTCGCCGAGGGCTTCGTTCGTATGCGTTTCGTAGAACATGCCCGAAGTGCGGATCGGGTTTCCGAGCAGGACAGTAGTTGCACTGTGCCCGGACATGGAACCGTAGGCGGCGACGAACACCGCTTCGGGGATCCCCGATGCTTCGTCCGCAATCAGCAGGACGTTCTTCGAGTGGACCCCGGCGAGGGCTTCCGGCGTCTCTGCCTTCGAGGTACGGGCGGAAATGAACGATTCGTCGGGTGCCGCCTTCAGTTCGATGCGGTCGGACTTGGCGTTCAACCGATCCTTTAGTTCCGGCGGGAGATGCTCGATCCAGACTTTGATTTCGGCAAACAGGGCGTCGAACAACTGGCTGGCGTTCGGGGCTGTAATGACGATCTTCACCGGAATGCGCGTCAGGATGTACCAGATGCAGCACCATGCGACAACGCTGGTCTTGCCGACGCCGTGCCCGGAGCGAACCGTAATGCGGCGCTTGCCAGTTGCGACCGCCATTAGCAGATCGCACTGCCACGGGTCCGGCTCAACCTCCAGCATTTCGCGGGCAAATAGCACCGGCTGGTGCATGTAGCGGGTGTGGAATTCGTGGAAAATCTGGTCGGGGGTGAGTTGCTGCGGCGGGGCGGGTGTTGACTTTGCGGTTGACAGCATACAATATGTAGTGTAACGTTTTCTTTAGACCACTACATATAGTATGTCACCTGAAGCGGTAGACATTATCAACGAAGGATTACTGGAGACTCCCGGCCAGCAGATGACCGAAGACGACCTCCAGGGGATCGTCCGCGCCGAACTGGACGCGGCGGTAATGTTCATCGACGGCGAGGTTTCCCCGCTTCGCAGCCTGGCCGCAGATTACTACGCGGCAAAACCCTTCGGAAACGAAGTCGCCGGACGCAGCCGGGTAATCTCTCAGGACTGCCGGGATACCGTGCAAGCGATTCTCCCTTCGCTCGTCCGAATCTTCCTGGGGTCCGAGCGCGTTGTCGAATACGCGCCGCGCACCGAGGCCGACGTGGAAATGGCGGCTCAGGCTACCGATTACGTCCAGTACCTGCTGGCCGAACAGAACGGGTTTCTGGTGCTGTACGAGGCATTCAAGGATGCCCTTATCCGCAAATCCGGGGTGCTGAAGTTCTGGGCCGAGCGGCGTTTTGACGTTCGCACGGAACGGCATTCCGGGCTGGATCAGGACCAACTGGACATGATCCTTGCCGATGACGGCGTGGAAGCGGTAGAGATCGTACAGGGCGACGACCTGATGATTTCGGCGACTATCCGGCGCACTTCGGAGGATGTGGATATCCGCATCGACTGCATCCCCCCGGAAGAATTTCTGATTTCCCGCGAGGCGCGCAACATCGAAACAGCGCGGGTCGTGGCGCACCGAAGCCTGAAAACCGTTTCCGAGCTGGCCGCGATGGGATACACGCCGGACGAGATCGACGACGCAGGGATTGGCTCGACGAACAGCCTGGAAACGAATCTTGAGCGAACAGGCCGCGCACCGTGGAACACGTTTGCATGGGACGATTCGCAGAACCCGGCAATGCGCCCGGTGGACTGGACCGAAGCGTTTATGTTCATCGACTTCGACGGAGACGGGATTGCCGAGCTTCGCCGGGTGTGCCTGATGGGCAGCGGCGACAAGGTTGTCGTGAACGAGCCAGTAGACTGCCGGCCGTTTGCGATGCTTTGCCCGGACCCCGAACCGCATATGGCAATCGGGAATTCGGCGGTGGATATCGTCATGGATATCCAGCTCATCAAGAGCCAGATTCAGCGGCTCATGCTGGATTCCCTGGCGCAGACGATCACGCCGGAAACAGTGGCGCTTGAAGGGCAGGTCAACCTTGACGACCTGCAGCGCAACGAGATCGGCAAGACCGTTCGCGTCCGGCAGATCGGCGCTTACCAGCACCTCGATAAGCCATTCAACGGGCAGTACGCAATGCCCGTTCTGCAGTACATGGACAAGGTGCGCGAGGCCCGAACCGGGATAACCGAAGCATCGCAGGGGCTGAACGCCAATGCCCTGCAATCCTCGACGGCTTCAGCGGTCACGGCGACGGTGACGGCGGCACAGGAGCATATCGAGCTTATCGCCCGCATCTTCGCAGAAACCGGGATGAAAGACCTGTTCCGGGGGCTGCTGCGGTTGGTCGTGGCGCACCAGGACCGCGAGAAGATGGTCAAGATTCGCGGCCAGTTCGTCAAGATGAACCCGTCTGCGTGGGATTCCACGATGGACGTAACTATTGACGTGGGGCTTGGCGGCGGCACGCGGCAGGATAAGCTGTTGTCGCTGAACGGGATAGCGGCGAAGCAGGAAATGCTGCTGCAAAACTACGGGTTGCAGAACCCGGTGGTTTCGCTTTCCCAGTACAGCCACACGCTCCGCAAACTTGCCGAACTGGCCGGCTTCCGCGATTCATCGCAGTTCTTCAATCAGGTGCCGGGGAACTGGCAACCGCCGCCGACTCCTCCACAGGAAGACCCGCAAGCGAAAACGGCGCTGATTCTCGCGCAGGTCGAGCAGGAAAAAACCCGGGCGGATATCGCCACGAACGCGGCGAAGCTGGACCTCGAACGGGACAAGATGTGGATGGAACACGAAACCGACCGCGAG
>SXGT01050487.1_pt1 | contig 10612 bp, 12 predicted proteins | sample 3176221 | NCBI WGS metagenome assembly SXGT01 (sample SAMN11356862, study PRJNA531348) | freshwater metagenome | isolation source: freshwater sample F1-120 | place: China: Fuxian Lake, Yuxi | collected 2017-12-25
CCAAATCTTGAGGAGATATATCTTCGAATGATTGGTGAATTAAAATGAATACCCTAAAAGAGACAGTACGTATTGGTGTGCTTAGAAGTTTCCTTGAGGTTAAGCAGTTTACGCGACAGCGGGAATCTGTGGTCTTCACCTTATTTTTTCCAGTAATTCTATTATTTATTTTTGGTACTGTATTTAAAGACACTATCGCACCTGGAGTTACCTTTAGCCAATACTTTGTGGCAGGCATGATCGCATCTGGTTTAGTAAATACTGGTTTTCAACAGCTTGCGATAACAATTCCAATGGAGCGAGATGATGGAACATTAAAACGCCTGCGCGGAACGCCAATGTCAGTTTCTTCATACTTTATTGGTAAGGCACTTCTTGTAACGATTTTAATGATCGTGCAAACCATATTGTTACTGTTTTTTGGCTCAGTAGTTTTTGATCTTAACCTGCCAACTGATCCAATGCTTTGGTGGAATTTCACCTGGCTAGTAATCCTAGGAAGTGCTTGCTCTACCGTTCTTGGAATTGCATTCTCGGTGGTGCCAAAAAGTGGGCGCGGAGCATCCGCTGTTGTCTCGCCGATAGTAATTATTCTGCAATTTTTTAGTGGAGTATTTTTCGTTTTCACTTCCCTTCCAGTTTGGATGCAACAATTTGCTGCCCTGTTTCCCCTTAAGTGGTTAACACAAGGTATGCGTTCGGTATTTTTACCAGCAGATTTCGCTACTCAGGAGGTGGCTGGTGATTGGGAAATCGGTAAAACTGTATTAATACTTATTATCTGGTTAGTTTTAGGATTAATTATTTCAATTAAAACCTTTAAGTGGAGTAGGCAATGAAGGCAAAGTTATTTGTATCTATTTTAGTTGCAACTACATTATTTACTTCTAGCTCAATGGCCGTAACGCCCACACCAATACCAACTACAAAGGTAAGTAAAACTGCGACTCCAAAACCTGCCCTATCAGCTAAGCCAGCTACTGCTAAACCGAGTGTGAGTTCAAGTGCTTCTACAACTAAGGAACCTACTAAAAAATCTAGCAACAAACCTGTGAAGAAAAAGAAGAAAGTAAAGAAGACTGCTACCCCAATCCCATCACCTTCACCTATTTGGCCACCCGTTGGTTTTACCTCTAAGAATGGAATCTATGCAAAGATTCCAACTGGTAAAGAACTATTAGGCTTACTTTCAGCAAAAATTAAATTAGCTGCCGATGTAAAAAAATGTGAGAAAAATGCTTGTGGGGCAGTCGTTGTAGCCGCTGATATTCAATGCCGCTGGTGGGAAATTAGATCCACAGTGTCAATGATTGATCCATCAGATCCTGCTAAGAAATTACTACTTGGAAGCCTTAGAACTACCTATAACTCATTAAGTCCAAAGACTTATGCAAATATTTTATTAATAAGTGAAGAGCCTTTATATTTACCACCTGCCATAGACCCAGCAACAAATCAAGAACTGGCACCTATTGCTAGAACTGGTATTTCAGTTGGAGGTATTTCTGCAACCTGCCATAAGGCGGCTACTAATGAAACTATTCCAACTACTGTTTATACTCCATTTAAATAGAGATCGGGGATATTTTGCTTGGGGGCATTAATAACGGGCTGTATTTAATATCTTTATCCGGCTTCCTAGTTGTAGCCGTGTTAGCACTTATTCTTCGGTGGGCTTTTTCTGGCAACAAATCATTAATTGAAAAAAATAAAGTAATTGGATCAGAGGATCAATATGGCCTGCTAAAAGTTGCTCATACTCCTAAAAATTATATTGAAGGTGAAATGATGCGGCAAAAATTAATTGCGGTTGGCATAAAAGCAACTCTTTCACAAACTAAGAACGGCCCAAGAATTTTAGTATTTGAAAAAGACTTAAAGATTGCGAAAGCAACACTAAATAGTTAGCGATTTGCCCCAGGAACCCAAAGTTGATCGCCAATCTCTTTATTTGCAGTTCGGGCTAGAACAAATAAAAGATCAGATAAGCGATTTAAGTATTTTGCTGTAACTGGGTTTACACCAGAACCAAATGAATTAATAGCTTGCCAAGTATTTCGCTCAGCACGCCTGACCACAGTTCTTGCGACATGCATTAAAGCTGATGCGGGGGTTCCAGATGGAAGTACAAAGGTGCGAAGTGGTTGTAAAGACTCATTGTATTTATCGATTTGCTTCTCTAGATAATCAATTTGGGATTCTAAAACTCTTAATGGCTCTGTGGTTGGATTATCAATTACTGGCGTACAAAGATCTGCGCCAACATCAAATAAATCATTTTGAATTCTTACAAGCAGTTTTGTAATTTCATTATCTTTAATACCACCGAGTGCTAATACAACTCCAATTGCAGAGTTAGCTTCATCAACGGTGGCATAAGCCTCAAGGCGTGGATCATTTTTTGAGGTTCGACTCATATCCCCTAGCGAGGTAGTTCCATCATCACCGGTTTTTGTGTAGATACGGGTTAAATTAACCATGAACTCACCCTACCTTAAGCAATTACAATGGGGAATTATGGAACGACTACGGGTAGTTGGAGGTGCCAGATTAACTGGCACGGTCCGTGTTTCTGGCGCCAAAAACTCAGCGCTTAAATTAATGGCGGCAACATTACTCGCACCCGGTGAATCAAAAATTACAAACCTACCTGCAATCGCAGATGTTGATTACATGGCGGAGTTATTAACTAGGTTGGGATGTAGCGTTAAAGTAAATAATGAATTACATGAAGTAATTATTACGGTACCAAAAAAATTAGGCTATAGAGCAGATTATGACTTAGTGCGAAAGATGCGCGCATCAATAAATGTATTAGGCCCACTAATTGCTAGAGAGTTAATTGCTGAAGTAGCACTACCTGGTGGGGATGCAATTGGATCTAGAGGACTTGATTTTCATATCAATGGTTTAAAAGATATGGGAGCAGAGATTCACTCCGAACATGGTTTTGTTATTGCTAAAGCACCTAATGGACTTAAGGGCGCCACTATTACTTTAGAGTTTCCAAGTGTTGGCGCTACTGAAAATATTATGACAGCAGCCACCTTAGCAACTGGTGTGACCACTATTGATAACGCTGCGCGTGAGCCAGATGTAGTAGACCTAGGTGAATTTCTAATCGCAATGGGAGCAAAAATTACTGGACTTGGCACACATACAATCTCAATCGAGGGTGTTAAAAATTTGAAACCTACAACTCATGCCACATTAGCTGATCGAATTGTTTCTGGTACTTGGGCATTTGCTGCTGTAATGACAAAAGGTGACATTACGATTGAAAATGGGCGAGTAGATCACCTTGAGATGCCACTTGATAAATTAGTTGAAGCTGGCGCAGTAGTTACAACTACCAATAATGGATTTAGAGTAAAAATGGATAAACGCCCAATTGCAATAGATGTTGCAACACTTCCCTATCCTGGCTTTCCAACTGATTTACAGCCAATGGTAATTGCACTAAACGCAATTGCTGAAGGCACATCCTTAGTAACTGAAAATGTGTTTGAGGGAAGATTTATGTTTGTAAATGAGTTACTTAGATTAGGTGCAAATATTCAAGTAGATGGTCATCATGCTGCAATTACTGGAATCCCTGAGTTATCAGCTGCCCCAGTTGCTGCCACAGATATTAGAGCTGGCGCGGGGCTAGTGTTAGCAGCTCTCGTTAGTGATGGTGTAACTATTATTGAAGATGCTTATCACATTGATCGTGGGTATCCAGATTTTCACGCTCAACTTCAATCATTAGGTGCAGATGTCAGTAGAAATTAATTTTCCAGATCGCAACTTAGCTCTTGAATTAGTACGGGTTACTGAAACTGCCGCAGTTGCTGCCTCTGCTTGGGTTGGCCGTGGCGATAAAGAGGCTGCTGATGATGCTGCTGTTAAGGCAATGCGCAAGATGATTAATACTGTTGATATGTCTGGTGTAATAGTTATTGGTGAGGGTGAAAAGGATAAAGCACCCATGCTTCACAACGGTGAGGAGGTTGGAAATGGAAATGGGCCTGCTTGTGATGTGGCGGTAGATCCAATTGATGGCACCACGCTAACTTCAAATGGATTAAATGGCGCAGTTAGTGTGATTGCCTTAGCACCAAGGGCAAGCATGCTAAATCTAAAAGGTGCTTACTATATGAACAAAATTGTCGCCGGCCCTGAGGCAGCTTCAGTTATTGATATCACAGCTCCAGCTGGTGAGAATGTTCGTAGAGTAGCAAAGGCAAAAGGTTTAGATGTAAGTGAAATTACAGTTGTAGTTTTAGATCGGCCAAGACATGATGAATTACTAAAAGAGTTACGCAAGGCTGGGGCACGCATTAGATTAATTAGAGATGGTGATGTCGCAGCAGCAATTGAAACTGCTAGAGCTGGTACAGGTATTGATATCTTGATGGGAATTGGTGGTACACCAGAAGGTGTTGTTACCGCAGCTGCTATGCGAGCTCTTGGCGGTGTAATTCAAGGACAACTTATGCCACAAAATGAAAAAGAAAGAGCCGCAGTTAAAGAAGCTGGGCATGATCTATCAAAAATTTATTTAACAAATGATTTAGTTGCCTCTGATGATGTTTTCTTCTCAGCAACTGGAATTACTGATGGTGAATTACTAAGGGGAGTAAGGCATACTGCTTTTGGTGCAATTAGTCACTCATTAGTAGTTAGAGGAAGATCAAAGACGGTTAGAATTATTGAAACTGAACACCGCTTTAGTTAGAGGCACTTTCACCAAGAATTGATACTCGATTTTTAGAAACTGATATAAACCCACCATTAATTACAAAGTCATTTGTCGAACCATCAGTTGCCTTTATTGAGACTGTGCCATCTGCTAAAACTCCAAGTAGTGGAGCGTGATCAGGTAATACACCAAGATCACCTTCAAGGGTGCGGGCAGAAACCATCTTGGCCTGCCCACTCCACACCCGCCTCTCTGGTGTAACTACCTCAACTTTTAACAGATTCTCAGCCATATTAAGACTTGGCCAATTCTGCTGCTCTTCTTTCAACATCATCTAAGCCACCACACATAAAGAATGCTTGCTCTGGAACATGGTCATACTTTCCATCAGCTAGGGCTTCAAATGCTGAAATAGTTTCAGTTAGTGGCACGAATGAACCTTCAAGGCCAGTGAAGACCTTTGCCACGAAAGTATTTTGAGAAAGGAATCGTTGAATACGACGAGCTCTTCCTACCAAAATACGATCTTCTTCAGATAATTCATCAATACCTAAGATTGCAATAATGTCTTGCAAATCCTTGTAACGCTGCAAGATCTGCTTAATTCGGTTAGCAACTCGGAAGTGATGCTCACCAATATAGCGAGGATCAAGAATTCGAGATGTTGAATCAAGTGGATCTACCGCTGGATAAATACCAAGCTCAGAGATCGGGCGAGATAACACAGTTGTCGCATCTAAGTGAGCGAAGGTTGTGTGTGGAGCTGGGTCGGTAATGTCATCTGCAGGAACATAAATTGCCTGCATAGATGTAATTGAGTGACCACGAGTTGAAGTAATTCGCTCCTGTAACTGTCCCATTTCATCAGCAAGAGTTGGTTGGTATCCCACCGCAGATGGCATACGACCAAGAAGTGTTGAAACCTCAGAACCTGCTTGAGTAAATCGGAAAATATTATCGATGAATAAAAGCACATCTTGCTTCTGCACATCACGGAAATACTCCGCCATAGTTAGAGCAGATAGTGCTACACGAAGACGTGTGCCAGGTGGCTCATCCATTTGTCCAAAGACCAAAGCGGTCTTGTTAATAACACCAGTTTCAGTCATTTCAAGGAATAAGTCATTACCCTCACGAGTACGCTCACCAACGCCGGCAAATACTGATACACCACCGAAGTTTTCAGCTACTCGATAAATCATCTCTTGGATCAACACAGTCTTACCAACACCGGCGCCACCAAATAATCCAATCTTTCCACCCTTTACATAAGGGGTTAGAAGATCGATAACTTTAATTCCAGTTTCAAACATCTCAGTCTTTGATTCAAGTTGATCAAAGGCTGGAGCGGTTCGGTGGATTGGCCATCGCTCTTTGATATCTAATGAAGAGGTTGGTACATCTAATGATTCACCCAGAGTATTAAATACATGTCCCTTTGTTACATCTCCTACTGGAACTGAGATCGCACTTCCAGTATCGGTAACAGTTGAACCGCGCACCATGCCGTCAGTTGGTTGCATGGAGATCGCGCGCACTAGATTGTCACCAATGTGTTGGGCGACCTCAAGTGTTAACTTCTTAGTCTCACCCCCCAATGTGACATCAATATTTAATGCATTAAATATGGCTGGCATTGAATCGGCTGGAAACTCAATATCGACTACCGGTCCAATTACACGGGCAACTCTTCCGGTTGCTGTTTTAACTGACATTATTCACTCCCTGTGCTAGCTGAAGCGAGCGCATCTGCGCCGCCTACGATTTCACTGATCTCTTGGGTAATTTCGGCTTGACGGGCCGCATTTGCAAGTCGAGTTAACGACTTAATTAATTCATCAGCATTGTCAGTTGCTGATTTCATAGCACGACGACGAGCTGCATGCTCACTGGCTGCAGATTGAAGCATCGCGTTAAATACTCGAGCCTGAATATAGCGAGGTAGTAATGCATTAAGCACCTCACCCGCATTAGGTTCGAATTCATACATCGGTAAAATAACTACCGGTCCAGTTGATTCCACAACCTCAAGAGGCAACATTCGTTTTGCATCTGGAGTTTGGGTAATCATCGATTTAAATTCAGTATAAATAATATGTAGTTCATCAACGCCATTTAGATCAGTTTGAGCATCTGCAATAAATGCGGCAATTAACGAATCAGAAACCTCTCGCGCATGTGCGTAGGTTGGGTTATCAGAAAATCCACTCCAGGAGGCGGTGATCTTTCGATTTCTAAACTTATAGAAGTTAATTCCTTTTCTTCCTACCAAGTATGCATTTACCTCAAGGCCACGTGATTGCAGAAGCGTAATTAATTGATCACCCTCTTTAATCGCTGCATTTGAGTACGCACCTGCCATACCTCTGTCTGCGGTAATGATTAGTACTGCAGCTCGCTTTGGATTTAGTGATGCGGTAGTTAATGGGTGATTTGTGCTAGATAAAGAGGCAACTGCTGAGACCGCCCTAGTTAACTCGTTGGCATAAGGAGATGAGGCAGCAACTTTTTGTTGTGCCTTAACAATGCGAGAGGCTGAAATTAGCTCCATCGCTTTGGTTATCTTCTTAGTCGCCTTTACTGAACGCATTCTGCGTCGGTAAATACGAAGTTGGGCACCCATTTGTTAGCTCTCTTTTCTTTATCTCTTTATGGCAGGGGCTTGGCGGGTAATTTGCTCATTATCAACACCATCTAATGCATCAGCTTTTTTCTCATTAACAGCTGGTGCTACCGATGATTTAAATTGAGTTTTAAATGTAGTAATCGCATCCTCTAGAGATTTAACAGTGTCATCTGTTAACTCACGAGTTGTTGAAATTACATCAAAGATTTCCTTGCGCTCACGAGCAATAAAATCTAAGAACTCAGCTTCAAAGCGGCGAACATCTGGCACAGGAATTGAATCCATCTTGCCAGTAGTTCCAGCCCAAATAGATGCAACCTGTCGCTCGACTGAGAATGGTGAGTACTGACCTTGCTTAAGTAATTCAACCATTCGAGCACCGCGCTCTAGTTGTGCTTTAGAGGCAGCATCAAGATCTGAACCAAAAGCTGCGAATGCTTCCAGCTCACGATATTGCGCAAGATCAAGACGTAGACGACCTGCAATTTTCTTAATCGCCTTTGTCTGAGCAGATCCACCAACTCGAGATACTGAGATACCGACGTTAATCGCAGGGCGAACGCCAGCATTAAACAAATCAGTCTCAAGGAAGCACTGACCATCGGTAATAGAAATAACATTTGTTGGAATAAATGCTGATACGTCATTACCTTTTGTTTCAATAATTGGCAAGCCTGTCATAGAACCGCCACCTAATTCATCAGATAACTTGGCGCACCGCTCTAGTAAACGAGAGTGTAAATAGAAAACATCTCCAGGATAAGCCTCGCGGCCCGGTGGGCGACGCAGCAATAGCGATACGGAGCGATAAGCCTCCGCCTGCTTTGATAGATCATCAAAAATAATTAATACATGTTGTCCTTTATACATCCAGTGCTGACCAATTGATGAGCCGGTGTATGGCGCAAGATATTTAAATCCAGCAGGATCAGAGGCAGGTGCTGCCACAATAGTTGTGTAAGCCATTGCGCCAGCCTCTTCTAAAGCGCCCTTAACGGATGCAATAGTTGAACCTTTTTGCCCGATTGCAACATAAATACATTTAACCTGTTTCTTTGGATCCCCGCTCTTCCAGTTCTCCAATTGGTTAATAATTGTGTCAACTGCAATTGCAGTCTTACCAGTTTGGCGATCACCAATAATTAATTGACGCTGACCGCGGCCGATTGCAGTCATTGAGTCAATCGCTTTGATACCAGTTTGCATTGGCTCTTTAACTGGTTGTCTTTGCACTACCGATGGTGCTTGAATTTCAAGGGCGCGAGTTGTTTCAGCTTTAATCTCACCCTTGCCATCAATTGGTCGACCAAGTGCGTCAACTACACGTCCAAGAAAACCATCACCAACTGGAACAGAGAGAATTTCTCCAGTCCGGCGAACAGTTGTTCCTTCTTCAATTCCGGTGAACTCACCTAAAATAACCACACCGATTTCGCGAACATCTAAGTTCAGCGCTAGTCCTAGTGTGCCATTTTCAAACTTTAATAACTCATTGGTCATTGTCGATGGCAGACCTTCAACACGAGCGATGCCATCACCTGCCTCAGTTACGCTACCGATTTCATCTTTAACTGCAGCGCCTGGTTTATATGCAGCGATATGTTTTGCCAATGCGTCCCGAATATCTTCGGGGCGGATACTAACTTCGGCCATCTTTTCTCTCTTCTCTCTTAAATAACAGATATTTTCATACCTGTTAAAGCTAACTTACGAGCGCTCTGCCCGCTTCTGCTAAACGATTAACCACGGTGCCATCGATTACATCATCGGCGTATCGGATAGAGATACCGCCTAAAATTTTTGGGTCGATCTCAATATTTACATGAACATCTTTGCCCATTTGCTTAGAGAGTGCGGCAACTAACTTGCTCACTTGAGCATCACTTAATTTCACAGCGCTTTTAACATGAGCTACTAGCCGATCTTTACGAATTGAAACATAATGAGAATAAGTAGCTAACGTGGCATCAATACTGCGGCCACGGCGCAAAGTGATAACTCTACGAAGTAGGTTAATAGTTGAACTCACATACTTACCTTTAACTACTGACTCAAGTAGTGCCACCTTATTAGCATCACTATCTGCAGAGGTATTAAGCGCTTGCCTAAAATCAGGATTTGCCACTAGCACCCTGGCAAAATCAAATAACTCCTTCTCAAGTTTTTCTAACTCATTATTCTTTTCAGCCGCAGCACTCTCTGCCTCAACCGCTAAGTGCTCAATAGCATCAGCTAACTCACCTGGGCTTGAAAAACGTAGCCCTGAAGCTGTTGCAAGTAATACTTGAGCTGGGGATGAAATATTTTTACCAAATAGATTAGAAATTAACTCAGCTTTAGCGCCCGCATCTCTTGCATTATCTGTAAGTGCTCTGCGCATTCCAATTGATGAACTTAGAACCGTTAAAATTGTGAATAAATCTGAAGCAAGGGTTGCACTCTCAGCCGCTGATTGTTTGTTTAAAGTATCAGCTAAAGATTTGCGCAGCGCTATTACCGCTGTTCTGCTGGCGCCCCCTAATATTTTCATGATTACTTACTCTTCTCCAGATCTGTAATAAAGCGGTCAACAATTCGTGATTGACGAACCTGGTCATCTAATGCTTCGCCAACAATCTTTCCGGCTAACTCAGTCGCGAGAGCTCCAACTTCATTACGAAGCGCGGTCATTGCTTGCTGGCGTTCTGATTGAATTGCTGCGGTAGCTGCGGCAGTAATTCGAGCCGCTTCCTCTGCTGCCTTAGTTCGCAAATCTTCAATGATTGCTGCCCCTTGCACTCTGGCATCTTCGCGAATCTTTTGTGCTTCACCACGTGCTTCATTTAATTGCGCTGTGTATTGCGCAAGTGCACGCTCTGCTTCTACTTGTGCACGCTCTGCTTTTTCCATACCGCCTTGAATTGCTTCAGTGCGTTCAGCAAATGCCTTTTCAAATAGCGGCACAACTTTAGAACGTAGTACTAAAAAGAGCAGTGAAAATGCGATGAAGCCAACTATTAACTCCGCTGTGTGCGGAACTAATGGGTTAGCACCTTCAGCTGCTGCCCAATTAATTAAATTAGCGCTAGACATATCTATTGCTTGCTTTAATTAGAGAACGAAAGCTAGTACGAGACCGAATAGTGCTAGAGCTTCTGCAAGTGCGAAGCCTAGGAATGCGATCGGCTGCAGTACAGAGCGTGCCTCTGGTTGGCGTGCGACACCGCTGATGTAAGCAGCGAATATCATGCCAGTTGCGATTGCAGGTCCGATTGCAGATAGGCCATAACCGACCAGGTTGAGTGTGCCTGTCATTTCTTTTC
>SXGT01773999.1_pt1 | contig 10612 bp, 7 predicted proteins | sample 3176221 | NCBI WGS metagenome assembly SXGT01 (sample SAMN11356862, study PRJNA531348) | freshwater metagenome | isolation source: freshwater sample F1-120 | place: China: Fuxian Lake, Yuxi | collected 2017-12-25
ACGGACAAGAGCAGGCAGCGATTTGCATTCCGATTTGACCAGTATCGATGCTCGGTGGCTTTCGACCGTGCGCTGGCTGATGCCAAGATCAGCAGCGATGTTCTTGTTGGGCTGACCGGTCAGAATCCGCTCCAGGACTTCGCGCTCCCTGGGGGTCAGCTTTTCCAAACGCCTCAAAGCATCTGTATTTACTTCTTGATGCGGATTTTTTTCATTGCCCGCACTGATGGCGCGATCAATTGCCCCCTTCAGACTGGATAGCTCGATAGGTTTCTCGATGAAATCCAGGGCCCCTGCCCTCATAGCCCGGACCGCCATCCTCACATCGCCGTTCCCGGTGATCATTATGGCCCGCGCTCTGGAACCAGATTTCTGCAATTCGGCCAATACATCAAAGCCACTCATGCCTCCGAGGTAGGCATCAATCAGAACACAGACCTCCCGGCTTTGAAAATCAATGGTGTTCAACTTCCCAAGAAAGGCCTCCCCTGAAGGGAAAGAGGACGTGGCGATGCCTTCGCCCTGGAGCAACAGCGTGAGGGTTTCGCAGAAATTGAGATCATCATCCACAATGATCACTTGAGGTCTCATCAAGGACTGGGAAGGGGACTGAACCTGCAACAGGTTTTCAGCTGCGACCCCCTGCATACGAAGCATGGCCTGGGTTTGGACCTCCAACTCTTCTGCGCTTACGGGCTTGTTCATCTGAGTTAGCCCCTCCCCCGCAATAAGATTGCGCGTGGAAGCAGATATATCACCGGTAAGGATGATCACCGGTAGCAAGGCGTTCTTCCTCCGGAGCAACCGGGCAAGCTCCGCCCCGTTCCGGCCATTGGGAAGATTGTAGTCAGCGATCACGAGATCGGGATAGCCGGCCTGCAATGCCGCCGCTTCCACTGCCTCCTCCAGAGTGGCCGTTGAAACAACATCGTGGCCAGCATTCTTCAGGAGAATTTCGAGCATCTGTCGCAGGTCCGGCTCATCTTCAACGACCAGCACGCGGGCTGCCAGCTGCGGGCGCGTTTGTAAGGAGGATACAGCTTCACTGGAACTGCGCTCAGCTTCCGTTCGGATGTCACTGGCCAGGTCAACCTCGATCGAAAACATGGATCCCTGATCCGGCCATGAGCGCACGTGAATGGTATGGCCCAGCAGGTCGGCCAGTCTTTGGACAATGGACAAGCCCAAACCGATACCCTCGGATGAAATCCGGCTCTCGCTGCCGACCTTGTGGTACTCACCAAAGACTTTTGGAAGGTCTCCTTCGGAAATACCGATGCCAGTATCCCAGATTTCCATCCGCAGACGTCCGTTTCGGCGCCGGCAACCAATCAGGATGCGCCCAGCGTCCGTGTACCGGATGGCGTTGCTCAGCAAATTCCGGATCATCTGCTCAAACAGCCGGCGATCTGTCCGGATGACAGCGCTCGAATGCGCCAGTCTCAACTCCAGTGCTTTTGCATGCGCATGGTATGAAAATTCGCTGAAGAGGTTCGACATGATCTCGGCAACCGGAATGTTTTCGAGCTTATAAGTTATGATGCCTGCCTGTATCTGATTGATGTCCAGCATTGTATCAAGCATGCCTGACATGGCACTGACCGCTTGCTGCATACGGTTGGCGAGGAGCCCCACCTCGTCACCGCTTGTGCTTCGCGAAAGGAGGCTGTGTATGAAAGTCAATGTTTGCAGAGGCTGGCGCAGATCATGGCTTGCTGACGCAAGAAAACGGTTCTTTGCAATAATCGCCTGTTCAGCCTTAAGAATGGCCGACTTGAGCGTTTCTGTTGCCAGATGCTGATCCTGTATATTTACGTATGTGATCACAATACCTTCTACCTGCCCGGCATCGGTCCTGTAGGGCAATATGCGCCTGAGGAACCAGATCCCTTCCGAGGTCGCTATTTCACGCTCGATCGGGTCTTCTGAATCCAGAACTTTGCTGGCCTCTTCCAGGAGATGGGTATCCAGAGCCAGTGGCCGCAAGTCGGAAATTGGCCGGCCGATGTCGGTGGCGATTACACCGAAAACCGTTCGGGTGGCAGGTGTGAAGAAGCGGATACATAGATTGAGATCCAGAAACACGGTTGCCACATTTGTACTGTTGAGCACATTCGTAAGGTCGTCTGCGGTCGTTCGCTGGCGCTCGACTGTTTCCTGAAGCTGGCTGTTCAAAACCGTCAACTCTTCATTGAGGGCCTGAAGCTCCTCTTTCGAAGTCAGGAGCTCTTCATTCGTAGACTGATACTCTTCATTCAGCCTGACGCACTCTCGCCGGGTTTTGCGCTCACTTTCCAGTGCGCGCTCAAGCAGGCGGCCAGCATGGGCAATTTCCTGCTTCAGCCCCGAAATTTCGGCCAGCCGGAGTGTGTCATTGCCAACGGTCGATTCAGACCCCAGTCCCGGCTCCTTCGCAAGCCGAGGCGAAGGCAGGAACGTGATCAGAATGAGTTCACCAGACTCTGATGGCGTATACCTGACGTCGGTATTGAACGGCTTCTCGCTACCAGAATCGAGCGTACTCAAACCTTCCAGGCGAATATAGGGATTGTCTTGCCCGACCTCTTCAATTGCGGCTCGAAGGACCGCGCGATGGGACAACGGCACCATCGGCAAAATGTCCAGCGTTGCAGAGCCTTCGGGAACTTCAAGGAACTGGTCGACGGCACCAAGAAAATGAAGGCATGCGCCCTCCCTGGTCACCAGGACTGAAGCAGGCGTGTAATGTTGGGAAACAGCGCGCCGGCAAACATCCGCAAAGCGCACATCAGGCGTCGGGTCCAGGTCCAGGAGAAACCGCGGCGTGTCTGGATACGCATCCTTGTAAAAGTCCGGAGCACTTGTTTCAGGCTGCCAGGAACGACCAAGCCGCCTGTAGACACGCGCAGGCTTGGAAACAACTTCGAACCTTCCGCTGATGTCTCCTCCCGTCTCGGATGAGCCGAGCAACAGGACGCCTTGCGCAACCAGGGAGAACTCAAAATGTGAAATGATCTTCGCTTGCGCTTCGGGGCCCAGATAGATGAGGACATTCCGGCAAGATACCAGATCAAGCCGGGCAAAGGGCGGGTCGGTAAGCAGGTTCTGCACTGTGAACACCGCGTGGGACCGGAAATCATCCCGAACACGATACCCGCGTTCGTCGGGCGTAAAAAAGCGGGCCAGTCTTTCGGGTGAGATATCAGCCGCGATGGAGGGCGGGTAGAGGCCCGCTCTGGCGGTGGCAATCGCATCTGGATCGATATCGGATGCGAGTATCTGCAGACGGATGTTCCGGCCATCTGCTTCAATAGCTTCAAGCAGCAGCATGGCCAGCGACCAGGCTTCTTCACCTGTACTGCAGCCCGCAACCCAGACTCTGAAAGGCCGGTCATCCCTGTGATTGCTCACAAGTTCGGGAAGGACACTCTCCTCCAGAAACTGGAACACATCGCCGTCCCGGAAAAAGCGCGTTACATTGATCAACAGGTCTGCTGCTAGCGCCTCACACTCCTGCGGACTGTCGAGAAGTACCTTGAGATAATCTGTTCCCTGCAGGGTTTTTACTGAAAGCAGAGACATCCTCCGCGTTATCCGGCGAACGAGGGTTCCGGGCTTGTAGAGACTGAAATCTGTTCCGGTCCGTTCAAGCAGGATCTTCAGAATACGGCTCAACCAGTCAGGCTCTTCGTCGACAGCGGCTTTTGAGCGGAGCTTGCGTGTGCGGTCCGGGAGTTTGTTCCAGTTGATCAACGCCGCAGGAACAAGAGCAACAGAAAGGACAGCGTCCACATCTCCCGTCTGAATGGCGCTGTTTGGCATACCATCCGCCTCAGCTTCAGCCGGATCCTGGGCGATTATGAAGCCTCCAACATGCCGGATTGCTTTCAATCCCTTGCTGCCGTCATGCCCCATGCCGGAAAGCACCACGCACATCGCCTGACCAGCGCGCTCGAGCGCCAGAGACATGAGGAAGGCATCAAACGGGAGGCGGTCCGACCGCTTTGCCGGTCGATCACTTACCAAAAGCATATTGCCCGACAGGGAAACGTCTTGTCCCGGAGCGTTGACGTAAACACAGTCAGGCTCAATCTTCATGTCGGCATCAATCTGACGAACGGCCATATGAGTGCTTGCCGCCAACAGCTCAGCCATCATGCTTTCATGATCCGGCGAAAGATGTTGAATGAGGACAAAGGCCATCCCTGCTCGCTCAGGCACAGCCTCCAGCAAGTGAATGAAGGCATGAAGGCCCCCTGTGGATGCGCCGATCCCGACAACAGGAATCGCTGTCTCATGCGATGAGGACGTGCTCAACGGAGAATCCGTGATGTCCGTGATTGCTGCATTTTTCGAAGGAGGCTGTTCTGGCTCAGGCATAATTTGCACCTTCAGCGCGATCGCCGATGCTCGTGTCTATCACACTTCGCAGGCTGTAAGGGGATCTTTCGGAGCTCTTGTCACTCCGTCTGGCTAAAGTTCGAGCCGTATCTGAAATGCAGGCCAGAGCTTTAATCGAAGGCAAGTGCCGTGAAAGAGTTCATTCCACATCAGCCTGCCAATCAGTTTAGCCAAAGCCCCTGATCCCGACATCCGGACAAACACCTAGGTTCGGCCCTGTGCCAATAGAATGGGTAAATCAGATGATCGGCCCGGCCTCACCGTCGCTTTTGAATAAAGCCGATCAAGACGACCACTATCGCCAATACAATCAGTACGTGGATAAAACCGCCAAGTGTATAGGAACTCACAAGTCCAAGGGCCCACAAGACGACGAGTACAATTGCAACTGTCCAAAGCATGTTCGATTCCTCATGATTAAAACGCAGCACCAAAGCAAAGCGGCTCTGGTGTGTCCGGAGTTACCGCACTGGCAAACAAAAAACGGGAGAGAGCAGTCTACCGTTTCGTCTTGCCAGTGCGGCGTCCCCTGAGGGTACAGATCACACGACGCGTGTAATCTTGGTGCCCTCAATTCTTTTCCTGGGCATCAAGCCCTTCTGATCAAAGATGAAATCCTGAGCGTTACCTTGAAGAGTTGTTGCCGCGTTGTCTCAAGCTGAGCCTCGATTGACGACCACTGTGGGACCGTCTCCACGTCCCCACCGATCGGCAGAACGCGCGTTGGCATTATGGAGTGTCAAGCTGTCCAGCGCCTGGACACTCCTCTCGTCTTGACCGCGGGCAGCCCAAACAGCGGTGTTGCCGCGCGAGCCGTAAATGTCGGTATCGCCCCCGCCCATGCACAACTGGCAGGCATGCAAGCATCTCTATCGTCGACTCCTCGGGATTCACCTCGAACAGAGCTCATTCGTATCGGAGCGCTTCACGGCGAGACAGGCTCGGAATCTACGGAGACACATAAAATTTCAATATTGAAAACAAGATGTAGACGCCCGTTCCAGTTCACTACGAACGACAAACTGAATTCTATCCGTGTGCTGTTTTTAATATCTGGAGCCAGGCACGAAACCCAGTCCGCCGACCGGCTTCAGATGCGCTTGGCTGCCCCCTGGAAAAGCCCCGGTTTCCCTTGCGTAGTTTCCGAACCTGTTGGGGATCCACCAACAGGGCTAATCAGGACATGGTTAAGCATTTATAAAAATAAAAAAGGGTGTGGGAGTGTCAGAGTTATATCCCGATGTGAACACTAGGCTCGCCGCCGAGAGTGAGTTCGCGGTCGCTTCCTTCATCCTCAGCAAGCTTTGCGGAAAGACCAGAATGTCTCTTCGCGGGGGCGGTCTTGCGCCGCAGGAACTTTCATTATTGGAGAACGAAAATGCGTAAATTTGTATTGGGCGGCCTCGCCGCTCTGGCATTCGGCCCCCCGGCGTCCATGGCTGCGACAAGCGTCGATATCCCGCTTTCGGGCGTCTTATCGAAAGCATGTGAAATTTCGGCCTTTCTCAACGGCCCGTTCGATGCGCTGGATCTGACCTCGACAGCTGTACAAGGCGCCGAGTCGCTCACCGTAAATTGCAACTACGGCGGTTCGGCTTCCGTGACCTTTACGTCGGTCAACGCCGGCGCTTTGGCGAGCGGCGCAAACACGGTTCCCTACAACCTTGTTGTGTCCGGCAGCCCATTCAGCGGCGGCGTCTCACTTGCCACGCCCCAGACCTGGGCAGGTTTCCCGGCAGTCGCAAATGCCAACCAGACACGCTCCCTCAGCATCCAGCTGGCGAACGCCGCGTCGGTGGCGGGCACCTACACCGACACGATTACAGCGGCAGTAACCCCCAACTAGCCACTGGTCGCACCCGGACTGCCATACGGCGGGCCGGGTGCGCTTTTTAATTTTCCTGCTTCCCGGAAAGTTTGTCATGCGCAGCATTCTGACCGCAACAGTAGCGTTGATCAGCCTATGCTTGCTCGCGCCCGAAGCGGCCTCCTATACCCTGGAGCCGATCGTGACGGTGATAGAGTTGCCATCGGGCGCCTCGGGCGAAACAATCATTGTTCGAAATCCCCGCGAATTTCCGCTGGCTGTCACGTTCGAGATCGTTGAACGGACCGTGCATGAAGACGGCACGGAAACGCATACGCCAGCAGACGAATTATTCCTCATTTTTCCCCCGCAAGCGATCGTCCCGGGTGGAAGCACTCAGGCGCTGAGAGTTCAGTGGATTGGCCCGGGCGTCAGTACCTCGCGATCCTTTACGCTCTATGGCGTTGAAGCCCCGGTGAAGCTCTCTGAAGAAGAAGGTTCGGGCATTCGTACAATACTGAAGATCGGCGCATCAGTGCATGTCACGCAGACAGGTCTGCGCGCAGATCCTGTCCTTAAAAGCATAAGCAAAATCGAAGGGGGCGTAAGGGTGTCCATTGCAAACGAAGGGACAAGGTTCTTATACGTAGATGATGTCGCGCTGACGTTCGAAAACAAGACAGTTTCCGGCCAAGACCTCGGAAACGTCGCTGTTCGTACACTGATCCCCCCCGGATCCATCCGGTCCTTTGTGGTTCCAGATGTTGAGGGCACACCGACACTCAAGCACTTCCGATAAGGAAGGTGCCGTTAATGCGGTCCTTTCTCTGGTTCTGTGCACTTACGGCGTCTGTCTCAATGTCGGCATACGCACTTTCCATTTCACCCACGCGAATAATCGTGAACGAAGACAGCGGGAGCAGAGTTTCTGTCCGTCTGGCGGGAGAGAGCGGACCGCTCCCCATTGAGGTGTCCGTTTTGGAACGCCTTCCGGGCGGCGCTCTCGTAGCTGTTCCAGAGTCAGTCATTCGCGCCCATCCTCCACAGATACTGCTCAACCCGGGCGAAGCGCGTAATATTCAGATCGACATTTCCAGCGGCATCATCGCAAACAATTCCAGGTCCTTTGACCTTCGTATTGAAGAGCTGGGGCTCAATACAGCGAATACCGGCGCGGGAAACGGGCAGGAAATCGTCCTGCTGGCGACCTATCTCCTGCCAGTTCATGTGCTTGGGGGACATGCTGGTGTGCTCACCGCAGAAATCGCGCTAGCTCCCGAGGACGCGCAGGTTGTGCTCTCAAACGCCGGTAGTGGCCCTGCGCTGCTATCAAGCTGCCGGCTTGGGCCTATACTGACAGCAGACCGGGTCATTGAGCTCGATGGCCGCCAGCTCGCAGAACAGGTTGGGTCTGATGCAATCCTCCCAGGCGAAACCGTCCGGCTCAATCTGTCTTTGATCCTCTCTGGATCGACCGTCCCGTCTGGATCCTCCGTCATCGGTGTGCGTACAAGCTGCGATCGTTTCCAATGACTATGCGGAGGTACTTGCTCTATTCGGTTGCCACAACGCTGATAGCGTTGATTGTCCGGCCCGCCTGGAGCCAAGCGCAAGAGGCAGCGCCATCCGAACCGGTCTCCCCAAGCTACGATGTCAATCTTCCGGTGGTGATAGACGGACAGATCGCCGGAACGCTCCTCGTTCGTTTGTCCGCAACTCAACTAACAAGCGTGGAAGCCAATTCCTGGCAAGAAATCGCCTACGAACACTTTGACGCAGCAAAGGTCGATATTGTTCTGGCGGCCCAGATTGACGGGTATGTCCCGGAAAGCGCGTTCGCTGCATCAGGCATCACCCTCGAGTTCGATGCCGCCTCGCTGACCATAAGACTGCTCGCGACAGACGAAGCCCGCGTGACGCGCCTTGTGTCCCTCCGCCCCGATGTCATGGATTACTCGGATCTCAGTGCATATGAGACCCCCCGCGCGTCCGCTTATGTCAACGTGTTTGGCTCTCAGGAAGTACGCTGGGCCGCTGACGATTCTGCTGTAAATGAAATCGCGCGCCAACTCAGTCTTGAAGGCGCTGTGCGCCCCTTCGGCACAAATGGTCCCGCAATCGAAGGCGCCGTATTTTCTGACACCAATGTTCAGGACGGTGACTTCCGGCGGGGCGAATTCCGGATTGTCCATGATGATGTTGCGCGCGCCATCCGCTACTCGGCCGGCGATGTTTCTTTCAGGGCCACCGAGTTCCAGGGCTCCCCCCCTTGCTTGGGCTGTCTGTCGAACGTGCATTTGATCAGATCCAGCCCCTCCGAGCCATCAGCCCGACCGGCCAGCGCAGTTTCATTCTGCAGCAATCATCCCGCGTGGATGTGTTCGTCAACGGAATATTTGACAGATCGATCCGGCTCGATCCGGGACGCTATGACCTGCAGGATTTTGCCTTCAATTCGGGCGTGAATGATGTCCGCCTGGTTATTGAAGACACGAATGGTCAGAGGCGTGAACTGGATTTTTCCTTATTTACTGACCCCGGACTGCTCAAGGCCGGGCTGAGCGAATTCTCCTTCAATGCCGGATACCGCCGGGATCCAGATGTGTTCGACAAACTAGCCTATGACTTCAGCAAGCCCTCCTGGTCTGGCTTCTATCGCCGCGGTATTTCGGACTGGATGACACTCGGCCTCAGCTATCAGGGTGAGCCAGGCAAGCACATTGCCGGTATCGAGGCGTCACTAACGTCGCAGATCGGGATCATCTCCCTGAGCGGATCTGCAAGCGATAACGTTGATGCCGGCTCCGGCACAGCGGCCTCTGCACGCTGGAGTTATGACCGGCTCTTCAGCGGTCAGACAAGATCGCACAGGATTGATGTTGTCGGCGTCACCCGGACGAAACAGTTCCTGCCGCTTGGCGCGGCGACCTCCCCGGACCGGTACAGGCATGAACTTCGCGCGCGATACTCGGGGCCTGGCCCGGCAGACACTTCATTCAGTCTCAGCGCGGGTTATGCTGAGCCGTTTGCCAGGACTGAACCGTCTGAGCAAGCTTACGGCGTTGACGTGTCCCGGCGGTTTGGACGTGTGAACATACTTTTCCGGGCTGAACAGCAAATTTCGGCGCAGGAAGATACGCGCATCGCCCTGCGCTTAACCATGCCCCTGGGCCCCCGCCAGTTACTTTCCGGAAATTGGGAGAGTGATGGTAACGTGTCCCGCCTTGCGTGGTCACGCTTCGGCCGGAATACTGTCAACAGCTGGAGCGCCAATGCCGCGGCCAGGCGCACACAAGCAGATTTTGAAGGAGACTTCGATGTCCGCTATGCGGCAAACCGTTTTGAGGCAGGGCTGGACCATACTTATACGGAGTTCCTGGACACTACTCGCCCAGCAACCCAGAACTCTAGGGCTACAGTCGGCACGAGCTTTGCCGTCGCCAGTAACGGTTATGCATTTGGAAGACCGATCTATGATTCCTTTGCCATCATTAAGCGGCATCCATCCCTGAGGAACACCCGCATACTCGTTGACAACGGACCGTCGGGACCCACTGCGATCGCTGACAATCTCGGGCCCGCGGTAGTATCCACAATCGACAGCTACATCGGCAGGCGCATGAAATGGGAAGCCGAGGCTCCGCCGCTCGCATATGACATGGGGGATACTGAGCGCGATGTTTTCGCACACTTCCGCTCGGGCATAGGTTTCATAGCCGGTTCGGATGCATCCCTGACGGCGATAGGCGTTGCGCTCACAGAGAGCGGACAGCCCGTCATGCTCACTGCGGGCATCATTCAGCCTACTGATGGTAGAGATTTTCCGGGTATACAAACCTTCACTAACGCCAGCGGCCGGTTTGCAGCTCAAAGTATGGAGCCGGGCTTCTACCAGGTAGAGTTCTTTGCTGATCCCCCCGTCCAATTCAATTTCGAGATCCGGCCCGGTCAGTCGGGATTGATAAATCTCGGTACACTCCAACCCGTCGTAGAGAAGGAAATACAATGATGGGCAACGCATTTCGCAATTTGGTTGCACCTCTTCTGATGACAGGCATCGCCTTGGCGTCGGCTCCGCAAGCGCGCGCGGAACCTGCATGTGATCCGGGCAAGCTGACAGCCCGCGCTGACCGGACGATCAACTACATGCCCTTCAGCGAACGTGCCGAAACGATCACGATAAGGATCGATGGCTCTGCAGATGCAGCCTGCAGGATTGTTCTGCGGCTCTCAAGCGGGTCAGGTGGCGTCCTTCTGGAGAACGAGAACAGACTTGATATGGATATTCGTACGCGGCAGGGCCGCCTTCTGAGATCAGACGGCAGTGACCACTTTCCTGTTACCTTGCTGCCAGTTACGGCAAACGGTGTATCTGCCGATCTGGTCGCCGTGATCCCCCCACGTCAGTCAGTTCCACCCGGAGTA
>SXGT01168218.1_pt1 | contig 10611 bp, 12 predicted proteins | sample 3176221 | NCBI WGS metagenome assembly SXGT01 (sample SAMN11356862, study PRJNA531348) | freshwater metagenome | isolation source: freshwater sample F1-120 | place: China: Fuxian Lake, Yuxi | collected 2017-12-25
ACACGAAAATTTCAATCATCCTCAAAAACGTCGAGATGCGCTCGGCGGAAGATGCAGGACTTTTCGTCGGTCCATGCTCCAGCATATCCGCAACACCACAGTATGATCTCGCTGCGGTGATCAAGGGAAAATCTGAAACGACATTAAATGTGAACTACAGCGCTCTCGCCGGCGGCGATGTACAGTCGGTGCGAGTGTTCTCGAAGCCACTAAACGCGCAATCGTCGTACTGGGTATGCGGTGATGTGAAATAAAAGACCCTGCACCAGACGGTGCAGGGCACAGAGGACCGACTACCAGTCGGTCTTTTTTTGGTAATACATCCGAAATATCCCGAGTAAAATTGCCGCTTCTCCAGAACCGAGTGGACGAAGTTCGAAACCCTTACGGGCACGCGTGGTGTCCCATGGCTTACCCGTCACCATCACTGACACCACAGGAACATCGATCGGACGAACGTAGTGCCACGCTTCGGGATTCACCATTTCGTAACAATCCCCTGCGCGAAGAATTTTTTTCTCCCCCATCGCTGGTCGTGGACCGTCCGGCGGACCGTGACCATACGCGGTCTCGTACTCTCCCCAGACAATGCGCATCGCAGACGGCCACGGATGCGGATGAAACAACGCCTCCCGAGGTTTGCACGGAAGGATGAAATGAAGCATCAATCGTCCTTCGCCATACGGCATCCACAGACGCTGTACGTACGGTTTCTCATCGTTGATGTGGAGACTCCGCCAATCCTCCGGCACCATGAGCAGCGCAGGGAGTTCCTTTTCTGCCTGCTCCAGAATCGGGAGCATACTCCCCCCGGGAGTTGCGCCCCACGCGAAACGGTCGGCTGGATGCTGACGTGTCTCGATGAACCGCCGACAGTTCGGCAGCATCAACTCGATATCGAGCGACGTACGCGCTGGGACACCTTCGTGCAGAAGCGCGTACAATTTTTCATCATCGAGCCAACACCGATCATCGCCGCGCTGGTCACGATGTGTACGAATGCCCGCGCGGAGTCTACGAATCTCTTCTCGCAGCGACTCCACGTACATCTGGAAAACTTCGTCATTTTGCGCAACCATTTCTCACCTCCTCCTTATATATAGAAGGCAGATACGCAAGAGTCAATATTCGTTGACGTGCGCCGTCGAAAAGGTAAGCTGCTTATGTGTCCTTTTTGAAATGGAGTCTGCGATGAAAATCACGTGGTACGGTGTGTGCATCGCCATAAGCCTCATGATATTTTCTGCGCTTGGAATCTTGTTCCTCTTCTCCCTACCTCCAAAACAAAGTGAGAAAGTCGAAACAAAATCCAGTACGCTAAACGTTCCAGCTCCAAGCACACCATTCGAATGGTGTATCGAGAAGCCAAATACCTCGTGCTTGCCAAAGACCTGCGAGGAGCATCGCGTGACGATCGTGCTCGTGAGCGCCGAGTGGTGCGGACCGTGTAGAAGGTTCGAACAGGTCACACTCCCCGATCCCGCTGTGCAAGCACGCCTCCATACGAACAACTACGGCGGCGTGCACGTCGATCTCGATACGTGCCGCGAACTTTCCAACAAACTCGGCGCAGATGTCGTACCGACAGTCGTTTTTCTAAACAGCGACTGTCGAGAAATCCATCGCTTCCGCGCCAGCAGGGATCCAGAGGGTTTCCTGAAGGAACTCGACATCGCCGATGAACGACTCAAAAAATAACCCCTCACCAAACGGTGCGGGGTAGACGCCGGTCCGATGATTATCGGACCGGCTTTTGTAGAAAAGAGACCTCATACTTATGACAGAGTATCTCTCGCAAGAAGGTCTGCTTGCATTTCACACGCGTGCTTCACTATCTCGAGAACGCGATGTGGCTTGATTTTACTCCCATGTCCACGCGGCGAACCGATGACAACGTCGTAATTTCCGCCCCAGGAATCGGTACTCCCAGGGTTGAGCATCCGCTCTTCCTTGTTGAGGAGATCACAGATCAACTGCAGTGGAAACCAGTCGATCAGCTCCGCAATACGGATGATCACGTATCGATCCCCTTCCGCACCACTGCACGGAGCGAGGTGCGACACGAACGCCTTCAGGCCTTTCTGTGCCACGCCGATACGTGCGTGCTTACCGATCTCTCGAATGAACTGCCACTGACCGAAATCAGCGAGTACATCGAACCGATCATCCAGCTCGACTTCCTTTCCACGACCGTACAGCGTATCGCGAATGCGACGATGCACCTGAAGAATCATGGCATGCATTGTGTCGGCGTCCATTGTGTGGAGCGATCCGTCCGCACGAGCATCAGTATACGGCTCGTTGATCCACAGCAGACGCCTCATCAAACACCATCGTTTCGCACGTTTGAACGGATACAGACCGGCGGACATGTCGAGCAAGTCTTCTACCTGCACCATCTCCTTGAACTTGTACCGATACCGCGGATCTTGAATCTGTTTGTGATGCATGAGCGCGTACGTCGTCATGGAAACATCCTGATCGCCATCACCAACGTAGAGGTCTGCACGTGGATGCCCATGATGGGCAAACGTGTCGTAGAGACCCAAGTTGAGCCGGTGAAAGGCTTGCGCACACGAGGCTCGCGTTGCGATACGATCGCAGTCTTCGTGATGATTGATGTTTAAGAGACGACGTGTTGGCAAAAAAAATGGTGCTCCGCTACAGAAACCATCGATGGCGATGGAATACGGCGGGTACTGCATGAACTCCTCTTTCGTCACGATCACTCGTGGACGAACAACGAGACGAATTCCCATGATGGACCGCGCCTTTCTTTCTATGAGCCTAACTCTAAGGAACGACTCACAACGGTACGCCGTCTTTTATAAACGTCAAGTCACCTCGTTCACGAACAACGTGACAAGAGTATAAAAAACGCACCAACTCAGTGGTGCGTCATGATGTTACTCCGGAAGTCGGTAGACGCGCTTGGCGTTTTGCCAGAGCAACTTCTCTTTCCTCTCGGGACTGAGATGAAGACGGTCGATCACCGCACGGTAGCTATCCTGATTCGAGATCGGCCAATCGGTAGCGAACAGCAACTTGTCGTCGGACTCGGTCCACTCGTAGAAGTGATCAACGACACGCGCGAAACGAGCAGCTTCCTTCTCTGAAAAGTCTCCACACACGAATCCCGAGCAGTCAGCGTACACGTTCTTCTTGTTGTAGCACACCTCCGCGGCGTCATCGGTCCACGGGTTGCCGATGTGCGCCATCACAATCCTGAGCTTCGGTCGCTGCACCGCGAGCTGATCGATTTCAAGCGGATGCGCGCATTTCAGCATCGCACCGCCGATCTCCACATGGCAGTCGCCGGTGTGAAACACTGCGGGGCGATCGTACTTCTCGAGCAGTTCGTAGTAGGCCCCGAGCAAACTTTCGTTGTGTGGAAAGTAATGCTGGTAGCCGAGGTAGAACTTCAAAGCGACAATGCTACAACTCGAGAGCCATCGCTCGAGCTGGTCGAGCAACGCCTTGTCAGGATAACGAATCCTGAGTGGCGCAAGCGTGCCGATCAGATACAGCTTGCCTTTGTGTGGCGCAAGCGTTTGCAGCAACTTCTCCGTCGAAGCTTCGCGGTTCGGTGAAGCGATCACGATCGCTTGATCGATACCGCAGCGACGCATCGATTCGAGCAGCGCGTCGAGATCGATGACGTTATCCCCCTCGTACCTGAGATGCACATGGCCGTCGATGATCATGGTCTCCTCCTCGCGGGAAAGTAGAACGTCTTTGTGTGTTCTTGTCAACCAGAAAATGCGTCCTCAATTCTTTCAATCCTTGTAATCATCGCAAGACGTTCAACATCAAGGTGCTGCAACATCTTTGTATGGTGATCAAGCGTGGTGAGTACTTCCGTCCTGAATTCCTGCACCTCTTCTTTTGTGGCAAGCGTGGCAATCTTTTCTTGAATTGCAATTAACGCCTTAATGACACGGTCTTGGAACGACATAGCAAAAAAAATAAGGAATAAGACCGATGTTATGCCGGAGACTAATAAAGAAGTCAAATTCTTCAAAAGTATACCACGTTACAAAAACCCCGCATCGTGCGGGGTTTTTCAAGACAAAAACGAAGTTTTTCTTCCGGATGATCGAAATGGTATCAGTTTCGCACCGATTGCAACGAGTGCAAGATCTTTGCGGAGTGATACGATCGCTTCGACTTTCGCCATGGACGCCGCCTCGTGGTCCCCGAGCACATGTTCCATCTTTTCGAGGAGCGGTCGACTGCCTTCTGCGTCAAGCGCGGCGATCACGTCGAGTAGAGAATCACCGTTCTCGAGCACGAGACCGAAGAAACCGCCGCCATCTTGCTTGTCGACATAGCGTTCCATGTGACCGCACCATCGACAGACAACACCGAACCAATCGACGCGACACCACTGACGACCATCGATGCTTGTCGTCTCGCCGAACGGATGTTTACCGCGTTGATTACACGCGCGACAATGATACACACTCTCGACGCCGTAGCACACGGCATAGCCGAACACCGGCGGACGCTGCAATGTACACCACTCTTTTTCAGTGCACACGGTGAAACCGTAGTCGCTTAGCTTCTCAAAGAGCGACGGTGGATACGCGCGCGGCGGTGGCTCGACGGTATCGTCCTGCTTTTTCCGTGACGCCACTATCCCCCGAATGATATGCGCTCCGCACATGAACGCAATGATGAGCATGCCGAGCATCAACACGACTTCGAGATCTTCCATGACGCATCCTTTCAAAAAAGCACCACAACAAAATACCGTGCTGGTACGTTTACGTCAATGCAAAACGTCGCTATACTACCCTATATGGCGATCACCATCTCTCTCAAAAAATCTCCTGAAAAAGATAATGACTTTTTATTATTTCCTGAGACTGGTCATTCAGCACAAGACGAATCCTGGCTACAGGATGAAGGACGGTTAGCGGTAGACGTCTACGAAACAGAGCAAGAATTGATTCTAAAATCCTCGATCGCTGGAGTTCGCACAGAACATCTCGAGGTGTTCGTGCACAACGACATGCTCACGGTGCGCGGACGAAGAGAGGAAGAGGTGGAACCGAACGCAAAACCGCTCGTTCGCGAATGTCATTGGGGATCGTTCTCGCGCTCCGTCATCCTACCAACCGAAGTTGATGTCGACCATATCTCTGCGGCGCTCAAAGACGGAGTGCTCACGGTACGGCTGCCGAAGATTGAGCGCTCAAGAAAAATCAACGTCAAAGATCTCTAAAATGAGCTCTAACGACTCGAGTCGCCGAAAAAAGAAGTTCAATCGTGCGATCACTGTTCTGCTTCGTGGAATAGTGATCGCGCTTTTGATTGCGCTCAGCGTGGTTGTCGGTACGTACAGTTACGCTGCTGCGACACTTGGTGATCGCATCGCACGCGGGGTGCGCGTAGGAACGTTTGAAATTGGAGGACGCACCCATGAAGAAGCGGTGCAAATGCTGCATGACCGCATAGAAAAAATGCAACTCACTTTTGTGACACCCATCGGATCGACCACGTTCACGCCGGCAGAAAAAGGAAAGACGCCGTTCGGTTTTTTTGATGAGCGTGGTGACGTCGCACGCGCATTCAGCGTCGGCCGAGAAAACAACAAAATACTTGCGGGCCTCCATCTTCTCCGCGCAATGTTTGTTGGTGAGAGTATCCCACTGACAGCATCTGTCGATGCCGCTGCGCTACGCAAAGAACTGGAATTACGTTTCGGAAGCAGGGCGCGTCCAGCGCAAAACGCACAGTTATTCGTACGAATCGACGCGATGACAAAACTTCCGACGACGAGCGTGGTGCCAGAACACATCGGTTGGGAAATCGATTACGAAAGTGCGGCACGGGCAGCAAATACTCGTCTCCACGAACTCGTCGACGGACCGATAACGATGTCCGTAAAAAAAGATCTCCCAGAAATCACGACGACTGACGTGCAACCGCTCACGGGTGGTGTCGCTGCTGCGCTTGCTCACGCGCCGCTTTCGCTCACCGCGAAAGACGAAACCTGGACAATTTCTCAAGAAACATTCGCTGACTGGCTCACTGTACTACTCCCCTCTGAGGACAAAAAACTTCGCCTCGGACTCGATCAAGAAAAGGTGAAAAAATATCTCTCCACGCGTGGTGCTGCGCTTGCTATAGAACCGAAGGATGCAAAATTTGAAGAAAAAGAGGGTCGCATCACCTTGTTCCAGCCAGGAGTGCTCGGAGAAACACTTGATGTTGACGCAGCATATGCGCTTCTTGAAAAAACACTGTTTGAAACTAACGAAAAAGTGAAATCTCTTGCACTCCCCATGATTGAAGTGCAACCGACCATCACGACCGAATCAGTAAATCCGTACGGAGTGAAAGAGGTGGTTGGTGTTGGCGCAACAAATTTTCGCGGCAGTCCAAAAAATCGCATTCATAATATCGGCGTTGGCGCCGCAGCGGTCGACAACACACTCATTGCTCCGGGCGAAGAATTTTCATTGCTAAAAAAACTTGGAAAAATCGACGGAACAACAGGATATCTCCAAGAACTGGTGATCAAAGAAAATAAAACGACGCCAGAGTACGGTGGTGGATTGTGCCAAATCGGTTCAACGACGTTCCGTGCAGCGCTCGCGTCAGGCTTACCGATCACGATGCGACAAAATCATTCCTATCGCGTCCCCTACTACGAACGCGATGGCGATGGCAACGACATCGGGCCAGGAAAAGATGCGACAATCTACGATCCTGCACCGGATTTTCGATTCGTGAACGACACGGGTCATCACATCATCATCAAAACTGCGATCCAAAAAAATAAACTCACGTTCACGTTCTGGGGTGTAAAGGATGGACGTGTCGCAACCCAAACAAAAGCGAAAGTATATAACGTTGTAAAACCGCCGGAGAAAAAAATTATACCGACTACCGATCTTAAGCCCGGAGAAGAAAAATGCACAGAGCATGCGCACCTTGGTAGCGATGCAGTGTTTACATATACCGTGACGATGCCGGACGGCTCGGTGAAAACAAAGGATTTCAAAAGCCATTACAAACCGTGGCAAGAAGTATGCCTTCAAGGTGTTGATCCTTCGCAAATGCCTCCACCAACGTCTTCGGACGCAGCACCATCTGCTGATGCAGCTGGGGCGACGGGGAATTAAAAAAGAGGCTGTCAAAAATCGATCGAAAACAGGCTGTCAGATTTTTTGCAAAAACTGGCAGCCTGTTTTCGATCGATTTTTGACAGCCTCTTTTTTGATCACCGCAATGAGTCGCGCTCAAGAAGATTACTCATAGGAGAGTTCGAGCCGAGGCCCAAGACATCCTATAAGTAACCCCCATGCTTGTCGTGAGCGCGAATCCCTGGGGTGATCGGGATGATCTGTGCAGATGAAAATGTCATCCACACCGGACAACGTCGGACCTTACCATGCCCTGAAAGCGGTGTCAAGAACCCTAAACTAATTCGGTAATTTCCGCCTTAAATTCTCCAAAAACTACTTTCTTACACAGAGAGCACACAAAGGGGTCTAACCCCACGGGGTCAGACCCCTTTGTCACATCACCTTGACAACCAAACTTTTTTATGACAGAATGCAGTGTTCTCTGGTTTTTATTTTGCCAGGAACGTGGACAGAAACGCGTCATATGGCGCACACATGGAGGTACACCGTGAGAGCAGTGATTTTTCCCGTGCAGGCCGACGAAAGGCTCTGCGTCATCGGCTTCCCCAACAACAAACGCATGCGGATCGGGCTCCCCCACCGCTGCTTCATCCAGCCCCGCGACTTCTACGACTGCACGAACAGACGAGAACGGCAGGATGGAGAGTACATCACGTGCGGCCCGCTCGAAATCACGACCAGGATCGAGAACGGACAGATCTCTCTGGAGGTCGGGGGGGAATCTCGTGATGGCGAGAAGCTCGCCATCACAATCTCGCCCGAAGCCACCAAGGAAATCCGCGAACGCCTGGACGCGATGCGGAGCTACCTCCACACCTACAAGAAGGAGGAAGACTGGAAACCCTCCGATCACTACGTCGCGAACGCCACCTGCGCCTGACATCGCTTCAAGCAAAAGCCCGGTCGACCACACGTCGGCCGGGTGCTTTTTTATCTTGACAATCAACTTCTTCGCTACTACCCTCCACGAAGGAGGATGCGATGAAAAAATTCGAATTCCGTAGACATTCGATCAAAGACGGGCCAACGTCAGCGATGATCGGTCCGAAAGGATACGACCTCGCGCGAGAGGTCGGCAGGCAGCAGCTGCGCGGACGCGGGTTCACCCACTTCTTCGCGAGCGCCTACTTCCGCACGCACCAAACGCTCGCAGCGTTCGCTGAGGGTGCCGGCGACTTCCGGCTGAAGTACACGCCGGAAATGCCGCCGATCTACGTGAGTAGTCCCAAGATCGAGGAGATGTGGCGTGTGTGCGCAGCTGCGGAGAAACGTGGTGAGGACATGTTCCAAGCCGCATGGATGTATGATCCATTTCTCTTCGATGCCACGGGCGAGGAGATGCTGAGACTCTTCGTTGCGTGGCAAAAATCCAGTTTTCCCGACGAGGCGAACGTCTTAATCGTCGGCCACAGTCCAGGACTGGAATTCTTGCTGAGTGCTCTCATCAACGGCAACGTGTCGGGCTTCAAGCCATGCCAAGGATTTCGCCTGACAGTCGAAGGCCCGACCCGCACGGTCGATCTCGCACTCACCTGATCTCCATCTCTCTCATCGCTCGCCGTAATCTCTACCTAGTCACGCAACAAAAAATCCCCCGCAGCGTCGGAGGATTCTTTTTTATCTCTCTGGATCCCGCATCATTTAATCATCTTATCAACCAACCCGTACTTCACCGCCTCTTCTGCACTCATGAAATAATCACGGTCGGCATCCTTCTCCACCTTCTCCAATTTCTGCCCAGTGTTCGCGGCGAGCAACTTGTTTAACATCTCTTTCATTTTTAAAATCCTCTCGGCGCGAATCTTGATGTCCGACGCCTGACCTTCTGCGCCGCCCATCACTTGATGAATCATCACTTCAGCATTCGGGAGCGCGAACCTTTTTCCTTTTTTTCCCGCGGAAAGCAACACTGCGCCCATCGACGCGGCCATGCCGATGCACACCGTCGCGACATCTGGCTTGATGTAGTTCATCGTATCGAGAATCGCGAGACCTGCAGTCACCGATCCCCCTGGACTGTTGATGTAAATTTTAATGTCTTTCGTTTTATCTTGGCTTTCGAGAAATAATAACTGTGCAACGATGATGTTCGCCACATGTTCATCGATCGCATCGCCAAGAAAAATAATGCGGTCCTTGAGCAACCGGGAATAAATGTCGTACGCGCGCTCGCCATACGATGTTTTTTCAATGACGGTAGGGATCAAATACTGAGACTTGATCGTGTAGGGGTTGGACATAAAAAAAGATTGCAACCAAAGAATGAATCTTAAGAAAGTATACCGGCTTCGGCCATGATTGACAAAAGAGTGAGAATGCGCTAGCGTCATTGCATCGGACCATAGTGGTCAAACGCGGGCCGTCAGACGACCCAAGGAGGTTCTCATGCGAAGATTCTGGTTGTTCCTTCCTCTCGGCGTGTTCCCAGCGCTCCTGTTCGCCTGCGGCGGCTGCGGCTCCAGTAGCGGTCCTACCGAAGATCCGAATCGCATCACCGCGATCGTGATCAACGTCACGAGCAACAACGCGCTCGCGCCGGTCTCGAACGTCGTACTTCCGAACGCGACGCCCGTCACGCTCACGGTGACCGGCGTGCGCGCCTCGGGTGCGGGCACAGCGATCGATCCAGCGACGGTGCAGTGGCGACCCAACGATCCGTCTATCGTCGCCGAACGTCTGCCAGACGATCGGTACCGGTTCACACCGACGACGGACTGGTTCAACGCATCAGGCAACGAACCGACGGTCACCGTGACCGCGCGCTACGAAAACCTCACCGCAACGCTCGGGATTCGCAGTGTGATCAACGTCTCCGGCACATGGACCGCAACGCTCGGCGACGGCGTCGCCACGCAGAAGCTCGTGCTTTCGCAGCGTGGCAGAACGATCACCGACGCGAAGACCGGCATCTCGGGGACGATCGACGGCGACAAGCTGCTCATCAACTCGAACGGCTTCACGGTCGACGCGAAGTTCGAGACCCGCGATCGCGCCGTCGGCACGTTCTCCGGCCTCGGTCAGACAGGCAACTTCACTTGTACGAGGGATCGGTAGATCCATCAACGCGCCCCACACTTCTTGTGTGGGGCGATTTTTGTGACACGAACGACGCACCTCCCCAACCCCTCCGCTAAAGCGGAGGGGCTACGTACGACATTCTAAGCGTAAATTGCCCCTCCGCTTTAGCGGAGGGGTTGGGGAGGTGCGTTATTGACATCTCCCAAAAAATCCGCTTAGCTACCCATAGACACACAAGGACCGTCAGACGGCCCAAGGAGAAACCGATGCGAATTCGCTCTTTTCTGTTCATCCTGCTCACACTACTCGTAGCGAGCGCTGGCTGCACCAATCAGAACTACCCCGAGGCCGCGAAAATCGTACTCTGGTCTTCGGACGTCACGGGTGGCGATTTCGCTGTCCCGAAGGGCAAAGGAATCATCGTCGCCGTCACTCC
>SXGT01587411.1_pt1 | contig 10611 bp, 15 predicted proteins | sample 3176221 | NCBI WGS metagenome assembly SXGT01 (sample SAMN11356862, study PRJNA531348) | freshwater metagenome | isolation source: freshwater sample F1-120 | place: China: Fuxian Lake, Yuxi | collected 2017-12-25
TGGCGAAGACCTTCTGGCCCACCTGAAGATCGCGGGATGTACCAACGGGGATGGGGTGCAGCCGATCGCCAGGTGCATCGACTACGAGGACCGCCAAGTCCCGATCGGGATAAGCGCCGACGAGTTTGGCCTTCCAGGTGGAATGATCCGCCAGAGTTACCTGGGCGGCATCCGCTCCTTGAATGACGTGATAATTGGTTACGATGTGCCCCGCCTGGTCCCAGATGAAACCTGAGCCGGTTCCGTGCGGAATCTGGAACAAATCGAGGCTGAACGCGTCTTGCCGAACGGCAAGCGTGGTGATGTGCACTACCGCCGGCGACGTTCGTTTGAAGATCGCGATAGTTGTTTTCTCATCCTCGGCCAGATCGCCACGGCTGGCAATGGGCCGCGCGACCGAATTTGGGTCCAGCTTGTCCCCCAGGCCGTGCGGCCAGAATCGCCAAACCAGCACGAACGAAAGGACCAGCAAGAGCAAAATCGGCACAAGCTGGGAATACCGGTAAAGCGCCGGCTCACGTTTGAAAGTGTTCATACCACCGCCTCCTTTTTTCCACCCCTCCAACATTGTGGGTCATCAGTCGCCGGCGCCGATGTCGGTGTAGAATGTCTCAAATATCAGGTCGGCTTCCTGCGCCTGGTGCGTGCGCAGGGCACGCAACAAATCTGCCGCTTGTTTCCGAACGGCGCCAAAATCGGGCGTCGTCCATTCGACGCACCAAAACCGTTCAAGCTCTTCTTGCAGGTTGCTGACCTGCTGGAGAAGTTTCACATGATTTTTGCGCAATTGTGCGACCCGGCGCGTCAAGTGCGGAGTCAGATCGATTTCTGCAAACAATCCGTCGAATGATTCCGCGGAAGTGATGTGACGTTCCAACGCCTCTTGAACCAGGCGGAGATCGTCCCGTACGCGGGCGCCCCATTCCTGCTCCCGCCCCGGAGCGGCGGCGGCCAAAGCGGCTTCCAGACGATGGATGGCGATCAGCAGCGCATCATGCTCTTCGCGGGTTCCGCGCGACAGGGCCGATTGGTGCTCGGTCGGGTGACCGCTAGTTACGGGGGCCGCTGAAGAATCTGTCGGGCGGTTGAGTTTTTCCGGAGCGGCGGTCTCGTCTGTCCGGAGTTCTTTTACGTTCGTCATGGTGTTCCCTCCTCATTGCTAGGTGCTTCGTCGCTGTGGCAAGAAATTCCTCTTTTTCCTTACGCAACGATCATGCCAGTGCATTTTGTATCGCCGCCCCCGCCAGCGATTGGCACAACTCCTTTCCCGTTTTCGACAAGGGAAAACTCGCTTCCGACGACCGTTAGAACTCGCTGCCTCCGCCGGTCAAATTGTCCGGTCCCCCAAATTTCGGTCGCGACAAAATGGCCTGAATGATGGAGGTCCTGGGGTAACCGTGCGTCGAGCACCAGCGTCGATCAAGGGGTTTGGAGTGACTCAAACCTCCACACGAAAAGGAGTTGTGAAATGAATTCGCGCAAGGACCAATCGCCGATTTACAATTGGCATTCCGCTTGCATTATTGGTTTTGCGCAAGTCGTTACCGGCCGCCGCCGGTGAAATTCGTTCCAGGCAACCGCGGGTTCCTGGATGCTCGCACACCAACCGAGCGAACGCCAAATCTGGCGGCACCAGCGGCGGTCGGGCTTACTCAACCTTGATCGATTTTTCAAAAAGGAGGTGGACCATGATGACGACGGCTTGGGAACCTTTCACCATGTGGGGCGAGTTGAATCAATTCCGCAATCAGATGGACCGCTTGTTTGAGTCTTACGGCTTCGATGACGCTGGCTGGCGCGGGCTGGCATTGGCATACCCGCCCGTCAACGTTTGGGACGACAGCGACCATGTCTACGCCGAGGCCGAACTGCCGGGACTGCAGATGAATGACCTGGAAATCTATGTCACGGGCGGCAACCAGCTGACTCTCAAGGGGCAGCGCCACGAGCCCACCCTTGAGAAAGGCGTCTGGCATCGTCAGGAGCGCGGCTTCGGAATGTTCACGCGCGTGATCACGCTGCCGATGCCCGTGAACGCCGATAAGATCGAGGCCAAATTCTGCAATGGCGTCCTCACCATCACCATGCCGAAGGATGAGGCGGCCAAGCCACGCCGGATCGCCGTCCAGGCCGAGTAATCCGCACGGATGGCACGGGCCTCAGTACGTGGGGCCCGCCAACTTGGAACCAGAACCAACAGACATTCATTCACCTTGAAAGGAGGTTTCCCATGGCAAACAGCGCTTTGGTCAAGAAACAAGAGAAACGAACGGAAATCGCCACCCCGGAACGGACTCGCAATGGCGTCACCTATACCCCGCGGTGCGACATCGCTGAAACGGAGAACGAACTGCTCCTGTACGCAGACATGCCGGGGGTTCATTCTGAAGACGTGGATGTCCGGTTGGAGAACGGACAGCTGGAGATCTTCGCCAAGTGCACCGGTGATCAAGAAAGCGAGAACTACCTCGCGTACGAATATGGCGTCGGTAATTACTATCGCACCTTCACGATCAACGAGGCGATCGACGCCGCCAAGATCAAGGCGGAACTCAAGCAGGGGGTGCTGACCGTTCACCTGCCGAAGAGCGAGGCCGTCAAGCCGAAACGGATCTTGGTGAAGGGCGAGTAACCAGAAAGGAGGTAGTACAATGTGGAACCTGTTCGCGCCACTACGCGCTAAGCTGGACACACTGTTCGACCGACTTCTGACCCCATGGATGGATTTTGAGGACAGTGACGAGGACGACAACGAACGGAAATCGCCGCGCGGAAACCGACTCGCAGCGGCGTAACCTGAAAGAAAGGAGGTAGACCTATGTGGAACCTGATTCCCTGGAAAAAGAAGAACCCAGAACAAAACGGCAGCGGCCTGGTCAATCAACCGAAAAACCCGGTCGCAGCCCTGCGTAATGAGTTTGACACTCTGTTCAACCGATTTCTAGGCCAATGGCCCACCCCGTTCGCTGGGGAGAGTGGCCGGTCTTGGGGGCTGGACTTGGAGGACGGGGACAAGGAAGTCGTGGTCAAAGCCGAAGCCCCAGGCTTTAAACCGGCCGAGTTGGATGTGCAGGTCAGCGGCAATCTGCTCACCATCAAGGCCGAGAAGAAACAGGAGAGCAAGGGCGAAAAGGGCAACGGTCATTACGCGGAACGGCGCTATAGCAGTTTTCGCCGGACCGTTACCCTGCCGCCGGGCACGGAAGCGGACAAGATCGAGGCCCGCTACCACAACGGATTGCTGGAGATCCATGTGCCCAAAAGCGAAGAGGCCCAGGGCAAGCGCATCCCGGTGACGGCCTGAGCGGCTCTGCCCTCGGGCCGGAACTGAGCCCCAAAATGGTCGCAACTGCACCGGACCTGCGACCATCAGGAGTGGTCCCATGATCGGTGAATTGTCTCGATCGGCCCGTTCAGAGCGAAGTGAGGATCGCCCAATGGCAATCCAACGGATCTTGCTCATTGACGACGACCGCACTTGGTCCGAGGCGGTCGTCGCCCTTTTGGGCATGGAAGGCTTCGATGTAGACACAGCCCCGAACGGCCGGCGCGGATTGGAACTGCTTGATCACACCGTTCCGCAACTCGTCATCCTGGATGTTCACATGCCTGGCCTGACCGGCTTCGAGGTGCTGCGTGAGCTGCGCCAGCGGATGCCACACGTGCCCGTTCTCATGGTCAGCAGCGATGATCACGCTGGCCCGATGGCCGAAGCTTTGACTGAAGGTGCATCATCCTTCTTGCGTAAACCGATCACCGCGGAGTTGCTGCTCCGGGCGGTTCGCAGACTGACCACGACATCGACCCGCCGTGAGTGATTGGATTGACGCGGGCTTTCCGACTGCCAAGCCCATCGCTCCAGTCCTTCCCGTCCTATTCCCGCGCCATCTATAATGAGAGAGGCATCGCGACGGAGCGATCGCTGTATTTTTGCCAGGTTCACAAGGGAACCTCACAAACAACAGCGGGTCCGGAACATGTCTCAAGCACCACTTCGACGGCCGTTCACGCTGGTCGCTGGGGCAGCCCTGACCGTCTTTCTGCTTCTGCGCTCAGGCGTTTTGATTTGGGTCTGGCAGCACTCACCTGCGGACGGCTCCGGGACGTTGGTATTCTTGTGGACCGTCGACACGCTTGCCAGCACCTTGATCCTGGCCACGTTAGTCGCGGCCTGCGGCTGGCTGATCACGGGTGCGCGTCGCAAGGACCAGGAGAAATCCCGTGTCGAACATCTGGCCGAAGTCGGATTGCTAGCCGGCGGCTTGGCCCACGAGATCCGTAACACACTCAACGCCATGCACAGCCAACTTGCACTGCTGCGCAAGCAAATTCCCGCCGAGGCTGATTCGCAAGCCGGTCACCGCGCCAGCCAGATCGAACGAGCGTTTGCCGAACTGGATGAGCTGGTGACCGACTTCTTGGCATTTGCGCGGCCAGCCCAGGACCGACTGGAAGAGGTGGATCTCATGCGGCTAATCGGCGATGTTTTGGAGTTCGCTGCCCTTGACCTGGAACAAGGCTGCGTGAAAGTGGTTACCGACTTTCCTTCGTCGCTTTCGCCCGTCTTCGCCGATGCTGGCAAACTTAGACGGTCCTTATTAAATCTCATTATCAACGCACGCCAGGCGATGCCCGATGGAGGCACGCTCACTGTTCGGCTGCGTCCAACCGAAAAAGATGAAGTCGCGATCGAAGTGAGCGACACCGGCTGCGGCATCTCCGGTCAAGATCGTGAACGTATTTTTCAGGCCTTCTTCTCGACCAAGCCCGGCGGCACCGGCCTGGGCTTGGCGGTTGTCCGGCGTACGATTGAGGACTGCGGCGGTCAGATTGCTTTCGTTTCTGAAGTCGGTCGTGGAACCACGTTCCGAATCCAATTGCCGACCGCGAAGTCTCGACGTGCCGCACGCGGCGGCACTTTGCCTAGGGCCTTGAGTAACTCGGATTCCTGACGGATGTAACCATGACAGAAAACGGGAAATGGAAAGTTCTGTTGGTGGACGACGACCGACTCAGTCGCGAGGCGATGGCCGACTGGCTGACGAGCGAGGGCTTTGACGTGCTCGCGGTTGGAGACGGTCAGGCAGCCTTGCAACGCATTCACGACGGCGTGGCCGTCATTGTGACCGACCTCAAAATGCCGCGCACCGACGGCATGGAGTTACTGCGCCGGGCCAAGGAACGCGCGCCACACGCCGCCGTCATTCTGGTTACGGCCTTCGGCACCGTCGAGACAGCGGTGTCCGCCTTGAAGGAAGGGGCTTTTGATTACCTCACCAAGCCCGTCAAGCCCGACGACTTGGCCAACAAAGTCCGCCAAGCGATTGCCCAGCGGAAAATGGCCGTCGAGATCGCCAGTCTCCACGCCCAGCTCCACGATCGCTTTGGGTTCGAGAACCTTATCGGCAAGAGCGCCGCAATGCGCGCGGTCTTCGAAAAAGTCCATCTGGTCGCCGACACCAAGAGTACCGTTCTCATCACGGGCGAGAGCGGCACTGGAAAGGAGCTGGTCGCCCGTGCGTTGCACCATAACAGCGGCAGGCGGAACAAACCCTTCGTCCCCGTCAATGTCAGCGCCATCCCCGAGACGTTGGTGGAGAGCGAACTATTCGGCCACGAGAAAGGCGCAGTCACCGGAGCGACCGAGCGGCGCACTGGGCTGTTCCAGGCCGCCAACGACGGCACTTTGTTCATCGACGAAATCGGCGAAATGAGCCCCGGCGTTCAGAGCAAGCTGCTGCGTGCCATCGAGAGCCGACATGTCATGCCGGTCGGCAGCACCAAAGAAATCGGCGTTGATGTCCGATTGGTTGCAGCGACCAATCGCAATCTGGCCGACGAAACCAAAAAAGGCACCTTCCGCGAGGATCTGTATTACCGGTTGAAGGTAGTGGAGATCCACCTGCCGCCGCTACGCGAACGCCCGGAGGACATCCCGCTCCTGGTTCGTTTCTTCCTCGACGAGGTTGCAAAAGAAAATCGTCGTCCCGTTCGCGACATTGCCCCGGAGGCACAGGACCTGCTTCTTGCTTACGATTGGCCGGGCAACGTTCGCGAGCTGCGCAACACGTTAGAGGGAGCCATCGTCCTCACGACCCGACAGCGAATCGAAGTCGCCGATTTGCCGGAGTCTCTTCGCCAGAGCACTCCGGCGCAGGCCGTGATCCGCCCGGGCATGACCATGGCCGAGATCGAAAAGGAGGCGATTCGCCGAGCACTGGAACAGACCAGCGGAAACCGCGGGGAAGCGTCCAGGATCCTTGGTCTCAGCGTTCGAACCCTTCAGCGAAAGATAAAGGAATACGACCTCCCCATGCGTAGGTAGCCGACCATTGATGCTGATTTGTTAATGGCGGCGAAGAATGGCACCGGTTTGGCGGCCTGAAGTGAGCCAGGATGTGGGTTGCAATGGGAGGCGACGGAACGCTACTTGGTTGTCTTGCGGTCCGGTTGCAGGGCACGGTGAGCGATGCGATTTGCCTTTGATCGTCAGAATGATGGCGCCGTCCACGATGCGGTACAGGAACGCCATCGCCAGCGGTGGATCGCCGAGGTATTCGCCCCAGGCTTCAAAATCGATGTTGGTGACCAGAGCGGTCGAACGCTTCTGACTGCGGGCGTCGATGATCTTGTAGAGCAGGCTGGCTGCTTGCGGGGCCTCGGCACGTTCGATCTTGTCGAAGCCAAATTCGTCAATGATCACGAGATCGTAGCGCGTGTAATAGCGGGTGCGCTCCGGCAAGGTATGGATCGATCAAGAGGCTCCCGCCAATGTCCACATCCGCTACGAACTCGTTCGCCGACACGTAGCGTCGACCGCTGGACGACTTCAGATTCTATGTTTACGAAGGCTGAACGCAAGCGAAAGCCTGAAAACGCAGATTTGCCTCCAAAAACCCTGCCAAACCTTTGATAATTGCCACTATCCTGTCTCGCACGAGCTTGACTGTGGATGGCTAACGGGCCGGTGGAACCGGCTCGCACGGTGAGACCTCGCGCGCGACAGATCAAAGGAGGTGGGGCATGGACGACCCAATCGTCGAGCCCAGCGCAACGATGAAGCTGCGGAGAATCTGCGAGCGAAATCGACTTGAGGAGCAGTATCTGAGTATGGCTTACGAACGCTTGGTGGCGATCATAAAGAATGACCAACAGCAGCACACCAAGGACGAAGCTTCCGCAACGCCAGATTATCCGACCGGTGAGAAAAACGCCGCCCCACCGGAGGTAAGCGAGGCATTGGCATGAGGCGCGTCGAATAACAATCCCACACGAACAGGGAAGAGGGAAAGGGTTCGAGGTGACGCTCGTTTCAATTCCATCAATCGGGGTAACCGGGCTTTCTGCCCAGGCCAGGAGGTTGAATATGAAGTCTACGAATGTTCGCGTGATGCGCGCGGCGATATACGCGAGGGTGTCTTCGGAGCGGCAGGCTCAGCAAGACACGATCGACAGCCAGGTGCAAGCGCTCCGCGCACGGGTGCGCGAGGATGAACTCATGCTCGACGAAGAGTTGTGCTTCATCGACGATGGCTACAGTGGCAGCACGCTCGTGCGACCAGCTCTTGAGCGCCTGCGCGATCAAGCGGGTGCCGGCGCCATTGATCGCCTCTACGTTCATTCGCCTGATCGTCTTGCGCGGCGCTATGCCTATCAGGCCCTGCTCGTGGACGAACTGCAACATTGCGGCGTCGAACTGGTGTTCCTGAATCGTCCGCTCGGCAAAGGACCAGAGGATGATTTGCTGTTGCAAGTTCAGGGCATCGTGGCGGAGTATGAGCGTGCCAAAATCCTCGAACGCTCACGGCGCGGCAAGTTGCACGCAGCTCGGCGCGGCCGCGTCAGTGTCCTCGCTCAGGGTCCCTACGGTTACCGCTACATCACCAAGGAATTGGCCGGCGGTGACGCTCGATTTTATGTCTGTCTCGCCGAAGCGCAAGTTGTGCAAAACGTCTTTCGGTGGGTGGCCAGCGAGCGATTGAGCATCAGCCAGGTGGCACGGCGGCTTGCATCGCAAGGTATCTTGTCGCCGCGCGGCCGAACGTGCTGGGACCGTAGCACCGTTTGGGGTATTCTTCGCAATCCGGCCTATAAGGGAAGCGCCGGCTACGGCAAACGGCGCATCGGACCGCGGCTACCAAAACCGCGGGCGCAGCGAAATGGCAGTGAACAACCACGCCGGCCAGTCAGTTACTGCCGCACATCGCCGGATCAATGGACCAGCATTCCGGTGCCGGCGATCATCGAGGAGGCGCTGTTTGAGGTGGTTCAAGAACAGTTGCGTGAAAACAAGCAACGTCATCGCTTGGCGAAACAAAGTGCGCGGTACCTGCTACAAGGATTGGTTGTCTGTCAATGTTGTGGGTATGCAATGTGTGGTCGGCGATACGACGGCAAGTTGTACTATCGATGTGTCGGCAACGTGGTGCATCGCATGAGCAAACAGCGGGTGTGCCACAGCCAGTCGCTACGCGGGGAGAGGCTGGAAGCAGCGATCTGGGCAGATGTGTCCGCGATCTTGGCGGAGCCGCACCGTATTGAGGAGGAATACAAACGACGCTTGAACATCGGAAATGAAGCGAAGGACGCGCCGGGCCAACGAAAACTCCAAATGCAGATGAGTCGAGTCCAGCGCCAGATTAGCAAGTTGATCGACGCATACAGTGATGGCCTGATCGAGAAAGGGGAGTTCGAGCCGCGCATCCGGGACGCACGCGCCCATCTGGAAAAGCTCCAGGTGGAGACGCGGACCCAGGACCAGTTGCAGGCACAACTTCTGGAAATGCGACAAGTGATCGGCCAGTTGGAGGCGTTTGCCGAACAGGTTCGCGGTAAGCTGGATACGGCCGACTGGACTGTCCAGCGCCAACTGATTTCCACACTGGTGAAGCGAGTGGAGATCGGCGACGAGGAGGTGCGCGTGGTCTACCGGGTGGACTGCGGCCCTTTTGAGTTGGCCCCCTCCGGGGGGCTTGGGCAGGATTGTTGGCGGCGTCGCACCGTTGCCCTACCCGAGCGTTCACGTTTTGTACCACCGCTGGCAAGTGCAAGGCCGGCGGGAAACGGCCGCTCCATTCTGGGTTGCTGATTGTCTCGATGGCGAAGGCTCTGCGTTCTACACGTTCAGCGATCGACGCAACCAACGACACGAAGAGATCTATTTCGGCAAGCTCCTGGCCGCGTTCAAAGGCGTGCGGAAGATCGTTCACGACGAAGCGGCAATCGTTCAATTGGTTGGCTTCGGAAAACCAGAAGAGCAGCTTCCGCAATACTTGCGAACGATGGAAGAGGCGGGATTCGTCGAGATGGAATTGAACGGGCACCGAACCAGCCAAATGTGGCGGTCGGTGCCCAATCGAAAGTGGTACAACTCGCTCCGGGACGACATCAAACAGACGTTTGAGATTCTCCTGGTTCATCGGCCGAAATAGGTTATTTCTGCGACAACTCCATGACCTTCATGATGGTGGTGCCTACGCGGTTAATTTCGGCCTCCATTTCTCGCTCATTTGGAGGTCGAGCGCTTTCATCCTCCGATTTGGCCTCAGAGCTTTTTTTGAACTGGCCGTACATCTGGTACAGGTGATAGGCAACGTGCGAGACATATCGCGTTGACCGCTCTTTAACTGTCGCCTCAACGAGTTTACGTCTGACCAACTCTTCCTGAAAATCCTTGAGCAGCTTCATGTCCATATTGATGACGAGAAACAGGGGATTGGTTTCTGTCGGTTCGATGAAGCGTCCTGCATCAGCAGCTCAGCCTCCTTGCCGATTGTCGGATCACCCATGAGGACGACATCGCGCTTGCTTGATGTCGTCGCGAACAGAGGAGCATCCGCCAGATGATCGCCGGCTCCACCGCTTCCTGGCCCTTTTCCTTGGGCAGCCGCATGATGGCCTTCGATAAGTTGGTCGAGCTTGCTCTTGACCGCATCGTCACCCGATTCCATCTCAAGCATCTTCTGCTCGGCGTCGAGCTGGAGCTTTTTCAATTGCGGATCAGACTTCAGCGTCTGAACGATGCGATCCTTGATTGCGTAGTAGACCTTGCCTTCGAAGAGGCCTTGCCGAGAGCCCTGAATGATCTCTGCCATGCCGTGCATCGCCAGGCCGTCGAGATCGACGATAATCATTGTCCGATCGCGAAGCTGGTTGAACCCAAGATCCTTGTTGATGAACGTCTTGTCCCACGCATGGTGTCGTTGGCCATTCACCAGGAAGACAACGCACCATTTGCCATAGGACTGCTTTTTCAGGTAAGACGCGAGAGGCGATTTCTTCCCCGCCTCACCCACGTCTTCTTCTTCTAGTTCGAGATCAGGCATGTCGTCATCATCGTCCTTATCGTCCTTGGCCTTGGGCTTCAGGACCACAACACGGATGGATATGGTGCCGTAAGTGTCGCCGGCGTCGGTCGTAAACAACTTGTCCAATTCAACCCGAGCGGTGCTCATGATGGGCTCCTTTAGTTAGCAGCCCGTTGAAAAAGGCCTCTTGACAGGCATGGTATGCTGTCGGTCAGCTGATGGGGATATCGACGCACCCAAGACCAAGGAGTCACGATGGCTCTGGGAAAACGAAAACGCGAAGAGCAAGGGCTCTGGATCGCCA
>SXGT01933824.1_pt1 | contig 10611 bp, 10 predicted proteins | sample 3176221 | NCBI WGS metagenome assembly SXGT01 (sample SAMN11356862, study PRJNA531348) | freshwater metagenome | isolation source: freshwater sample F1-120 | place: China: Fuxian Lake, Yuxi | collected 2017-12-25
CGTGGTGGCGCGCAGCCGGGCCGAGGCGGAGGATGCGCTGCCGCTCATCGAGGTCGAGTGGCAGGAGCTGCCGGCCATCACCGATGCCGCCGCCGCGGCCACGCCGGGCTCGCCTGCCATCCATCCGGAGCTTGGCGACAAACACCGAGTACGTCGCCGAGAGCGGTCACGAGGCGCCGGGGATGCGGGGGTGAGCCGGTGACGCGCGCGCCGTTCGAGCCGCTCCCCTACGACGAGGTTCCCGAGGAGCCTCGCGTGCCGCACGGGTGGAGCGCCCTGCGACAGGAGACGTTGAGGGTGGCGTCGAAGCACTTCGGCGACACGGAGGTGCACGCACGATCGCTCGGCCAGGGCGAGCCGCTCGTCCTCGTCCACGGTCTGATGACGTCGAGCTACTCCTTCCGATACGTCTTCGCCCCGCTCGCCGAGCGATTCGAGGTGATCGCCTTCGACCTGCCCGGGGCGGGTCGCTCGACGGCGCCGGATGTGTCGTACGGGCCGCGGGAGCTCGCCGCCTTCATCGGTGAGGTCCTCCGGGCGAGGAACGTGTATGGTGCACGCGTCGTCGGCAACTCGATGGGTGGCTACCTGTGCATGCAGCTCGCGATCGACGACCCGCGGGCGATGTCGCGGCTGCTGAACCTGCACTCTCCCGGGCTCGTGACGCCGCGCATGATCGCGCTGGAGGCGGCCTTCGGCGTTCTGCCGGGCGCGGAGCGCGTCGTCGACTGGCTGGTGCGGCGGGATCCGTACCGGTGGGTCCACCGGAACGTGCACTACTTCGACGAGACGCTGAAGTCGCGCGAGGAGCACAAGGAGTACGGAGATCCCTTGACGACGCCCGCGGGCCGCCGCGCGTTCGCGCGGTACCTCGCCGACACGTTGCGCGCCAGCGAGATGGAGCGCTTCGAGGCCCGGCTGGCGGCGCTCGGCGGTGAGTTCCCCGTGCCGCTGGCGCTCGTGTACGCGGAGAAGGATCCGATGGTCCCGCCCGCCGTCGGCGAGCGGATGCGGGCGCTCTTGCCGAAGGCCACGTTCACGTGGCTCGAGGACGCGTCGCACTTCGCGCACGTGGACGCGAGCGCGCGCTTCCTGGCCGTCGCGATGCCGTTCCTGACGGAGGGTCTCGACGCGCCGTGACCGACGGGAGGCGGAGGCGGACGTACCTCGCGGTCGCGGTGGCGCTCGCGGTCCTCGGTCTTCTCTTCCTGTGGTCCTTCGGGCCGGCGCGGCGCGGACACGGGCCGATCCGGAGGGATCCGCAGGCGGTGCCGCTTCCGTAGGCCGCGCTGGGCCAGAGTCTTCACCGGTCGCTTCGCGACAGGTCTTGACCCGCCCGCCACAACGGGGCGACGCTAGCCCGGATGATCGCCGTCGCGACCCTGCTCCACGCGCCCTTCCTGGCGCGCCACCGCGAGCCCGACGAGGCCCTCGACGCCGAGACCCTCTTCGAGGTGGCGTTCCTCGCGGCTGCGGCCGACGGTTCGGTGGGCGAAGAGGAGCGCCGGGTCCTCGACCACGTCGCGAAGGGGCTCGGCCTCGGGGACGTCGACGCGCGGGTCCAGACGCTGCGCGCGGGGTTGTACGAGTCGACGTTCGAGGAGCGCGCGAGCGCGGTCGCGGGCAAGATCAGCACGCGGGCGAGCCGGCGCGTGGCGTACAGCCTCGTGTTCGTCATCCACGTGTCGGATCTGAACCAGGCGCCCGAGGAGGACGAGCTCGAGATCCTGCTCGAGAAGGCGTGGGGCTTCAGCGACGAGGCCGCCGAGCTCAAGGACGAGGTGATGGAGTTCCTGAACTCCGTGTAGCGATGCGTTCCGCCTCCCACCTGCGCGCGTCCCTGGGGGGCTGCCGCTTCGACCGCGTGCGCGCGGAGGAGGGCCACTACGAGTCGTACTTCCACCGCGCGAACCACCCCACGCGGCCGCTCGCGTTCTGGATCCGCTACACGATCTTCTGCCCGAGAGGGGCCTCCGATCGCGCGCAAGGCGAGCTGTGGGGCATCTTCTTCGACGGCGAGACGGGCGCCCACGTCGCGGTCAAGTCGGTGCTCCCGATGGACCGCTGCGCGTTCGACAGGGACCGCGCCCGGGCCCTCGTCGGTGACGCCACGCTCGGCGATCGCGAGCTCTCCGGCACCGTCACGACGGGCGCGCACACCCTCGCGTGGGCCCTCTCGTTCGACCGCCCGGCCGTGTCGTCGTCGGACCCGCTCTTGCTCCTTCCGCAACGTATGTATGATGCAAGTTTCCCGAAGGCGAAGGCCCTCGTGCTCACGCCGAACACCGTGTACCGGGGGACGGTGACGGTGGATGGCCGCGCCCACGACATCGACGGGTGGACGGGGAGCGAGAACCACAACTGGGGGGAGCGGCACACGGATTCGTACGCATGGGGCCAGGTGGCGTCCTTCGATGGGCACCCGGGCTCGTTCCTCGAGTGCTCGACGGCGCGCCTCCGGCTGGGCGGGGTGTGGACGCCGCCGCTCACCGTGTGCGTGCTGCGGCACGCGGGGGAGGCGTACGCGCTCAACGGGCTCGTCCAGTCGGTTCGCGCGAAAGGGTCGTTCTCGCGCGCGGAGAAGACGTGGTCGTTCCACTCCGCGCGCCGCGGCGTCGCGATCGACGCGAGGTTCGTGGCGCCGGTCTCGGCGTTCGTGGCCCTCCCGTACCCGAACCCGCCGGGAGGCACGAAGACGTGCCTCAACACGAAGCTCGCGCACGTGACCGTGGACCTGACGCGGGCCGGGCGCCCCCCCGCGCGCCTGGAGTCGCGGTGCCGGGGGGCGTTCGAGCTGCTGGACGACGTGGAGGATCCGTCGGTGCCCTGGGCGTTCCCCTGAACGGCGGTCAGTTCGGCGACGGCTGGAAGAGATCCTTGTCCGGGTTCGCCGGCTTCGCGGCGCCGCTCGTCGCGCTCGGCGTCGCCGCACCTGCTGGCCCGCTCGCGTTCGGGGCAGCCACGCTCGTCGCGCCCTTTCCGTGCGTACGTGCGCCCCCCGTCGTCGATGCCGGTGCCGGCGCCGTCGACCCCGCGCCTGCCGGCGCTCCCTGCACCGATGGGGCGATCATCGGCTGATCCGGCGTGGGCCCTCTCGGCTCGGCCACGCGCGGCGTCGCAGTGGGCGCCGTCGTCGGGTTCGTCTCGATCACGGGCGGCGGCACGCTGTCTTGCATGTCGACGAGCCAGATGACGCCGCCGCCGATCGCGAGGACCGCGAGGAACACGACGCCGAGCACCCACCACGGTCGTGACCGCCCCACCTTCATCGGCATCGTCGCGAGCGGCTTCCGCATCGCGCCCGCATCCGCCCGCGGAAGCACCGGCGGCACCGTCGTGCGATCGTCCGCGGGCTTCGCCTGCGCCACCATGGGCTCGCTGCTCGCGGGCGCCGCCGGCGGATCGCTCTGCGCGACCAGCACGTTGCCGTCCGATGGCTTCTCCACGCGCGCGATCGGAGGCGCGGCCGCTGCGTGGAAGTCCGCCTTCGAGCCGTCCGGCCGCAGGTCGACGGCTGGCTTCGCCCTCGACTTTCCCCGGGGATCGTCGCCGCCCATGCCGCTCAAGAGCTCGTCGATCTGCACCTCGTCGGTCGACACGAGCGGGTTCCTGAACGGCCCCGACTCCGCGTCCTGCTTCTTCAGGAGCGGGCGATCCGGGGTGGTGACCGCGCTCCGGTCGACCTTGGGGCCCGGCAGAGGCTCCGTGGTCGTGGCGGGGCCGACCACCATCTTGACGGGGAGATCGCGCACCGTGGTCGCGATGCGGCGTCCCTCCTCGACCTCCCGGATCATCGCGGGCACCTTGCCTGGCGCGGTTGGCGCCTCGTTCGGCATGAAGCGCTCCTGCGTGCGCGCCGCGAGCGGCTCTTCCTTCGTGATCGCCTCCGCGGGCGCCGCGCCGCGCCGCGCCGGCACGGTCTTCTTCACATCGACCGGATCGACGTTCGGCATGACCTCCATGCCGATCCCCGGCGCCGTCGGAATGTCCGATGGGTGCACGGGGACCTTCGAGTCCGGATCGGTCCGGCTCTCGGCGGGCGTCGGCAGGGGCTTCGTGTCGTCGTGCGACATCGGGCTCCCCATTGTGCCACCGCCTCGCGCGCCCTGCCTAATTTCCTAGCTGGCCCTTGCCGTCGTCGCTCAGGGTGCGGAGAAACTTCGAGTAGAGGGCGCGCGCCTCGGGTACCGTGAACACCACGAAGTGGCCGTCCGACGTCCCGGACGGGGCGAACTGCGCGAGTCCGCCGGTCGCCCGCCCATTCGCGAGGTTACCGCGCTGGGGGAGCGCGACGGGCTCGAGCTTGCTCCACGCGGCGATCTCCACGTCGCGCACGGCCGGCTGGAGAAGCGGGAGCCCGAGGGCCACCGCGCCCGCCTCGGTCGCGAGCGGCGGCGTGTAGTTGTCCCCGGTTCCATCCTCGGCGATGCCCTCGGTCATGAGCACGCTCTTCGGCGCGAACCCGGGGCGCGGCTCCTTGACGATGAGGCGCATGTAGTGGGCGGGATCGGTCGTGTCGATGAGCGCCTGGATGAGCGCGGACACGGGGTGGAACATGTCGAGTTCGGCCTTCTCCTCGTCGGTCTTCAGGCTGAGCAGCGTCTGGAAGGCGGCGGCGACGCTGGGCTGCGGCTTCGTCTTCGCGAGCACGGCGACGCTGATGAACGAGCCGGCCCCGGAGAGCACGCCGCCCCTCGCGGAGTCGTCGATCGCGAGGTAGAGCGGACCGTTCAGGCCGCCCTGAGAGTGGCCGAAGAAGGTCATCCGTGACGCGTCGATCTTGATCCGCTTCTGCGTGCGGCTCGCCGTCTCGGGCACCTCGAGCTTGCCGTCGCGGACCGCGCGCGCCTGCATGAGCACGTCGATGCCCGACTGGCGGTTGTTCGTGCGCGCCGCAGTGAGGTTGTTCAGGTTGAAGAACAGGAGCTCGGTGTCGCCGTCCTGGTTCGGGCCGGGCGGCGGTGCTCCGGGGCGCACCCCGTGGAAGATCTGGTCGGTGCCCATCGCCGCGAGGCACTGCCCGGCGAGCGTGGCCGCGACGTTCTCGGTCGTGAGCGATCGGAAGTCGCCCCCCGTCCCGTGCGCGTACAGCACGATGGGATATCCGTTCGGCGGCTCCGGGCACGCTGTGGCCTTCGGGATGACCAGCGTGAACCGCATGTCGAAGGTGCTCGCGACCTTCGGCGTGCCGTCGGGCTCGAAGGCGAAGCCGCCGCCGTCGCCGTTCTGGGAGAAGGGGAGCGCGCCCGCCTGGTAGCTCGGCACCGGACCGTAGTGGCCCTCGTAGACGTCGTGGGTCTTCGTCTCCTTGGCGGGGGTGAGGTCCTTGATCTGCGGCGCCGGCACGGCCTTCTTCGCGTGGTCGGCCACGCGCAGGAGCTCGCCCGTCGGATCGCCGGTCGTGAACACCGCGAGGTGCGCGATCCGCGCGCGAGGGACGCCCGCCTTCTCGAGCGCCTCGATCGGCTTCGCCCACATGTCGCGGAGCTTCGCGGTGCGGGGTGTGCCCGGTCGCGCGCCGAGGATCTCCTGCAGATCCGCGCTCGGCACGACGTCGCCGCCACCCTGGGCCCTGAGCGCGGTCGTCACGACGATCGCGTACGTGGTCTTCGGGCGCAGCGGATAGCCGAGCGCGGGCATCACGGCGAGCGTCCGCGCGGGCACGTAGATGCCCTCGGTCGCGCGCCAGCGGGTCTGGACGAGCTTGCGCGTGCCGACCTCGGGCGAGGCCGGATCCACGTCGACGAGCTGGACCGACGCGCCGGGCGAGAGGGAGGCGGTCGGATCGGCCGGCAGAGACGCGGGATCGATCGCGTCCTTGAAGCGGAGGTGCCCCGCCGCGGCTGGTGAGAAGCCAGGCAGGAGGCCCTTCGAGGTGCGGATGTACGCGTCGAGCAGCTTGAGCTGGAACGGGTTGTGGAACCCTTCGTAGCGCACGCTGCCGTCCGCCTCGCGTCGGAGATCGCTCGGGAACGGATGATCGTAGAACCGCGCGCCCTCGAGCTCGGAGAGCGACGCGGGGACCACGAACACCGCCTCCGCCGAGGGCGCCTTGTGGGAGCTGCACCCGGCGCCGGGTAGGGCGGCGCACGCGAGCGCGGAGAGGCCGAGGGCGAGGCGATAGGGGGACGAAGCCATGGGTGTCCTATAGCACCGGGCGCGCCGGGCCGCGCCTCCGGTGGGCGGCCCGGGCGATCTCCACGTCGTCGAACGGGCGCCGGTCCCTGCCCATGATCTGCTCCCGCTCGTGGCCCTTGCCGCACACGAGGATGACGTCCTCGGGCTCGGCCTCCTCGACGGCGCGCTGGATCGCGCGCGCGCGATCCAGTTCCACGGTCACCCCCGCGTGCCCGTCGAGGCCCGCCGCCACGGCGCGCGCGATCTCCTCGGGTGCCTCCTCGCGCGGGTTGTCGGTGGTGAGGACGATCCGATCCGCGGCCCGCGTGGCCTCCCCCATGGGCGCGCGCTTGGCGGAATCGCGCCCCCCACCCGCGCCGAACACGACGAACAGGCTCCCTCGTCCTGCGACCTGGCGCCCCGCGTCCACCGTCCGCGCGAGCGCGTCCGGCGTGTGCGCGTAGTCGACGACCCCCCACGGCCGCGTCGCCACCACCTCGAAACGCCCCCTCGGCACCGGCGCGTCCGCGATCGCGCGCGCCGCGATGTCGAGCGGCACCCCCGCGGAATGCGCCCCGAGCACGGCGGCGAGCGCGTTCTCCGCGAACACCGGGCCGATCCCGCGCACGGAGATCTCCCGGGGAAACAGCGGGATGATGGACTTGCAGAGTACACGCGTCCCCGCCCACGAGACGTGGACCTCCTCGGCCTCCACGTCGCAGGGGATCCTCGTCGCGCCTCGCGCGAGGACCCCGTAGGTCACCGGGGACACGCCCTCGGGGACCACCTCGCGCAGCAGCGACGCGACCTCGTCACACGCGTTCAGGACCATCGTGCCGCCCGGCGGCAGCGACACGACGAGCTGGGCCTTGCTGGCGAGGTAGTGCTCCGGGCTCCCGTGCGCGTCGAGGTGATCGTGCGACAGGTTGGTGAACACCCCCACGCTCGAGGGCCACGCGCGCGCGAAGCCCCGCGCGAGGGCCTCGCTCGTGAGCTCGATGACCGCGTGCCTCGCCCCGCGGGCGCGCCCGGTCTGCATCGCCTCCACGAAGCCCGTCCAGTCCCGCGCGTGGGGGAGCTCGTCGTCGTCCACGTAGTATCCGACCGTGGTCGCGCGCACGACCGGCCGCCCGAGCGCGCGCAGGATCCAGGCGATCCACGTGGTCGTGGTGGTCTTCCCGTTCGTGCCCGTGACGCCCACGGTCGCGAGCTCGCGCGCCCACGCGGGCGGCTCGGGGACGTGCCCGGGGCCGACCGGTGCCCTCAACGGACGTACTCGATCGCTCGCGGCTCGGGGGGTGGGTGCGGCTGCTTGCCGTGCCAGATCCACCACCCCGAGAGTCCGGCCACCACCACCAGCGCGAGGCCGAAGAGGACCCTGGCCGCCGGATCCGGCCGGGTCCGCGCGAGCAACTCCGTCGCGGCCGCCCGCACCGCGTCGCTCTCCGTCTGCGCGACGAGCGCCGGTACGCCGTCCTTCACGGCGCGGTAGTTCCCCCGCGCGAACGCGTCGACGAGGCGCGCGAGCCCCGGATCGTCGGGGAACTCGCTCGCAAAGGCGGGCCGTGACGCCTTCATGCGGCCTCGCGGCGCCTGCCCCGTGCAGGCCGCACGATCTCGCCCGACGAGATGGCCGCGTGCAGGAGGGTCGGAGCGAGCCCGGGTGCGAGGACGCTCGGCACGACCTCGCTCGAGGGGAACATCTGGGCGAACCCGGGCGCCCGTCGCACCCGATCGACGATGGTGCGCTCCAGGATCATCGAGGTGTAGTGCCGCGCCGCGAACTCCGGCGTGTTGGCGTTCATCGCCACCTCGAGGTCCAGGAGGCGCGCCGAGGCGCGCAACCCGCGGATCCTGCTCTCCAGCGGAGACCAGCTGTCCGCCGCCGTCCCGTTCTCGCTCGTTCCCCACACGCCCGAGTGGGTGTGGACGAACAGCGTCTGGTTCCCCGCCGTGTGCCCTGGCGTCCTCAGGAGCATCACGCCGTCGCCCAGCGCGACGTCTCCCTCGAGGAGCACCACGCGCTCGGTGCGGACGGCCTTCTTTCCGTCGGGCACGAACCACGGGCGCTGGAGCGGGTGGAGATCGTCCCAGTCCTCCCACTCGATTCGCGGCGCGAGGAGCACCGCGTTCGGGAAGCGGCTGGCGGCATCGCCGCCGGTCACACCGAGGAGGCGTCGGAGATCCTGCAGGTGGAAGTGATCGAACGCGACGTAGTCGACATCGCCCGTCGCGAGCCCGAGCGCACCGAGTTGCTCCTCGAGGGGGCGGAACCGCTTCACGAGCGCGTCCGTGATCCGCGGGCCGAAGCGCGCCGCGACCCGCCGTGGGTACGGGGCGTCACGAGCGCCCTCCAGATCGGTCGGGTTGAAGAGGAGGGTCTTCGGCTCGCCGGCCTGGAGGAACTGCACCAGGAGGCACCGGTGCGCCAGAGTCACGAACGGCGCGGGGTGCTTGCACATACCGCCGAACGCGAAGCGCGTGGGGTAGGGCAGGGTGGTCAGAGGGAGCGTCCGCAGCGCGAGACACCGAGGCCCGCTCGCGAACCGCTCGCGCACGCGCTCTGCCGCGCGGCGGACCTCGTGGAGCTGATCGCCGTGGTGCGGGCGTGCCCACGCACCGTCGAGATCGTCGAGGGGCGCGAGACCGGGGGGCAGCGGGAGCATGGGGCGAAGTTAGCGAAAGGCCACGCCGGGAACAATCGCACGATGCTAGCCTCCAGCGCGTGGCACGGCGGCACCGCGCGGGAACGAGCGTCGGGCACCGGGTCGCGCGGATCGAGGAGCTCGTCCGCGGAGCGACCGGCGAGGAGGCGTTCGATCTCGTGTTCGCCCTCGTCGCCGCCCGCGTCGTCTCGGAGCGCGAGGGCGTCGTCCTCCGGAGCATGCAGAATGCACGCAAAGGCCTGCGCGCGGCGCGCCGAGCCTTCCCTTGGGCCCGCCTCCCCGCGGACCTCGACCTCGCGCCCGATCGCCTCGAGCCGATCCTCGGGCTGGTGAACGGGCTACCCATCACCGAGGACGGCCTCGACGCCTGCTTCGAGACGCTCCTCACGCGGGTCGCAAAGGGGCAGAAGGGCCAGTACTTCACGCCGCGGCACGTGGTCGACTTCGCGGTCCGCGCCGTCGCGCCGCGCGCCGGCGAGCGCGTGCTCGATCCGGCGTGTGGCTCCGGCGCCTTCCTGTCGCGCGCGCGCCGCCTCGCGGAGGTGCGCCCGCGCGGCTACGACGTGGACGCGCGCGCGGTACGCACCGCGCGTCTGCTGTTCGAGGCGTGCGGCCATCGTGCGGACACGATCCGCCACGCCGACGCCCTCCGGATCGCGCGCCGCCCTGCCGCCGACGTGGTGCTGACGAACCCGCCGTTCGCGGGGGGGGCGGACGCGTCGGGCTTCGCGGTCGCCAGGCTCGTCGCTCGCGCGGAGCGCGATGTCCTCTTCCTGGAGGCGTGCCTCTCCTGGCTTCGCCCCGGCGGTCGCATGGCGATGGTCCTCCCGCACGGCGTCGCGGCGGCTCCCCGGTACGCGAAGCTGCGCGCGTGGCTCGCGGACCAGGCGCGCGTGCTGGCGGTCGTGAGCCTCCCGCAGGAGACGTTCGCGCCGCACACGCAGCAGCGCGCCGTCGTGCTCTTCTTGAAGCGCCACGAGGCGCGCGCGCGCGACGATCGCACCCGCGTGCTCTTCGCGGTGAGCGAGCGCGCGGGCAAGGATCGCGCGGGGGATCCCTGCCTCCCCGGACACGATCTCGACCCCGGTGTCCTCGCCGGCTTCCTCGAGGCGGAGGGCTTCCACGCGTGAGGACGCGCATCGTGCCCGAGCTCCTGCCGAGCACGCTCCTCGCGCCCGAGCGCTACGTCGGCACGCGCACGGGAGCCGGCGTCCCGCTGGGCGACCTGGTCGTCGAGCGCGCGCTCCGGGTCCGGAAGCCGCCCGCGGACGCGATCGTCTTCGACACGACGCACGCGAGGGACGGCCTCCTCGATCTCGCCTGCGCGTCTCGCGCGCCCGGCGTGCCCGCGAGCGCGAAGAAGCCGTTGATCGCGGGAGATCTTCTCGTGAGCCGTCTCCGAACTTACCTGCGGCAGGTCGCCTGGGTGCACCCCCTGATCGTCGCCGCCGCGGGGCGTCCCCTCGCGTGCTCCACCGAGTTCCACGTCCTCTCACCGCGCGACGACGGCGCCTCCCTGGCGTTCCTGGTGCCGTTTGTCCTGTCGGCTCCGGTGCAGGCGAGGCTCCTCGCGGCGCAGGAGGGTGGGCACCATCCGCGCGTTCCGAGGGATGTTCTCCTGTCGCTCCCCGTTCCTCGCGCATGGGTTCGGCGTCGCGAGGAGCTGAGCCGGCGCGTGACCGAGGCCCTCGGCGCGCTCCTCGTCGCGCGAGGGAGGTGGTACGCGACGCTCGAGGGCTGAACACGTCGAGCCGACCGTGTGGCGTCACGGCTGAGGCATCCCCTCATGTTCCTCACGTCGAGCCCGAGCCCGAGCCCGAGCCCGAGC
>SXGT01431730.1_pt1 | contig 10610 bp, 9 predicted proteins | sample 3176221 | NCBI WGS metagenome assembly SXGT01 (sample SAMN11356862, study PRJNA531348) | freshwater metagenome | isolation source: freshwater sample F1-120 | place: China: Fuxian Lake, Yuxi | collected 2017-12-25
ACCCAGCCGCCGCCACCGAGAACGTACAAGCGCGCCATCGTGCAGGGCTCCGTAGCGCCGATCGTGAACGAAAACCCGCTTCGCCGCAACTATGACCCGCTCCGGAATCGCCTTCCGCCGAGCCGTCCGGACTGCTAGATCCTTCCGGCGCTCCCTCAGGGAGCCGGACCGCTCCCCCGACCGGACGAAACCCATGACTTCGCACCCGAACCTCGAGACCGCCGTGACGGCCGCCCTCGCCGCAGTAATGGACCCCGACCTGAACCGTGACGTCGTCACCCTAGGCGCCGTCCGGGATCTCGCCGTCAGGAACGGGGCGGTCTCGTTCACGCTCGAACTCGCGACCCCGGCCCATCCTTCGAAGGACCGCATCAAGGCCGACTGCGAAGCGGCCGTCCGCCGCGTTTCCGGCGTAACGTCCGTTGCGATCAAGCCCGCGTTCGCCGTGCGGGCCACCATGTCGACCGGCGTCCACGCGGCCCCGGGCGTGAAAAACATCATCGCGGTCGGCTCCGGCAAGGGCGGCGTCGGCAAGTCGACCGTCGCGGCCAACATCGCGGCCGGCCTCGCCGCCTCGGGCGCGAAGACGGGCTGCCTCGACGCCGACATCTACGGCCCCTCGATCCCCATGATGTTCGGCGTGGCGCCGGACGTGAAGCCGTCCGTCGTCGAACGCGGCGGTAAGCGGCTGATGGAGCCGGTGGTCGCCCACGGGGTGAAGCTCATTTCGATGGGCTTCTTGGTAGAGGCCGACAAGCCGGTCATCTGGCGTGGTCCCATGCTCCACGGCGCCCTCCGCCAATTCTTCACCGAAGTGGCGTGGGACGATCTCGACTACCTCGTCATCGACCTCCCGCCCGGCACGGGCGACATCTCGCTGACTTTGGTCCAGACCGTCACGCTCACGGGCGCGGTCGTCGTCTCCACGCCGCAGAACGTGGCCATGCTCGACGCGCGGAAGGCGTTGGCCATGTTCCAGTCGACCAACATCCCGATCCTCGGACTCGTCGAGAACATGTCCGGCCCGATCTTCGGCTCAGGCGGCGTGAAGGCGTGGGCCGCCGCGCAGAACATCCGGTGTCTCGGCGAACTCCCCCTGTTGCCGCAAGTGCGCGAGTCCGGCGACACGGGCCGACCGGCCGCCTTGTCGTCTGATCCGGCGGTCTCGGGCCCCTACCGGAAGCTCGCGGAGGCGACGGCGATCGCCGCGGCCCTCCGCAACTTGGACGCGCCGCAACAGCGGCCGATCTCGCTCGACGCCGGCACGATGCAAGTCTGACCGCAGCCGGCCCGCCGACGAGCGATCTCAGCGGAACAAGAAGTAGAGGGCGGCCGCGGCGATCGCGACCGCGAGGCTGATGATCGCGGCGCGGCCGAAGCCGCCCGTTCCGCCCCGCTGGTAGGGGCGGAGCGCCTCGACGACGGCGAGGCACGAAGACGGGCGCGATTTCGGATCCGGGGAAAGACACCGGAGCACGAAATCGACGACCGGTGCGGGCACGCCGATCAATTCGGCGCGGATCGCGGACGGATCGGCAGGCGGAGGCTTCAGCGCAAGCTGCGCGAAGAGCAACGCCCCGCAACCGAAGACGTCCGCCCGCCAATCGACGGCGACGTTGTCGATCGCGAGGGTCTCCGGAGCGAGATAACCGCGCGCCGAACCCGCGCCGCGCCACGCCGAACGCAATGCACCCATGAGGTTCGCGCAGTAGAGCAGCGCCCGCCGGTTCTTGGCGATCACGACGTTGGCGGGCCGAAGGTCCCACTGCAGAACGCCGTGCGCGTGCGCCCGATGCAGCGTTTCGGCGATCTCGGCCGTGATGAGTGCGGCGGATCCGAGCCGCCGTGCGGGCGAGCCGCCGCCTTTCGCCGCCTCCGCCGCGATCAGGGCGTCGAGCGTGGAGCCGCCGACGTCTTGCAGCGCGAGGAATCGGACATTCTCCGCTTCGCTGACCTCGACTACGGGCACGAAGCCCGGATCCGCGAGACGGCGGACGGCGACCGCGTCGCGCAACAACCGCAAAGCCGCCGTCTTCGGCAGCGACGGATTGAACAAAAGCAGCGTGAAGCGCGCGCCGGTTTTCTCTTCGACCGCGGCGTCCAATCGACCGAGCGGGTGCGCCGCAATGACGCGTTCGAGCACGAACTTGCCGAGCCGGCGGTCCGGCAGCTTCTTCCCCGTGTCGAGGACGGCGGCCTCTCCGGTCAGAGCGTCCGAAAGGAACGCGTAAAACCGTTTGAGCTCGGAGATCTCCGCCTGAAGCCCGGGATGCTCGGCTTCGAGAAGAGAGACGTCGGCGGGCTCGCCGCGTTCCAAGGCTTCGGACAAAAATCGTTCGACCTCCGCGAGCGGATCGCCGCCGACGCCGGTCTCGGTCGTCTCGTCGTCGCCGAGATCGTCCAAGCCCTCTTCGTCGCGGAGCGCCGAGCGGACTGCGACGAGGGCTTCGATTTCGGCGGTCTTCGCTCGGTCGCCCCCCGCGAGCGCGCCTGCGTCCACCGGACGCCCTTCGACCAACGCACGATCGATGTCGCGCGTCATCTGCTTCCGCCAAACGTGCTCTTCGCGATCCGGACCTACGTCTTGCATTTCGCCGTTCCGCGGACGCCTACTGGAAGTAGGTCATCTCTTTCAGGACTTGGTGGAGCTTCTGCTGCGCGCGATGAAAAAGGACGTTGACGGCGTTGACCTTGAGATCGAGGATCTCCGCGGCCTCCTGCGACGACCGCTGTTCGAGATGCCGGAGCTTGATGACCTGACGGTAATGCGCGGGCAGCTTCTCCATCGCCTTCTCGAGCATCTTGTACCCCTCCTTCTGCATGACGATCTGCGACGGCGTCGCGGAGTCGGAGCGAAGCACGTCGCCGAGGTCGAAACTGGAGGTTTCGTTCTCGCGGACGCGCTGATCCAGGGAGAGGGTCTCGCCCGGCTGGCGCTTGGAGGTCTTGAAGAAGTACTTGTCGAAGTCGCGGATCTTCCAACCGATGACGGTCACTATCCACTTATAGAACGAGTTCGGATCCCGATACTCGAACTTGTGGAAGTTCTTGTACACCTCCAAGTAGATCTCTTGGATGATGTCGTCCGCTTCGACTTGCGCCCGAAGCTTGTCCATCATGTGGAGCTTTACGAGCAGGCGGATCCGCGGGTAGTACCGTGCGAAGAGTTGGTTGAACGCTTCGCGGTCGCCGCCTTGGCTTTGCAAGACGAGCTGTTGGGTGGTCTTGTGGTCGTGCTCGGCCATCGAGGAAGGGACGGGGGTCGGGCGGGCCGGACCGTCGCGGTCGGGAGTATAGCCGTCTTCGCCCCCGACTGCGGGGGTTCCCCTACCAGACGAGCGTCTTCCGCTCCGTCATCCATTCGAGCGCGTAGGCCGGGCCCTCCCGAAGCAAGCCGGAACCGCGCATTCCGCCGTAGGGCATCGCGTCGAAGCGCAGGGTCGGAACGTCGTCGACGATCAGGCCGCCGATCTCCGATTCCGAAAAAAGCCGCTTCACGAACCGGTGGTCGCGGGTGAACACCCCGGCCTGCAGCCCGTACTTCGAATCGTTGATCCGCCGGACGACATCGGCCGCATCGTCGTAGACCGCGAGATCCGCGACCGGCCCGAACACTTCCTCCGTAGCGAGCGCGGCGTCGGCCGGCACGTCGGTCAGGATCTTGGGACCGAGCAGCCGGCCGTCGCGCCCGAAGTCGCGCACGACCCGTGCGCCGCCACGGACCGCGTCGGCGCACCATTGCGTGACGCGGTCGGCGTCGCGATCGCGAAGGAGCGGACCGCAGACGACCCCCGACGTGCGAGGATCGCCGACGCGGAGGGAGTCGACCGCTTGCACGAACGCCGCCTCGAACGCCTCGCGGACGGCGCGATGGACGAGGACGTGCTGCACGGAGATGCAAGCCTGACCGGCGAAAGCATAGGCGCCGAACGCGATGCGCGCCGCCGCAAACGCGAGATCGGCGTCCTCGTGGACGACCGCGAACGCGTCGCCGCCGAGTTCGAGTCCGACCGTCTTCTTGTGCGCCAGATCGCGCAGCCGCCATCCGACGGCGGCCGACCCCGTGAAAGTGAAGACGCGGATCCGCGCGTCGGCGAGCATCGGCGTCGCAAGAGCGTCGTCCGCGAGCGGCAGGATCTGCATCGCGTCGACGGGCCACCCTGCTTCGTGCACGAGGCGGACCAGCCGCGCGGCGACGATCGCGCCGTGCAGCGCGGGCTTCAGGATCAACGGGCATCCCGCGGCGATCGCCGGAGCCGCTTTGTGGGCGACGAGGTTCAGCGGAAAGTTAAACGGCGTGACGGCGAGAACGACGCCCGCCGGCACGCGACGCACCAAGGCTTCGCGCGCCGGGTAACCCGGCGAAAAGTCCAACGGGCGGAGTTCGCCCGTCCCGGCGCCCGCCGCGTAGGCCGCGGCCTCGAACGTCGCGGCGGCACGGGCGACCTCCGCACGGGCGAGATCGACGGGCTTGTCGACCTCCGCGACGATCGCCTCTGCGAACGGCTCCGCCGCGGCCTTTAAACCGGCCGCGACCGCGAGCAGGATCTCGGCCCGCCGACCGGTCGGAACCGCGGCGGCGACCGCCCGCGCCGCGTACGCGCGGGCGACGGCGCGCTCGACGTCCGCGGCCTCCCGTATCAGCGCGACCGAAAGATCGGGCATGAGGGCGAGCGCCTTCGTCAGGACTTCGACAAGCGATAGGCGGCCAAAGCGTCGTCGAGACGCTTCAGCCAAAGCGCGTGGCTCAGGCCTTCTTCAGGGCTCCCATAGGCCCACTTGCCGGTCACGCGCTGCGTGCGCGTGTCGTAAACGACGTATTGAGGAAGGATCGCCGCGCCGGCCAGCCTGCTCTGCAACTCGACGGCCCGAGCGCGGATCGCTTTGTCCTTATGGTCGCAGTAGATCTGCAGCACGACGAACTGTTTCAGTTTCTCGCGGACTTCGGGCTTTTCGTTGTTGTGGAAGACGACCGCCTCCACGGTGCGACAGTTCTGTCAGGTGAAGCCCGTGAAGTCGATGAAGACCGGGACGCCGAGCCGGTCCGCCTCGGCCGTCGCTCCGGGGAAATCATCGACGAACGCGCGGGCGAGCCCGGTCTTGCCGCGGACCGATTCGCCGGCCTTCGCATCGGCGCTCGGGGCGGCCCCGCCGACTTCCTCGACGATGCGATCGACGAGCCGCTGTTCCTCCAGCAAGTGATTCTTCGACCGTTCCACGACCGGCAGATAGCCGTCGATGAACCCCGACGTCGGCGAACCGTCGAGTCCGGAAGCCAAATGGATGGCCAACACGAACGACCCGAGAGCGGACATCAAGTGGGTGACCGACGTGCGCTCGCGGGGCGAATCGTGCGGCAAGCGGAACGTCCCGAGCAGATAGAGACCGCAGAGGACGAAGATCGCGACGGAGAACAAGAGGCACACCGTGCGGTTGAAGTACTCGACGTCGTAGCCGCTCAGGAACTTAAGGGCCGCGGCGAGTTCGATGAACCCCATCACGACCTTGACTTCGTTCATCCAACCGCCGGCCTTCGGCAGCTTTTTGGCGAATCCCGGGGAGACCGAAAGCCAGAAGAACGGCGCCGCGAGGACGGCGGAGAAGGCGACCATGCCGACGACCGGTCGGAAATAATCGCCCGACGTTGCGGCGTTTGCGAGCAGCGTGCCGACGAACGGAGCCGTACAAGTGAAGGTGGTCAGCGCGAAGAGGAAACCCATCAGCAACGCGCCGCCCGTGCCGCCCTTCCCTTGGGCGCTGCCGAGCATGTTCAGCACGAACCCGGGGAGTTGGATTTCGTACGCTCCGAACAACGACAGGGCGAAGACGACGAAGAGGATCGCGATGGCGAGTTGCGTGATCGGGTGCATCGCAAAGGACGCCGCGCCGTTCTTGCCGAGCACCAGCGTGAAGACGAGGCCGATCAACGTGAACGACGCCACGATGCCGAAGGCGTAAGTCGCGCCGAGGCGGAACGGACTGCCGCCCGCGCGTTCGGATTGCTTGGTGAAATAGCTGATCGTGACGGGGATCAACGGAAACACGCACGGCGTCAGGAGCGAGCCGAGCGCGAAGCCCATCGCGAGCAGGATGAAAGCCCAAAGCGGCGTCGACACCTCGACCTCGGCCGAAAACTTGGCTTCGGCGCCGCCGACGACGACGGTCCCTGCGAGCGCTTTCTTGCCGTCGACGGCTTCCCCGCCATGGCGGAGCAGTTGACGGACTTCGTAGCCCGCGGCGACGGCCTTGATCGAAGGCGCGCCTTCCGTACGGAAGACCGACGCGTCGCTGAGCGTGACTTCGGCTGCGGCGATCCCCGCGCCGAGCGGCAGGGCGCCGTCCTTCGCACGGACGGTCAGGACCAAAGTGGTCGCTTCGCCCGCTTGGATCTTCGCGGGGTCAAGGACGGCGCTCGCGATCTCCGCCGCCGCCGTCCGCTCGGGAGTCTTCGGCTGTTGCGGCTTCGTCGTCGGAGCGATCGGAGTCACCGGAGCCACCGGAGCCGGCGGGATCGTATCGGGGCCCGGCTTCGCGACAGGGCCGGGGTTCGGGACGGAACCCGAAGCCGGTACGGCCGCGCTGCCGGGCTCGACCTCGAGGGCCAGTTCGAAGGTCAGTTCGGTGGGCGGAAGGCAGCCGGTCATCGTGCAGCACTGATAGGCGACACGAAGATGGAAAGGCTCCGCCTTGGCCGCGCCGCCGCCATCGACCGTGAAGGGGACGGTGAAGATCGTCGTACCTTCGAAGTAGAGGTAAGCCTCGGCGCCCATGCCATGGCGCTTCGGCGCCTTATCGGTCTTGGGTTCGCCCGCGGTCTTGATGCGGATCGCTCCGCCCTCTTCGACCGGGACCGCTGAAAACGCGGTGGGTTGTTCCGGACCGCCGATCGACTTGAGGCCGTAGATGTGCCACGGCGGTTTCACGCGGGTCGTGACGACGACGTCGAAGGGCTTGCCGACGGCGACCTTCACCGGATGCGTGATGGAGACGAACGTCAGCGGATCGCTCGCGTCTTGTCCTTCGGTCGACTTCGGACGATCGAGTTTCTTGACCGAAGCGCCGTCTTGAGCGGTCGGAGCGGACGCGGTCCCGGGCGCGGGGAGCGCCGGCTTGTCGGAGACGAGCGAGACTTTGAACTCCTCCGTCGCCCGCGGAAGACAACCGGCGTCGTTGCAGGCGTCGAAGGCGATAGAGCCGACGAGTTCCGCGCCCTTTTCATCGCCCGGGCCGAGCGGGGCGCGGAAGATCACCGTGCCGTCGAGGTAGTCGTACTCCTCGACGTAGCCGCCCTCGTACACCTTGCGGTGATGTTTCTTCGGCGGTTGGACGATCGGGCCGGAGATCTTCTTCGGACCCGGCTTGAGCTCGAGTTCCGTCCGGTTCGCCTCTTCGCCGTCGAGCGGATAGATGTGGTATCCGGGCGCGCATTGGACGACGACGACTAGGACGTCGCCTTCGATCGCGGCCGATTTGAATTTGGCGCCGACGTCCTGCGCCAGGATCGTCGTCGACAGAAGCGTCGCGAGGACGCCGAATACGAACCCGTTCAGATTGCGGAACGACATACGGTGCACCTACGTTCGAGGACGCTAACAGGCTCCGATCCGCACGGCGTCATGCGGGCCCGGGCTTCCGATACGCGTCGAAGTTGTCGGCCCAATCCGTCAGGTTGTCCTGCAACATGTTGCGGTATTGGCCGGAGAAATACGTGATCGCCTCGTCTTGGCGGGCGCGGAGGGCCTCGCCGCTCGTCACGGATGTCGCGGCCACGAACGCGTTGAACCGCGCCGCGGCGAAAGAGAGAGCGGCGCTCGCCTTACCTTTGCCGACTTTCGCCGTGTGATGGTTGGCGAGTTCGATGAAGGTGTCGGCGAGGTCGAAAAACACTTGATCCGGTTGTTCCGGTTGGGACGTCGTCATGGCGAGGGGATCCTACGTCGGCCGACGCTCGGACGGCGCCCGTCATGCGGGGATCAACGCCGCGGCGATCGCCCCTATTCCCATGGGACAAGAGACCGACTCCGTGCCCCCGGAACTCCGCGTCTTCCTCGAGCGCCAACCGGTGTTTTTCACGGCTACGGCGCCGGCGGGGGCCGCCGGACGCGTCAACCTCTCGCCAAAGGGGCTCGACACCTTCCGCGTGCTCGACGAACGGCGCGTCGCCTACCTCGACCTGACCGGCAGCGGCAACGAGACGGCGGCGCACGTGACCGAGAACGGGCGCATCACGTTCTTATTCTGCGCGTTCACCGGCGCGCCGAAAATCGTGCGCATCTACGGACAGGCACGTGTCGTGCGCCGCTCCGACCCGGAATGGGCCGCGCTCATGCTTTGTTTCGAGGATCGCCCGGGCGTCCGTCAGATCATCACGGCCGACATCCGCGCGGTCCGCACGTCCTGCGGCTACGCCGTCCCGAAGGCGGTTTCGTTTGCGCCGCGTACCGAACTCGACGCGTGGACGGGGCGCAAATCGAACGAGGAACTCGTCGCCTATCGACGGCGGAAGAATCGGACGAGCCTGGACGGAATCGCGGCGCCGGATCCCGACTCCTGACCGCCCTTCGGCGACCCGCGCTTACGCCGCGCCTCGCAAGCGGTAAAAGCAAGGTCCAATGACGCTCCCGCCGCTCGTCCGCGAGACCTTTCCGGTCGGTCCGCTTCAATGCAACTGCACGATCCTCGGCGATCCGACGACCGGCGACGCGATCGTCGTCGACCCGGGGGACGACGCGGAGGTCATCACGGCGCGCCTCGACGCCCTCGGACTCAAAGCGGTCGCGCTCGTCCACACGCATGCGCACTTCGATCACGTCGGCGCGGCGCGGGCCGTCAGCGAAGCGACGGGCGCCGGCATTCGGCTGCATGAAGACGACCGCTGGCTGTACGAGCACTTGGACGTCCAAGGCCGGATGTTCGGGATGACGTTCGACGCCGTACTTCCCGTCGAACGCTGGCTCGTCGACGGCGACGTCGTCGGCCGCGGTCGCACGGAGGTCGAGGTCATTCATACGCCCGGACACACGCCCGGATCGATCTGCTTCCGTTGCGACGTCGGCGGCCGCTCCGTGCTGTTCGCGGGCGACACGCTCTTCCGCGGCTCGATCGGCCGCACCGATCTTTGGGGAGGCGACTTCCCCGCCATCGAACGCTCGATCAAGACGCGCCTCTATACGCTCTCCGAGGATACGGTGGTCGTGACGGGCCACGGCCCCGAGACGACCATCGGCCGCGAACGTCGCTCGAACGCATTCGTCCGCGCTTGACCGCGGAGTAAAGGCTCTTCATGAACGGCGGAACGGCGACCGTGGCCGGCGACGACTCGTCGCTCCGCGACCGCGCAAGGCGGCGACAGTTCGAGCTCATGGGGAGTCTCGCTCCGGAGCGCGCCCGTTATCTCGAAGGGCTCGAGTCGTCGATTTATCCGGGCTATCGATTCCCATGGCGCATCGCGGAATGCCCGGGCGTCGCGCCGCGCGCCTTGGTCGACCGCGATCTCGCCGCGATGCGGAGCATCCTCGCGCCGTTCGACGATCCGGCGCTGTTCGCCCGCGCACGCGCCGAAGCGCCGGAACGCTATCGAAGGCCGGTCGGGACCGCGCCGACGCCGCGGTTCGTGGCCACCGACTTCCAACGCGTGTTCGATCCGGCGACCGGCCGGTTGACGCGGGCCGTCCCCGAAGCGCAGTCGTTCCCCGGCAATATGCTGTTGAAGCCGACGAAACTCGCCGCCTTCCGCAGGTTCCTCCCGGAGACGGACGAAAGTTCGTTCTTTCTCGACCGACGCTTCCGCACGTTCGGGGACTATCGCGAACACCTTCGTCGTCTCGCATCCGTCGGCGCAAAGGACGGGACGGACGGAACGATCGTCCTCGAAGTGCGCCCGCTCCGGCAGTCGACCGTGGTCGACATGCTGCTTTGGTGCCGGCTTCTCGGCGCGCCGTTGGTCGACGTTCTCGATCTTCAGCCGGATGCGACGACGGGCGAACTGCTCTATCGCCGGGCGGTCGAATTCGACGGCGGAGTCCCGCGCATCCGGGAGTACGACCGGCCGCAGGTCGCGCGGAACGTGCTGTCGCGCTGCATACCGCCGGAACTGGATCAATTGATCGAGGAGCGTGCGGAAGGATTCGACGAAGCCCGCCTCTCCGCGATCTTCCAGACGAGCCTTCTCCGCGGCGCGGCGTCGTTCGTCGTCCATCCTGAGGACTTCTTCCTCGTCTGCAAACACACGCTGATCGGGAACCCGGGGCTCTCGCCCGCCCTCCGGCCCTTCACGCCCGCGTTGATGGACGAGCTCGACCGCATCGGCGTTCCGCTCGAAAGCGGCGTCGTCAAGCCCGCCTACTTCGCAGGCGGCCAAGGCGTCCGCGGCGTGTCGTCCGCGCTGCCGCGAGCCGAGATCCTGCGCGAGGCGGAACGACTCGAACGGCTCCGCCTTGAGGCCCCGAACGCCTTGGAGCGCCTCCGCAACACATGGCTCTGGCAAGCGCGCTACGGATCGGACCCGTTCGATCGCGGCGCCGTCCCCGGCTTCGTCCCGGCCACGGCGGACGACGCCGGACCGGTGTATCAAGAGATCCGGTTCATGTGGTCGTCCGAATCCCCGGCCG
>SXGT01436354.1_pt1 | contig 10610 bp, 12 predicted proteins | sample 3176221 | NCBI WGS metagenome assembly SXGT01 (sample SAMN11356862, study PRJNA531348) | freshwater metagenome | isolation source: freshwater sample F1-120 | place: China: Fuxian Lake, Yuxi | collected 2017-12-25
CCTGCCGCTGGACATCCTCAAGATCGACAAGTCGTTCGTGGACGGCGTTGGGAGTGACGCGGCTGAGTCACCCCTGGTTCGCGCGATCATCACGCTTGGGCGCACGCTGCGGCTCAGGACCGTTGCCGAAGGGGTTGAGCAAAGCGAACAGGGCGAACACCTGCGGCAACTCGGCTGCGATCTGGCCCAGGGCTACTTCTTCGCCAAACCGCTGCCCGCTGAGGCGCTGAGCGAGCTTTTCGCGAGCGAGCGCCCGGTCGCCAGACGCTAGCCGATACCCAGGCAACCAACGGCGGCGCGCGCCGGGAGCACACAATCCCTGGGATGGCGAAGGACCTGCGCCAGACCGTGACGTACGAGACGCACAGCCTTCGCGAAGCCCCTGAACTCGGATTCTCGTGTAGCGGAGATGTCATGGCAAGCGGCTCGATTCCAATGTCACAGCAGGCAGACAACCGCGCTGATGGTCCGATCCGGATCATGCTCGTCAGCGACTACGCGGCGTTTCGAGACGGATTCCGGGAGCGGCTGGCATCGGAAGACGGCATAAGCCTAGAAGCGGAAGCGGACAGATTTGAAGCCGCACTCAGCGAACTGGTTGTGGTGCCACTGGACGTGCTGGTGCTGGAGATCGACCTATCGGCAGCCGGCGCCCTTGGGCAGATCCAGAACCTGCGGCGCTCGGTAGGATCGATCCCAATCCTGGTCGTTAGCCGTGGCCGCGGCGCGGCGGTAGTGATCCAGGCGCTCGTTCGACACCTCGTGCAGGGCTATCTCTCCAAGTCCGTCAATCTAGGAGGAGTGTTGACCGCGGTGCGAGTGGTGGCCGACGGCAATGTCGTCTTCGATCGACAGGCGTTGGAGATCGCCTTTCGGCCCCCGCCGCAGTTGTCCGAGCGCCAACAGCAAGTCCCCCAGCTCACGTACGAAGGTCTCACCCGTGTCCAGATCGCCGAGAGGCTCGCGATGAGCGACAACGGGGTTGACTATCACCTACGCGCGATACTTAGAACTTTCAACGTCCATAGCGCCAGGCAGGCGGTCCGCCTGGCCCACGAACTCGGCCTGCTGAGCCCACCCCAGATCGAGACCTTCAGCCGCTAGAGTACGATTCGCAAACAGGCAACCACGAAGGTAGTCATCCATTGCAAAGGAATTTGACCTGAGCACGACTGGAAGCCTCAGGGCAATGCGCATTCTCGAGATCACGCTCGCCGCGTTCTCCGTCGGAGATTCTGTCAAGTTCAATCGACTGCCCCGTGGTATACTTTCGCTTCGGCGCCGTGTCGTGAGGTCGGCGTGTATCAGGCTCCCAAGGGCACGCAAGATGTGCTTCCAGGCGACGTGGGCGCAAGGCGTTATGAAGGGTGTTGGTGAGACGACGGACATCGCCGAGAAGGAGATGTTCAGCTTCGAGGATGAGGGCGGGACGCACGTGATCGGTTTTTCGACCCGGACGGTCACGTTGTGGACATCAGCCTCCAACCATTGAGGACCTGAAATGCGCCAGCAAGAGCCAGCCACTCAAACAATGACCACCTCCGAGGTCAGACAACACTGGAGCGAGATCGTGACCCGAGTCTCGCGGCGAGAGACTCGGGTGGTTGTCGAGGAGAGCGGGATCCCGGTCGCAGCGGTGATCTCCGCCACCGACCTGGAGCGGCTCGATCGGTTGGACGCGGAGCGCGCCGAACGGTTCCGGGTGATCACGGAGATTCGTGCCCGCAATGCGCACTTCAACCCCGACGAGGTTGAACGGGACGTGGCCGAGGAGATCGCCGCGATGCGGGCCGAACGGCAAGCGCGGGAAACGGCCACACCACAGGTGTGATCAGCGCGGAACTGGACACCAATACCATCGTCTCTGCCCTCCTCATCCCGCGTGGCATCCCGAGTCAGATTCTCGACGCGGCCCTTGCAGGTGATTTCGCATGTTTCTCCAGCGACCCCATCGTCTCCGAGGTGCTTCGCACTCTGGGACGGCAGCGTGTGCAGCGCAAGTACCAGGTGGCCCTGGTGGAGATTGAGCGCGTGCGGCGGTTTCTCGAGTCCGACCTGGTCACCGTCTCCGTTGATGTTCCTGTTCAGGGCGTCGCCACGCATCCGGAGGACGACCTGGTGCTGGCGACCGCGCTATCGGCTCAGGCCGACTACCTCGTTACCGGCGACAGGCAATTGCTACGGCTAGGGGCGTTCCGCGGCACCATCGTGCTCACCCCTCGCGAGATCCTCGAACGGCTTGTCCAGCAGGCGGCGGAGCCAGGCGCGTTACGGGACGAATAGGAAGCGCTCACCAGTGCTGGGGCTTCGGAAAGGATGCCTGCCTGCCGCTCTCAGCGACGTGATGAAGATTCCCCGCGTTTCAATCGTCATGTTCTGTCAAGTTCGCGCCGGTGCCCCATGCTATACTTTTGCCGCGGCGCTTCGGCGCCGTGTTGTGAGGATGGCGTGTATCAAGCCCCCAAGGGCACCCAGGATGTGCTTCCCGACGATATCGGCGCCTGGCGCTACGTCGAGGCCGCCACGCATCGGTTGGCGGGCGAGTTCGGCTTTGGCGAGATCCGCACCCCCACGTTCGAGGAGACCGCGCTCTTCCTGAAGGGTGTGGGCGAGACGACCGACATCGCCGAGAAGGAGATGTACAGCTTTGTGGACAAGGGCGGGGCGCACCTGACGCTGCGCCCGGAGGCGACCGCCACGCTGATTCGCGCCTACCTGCAACACGGGATGCACAACCGTCCCCAGCCGGTGAAGCTGTACACGCTGATCAACGCCTTCCGCCACGACCAGCCCCAGGCCGGGCGCTTGCGCGAGTTTCACCAGTGGAACTGCGAAGGAATCGGCGAGTCCGACCCGCTGGTGGACGCGGAACTGGTGACGCTGCTGTGGCGCTTGCTGGAATCGGTGGGGCTGCGCGACCTCAGCGTGCAGCTCAACAGCATCGGCGACGCCGCCTGCCGACCTCAGTTCATCCAGGCGTTGACCGCCTATTTCGAACAGCACCAGGCCGATCTGTGCGCTGACGATCGGCGCCGACTGCGCACCAACCCGTTGCGACTGCTGGACTGCAAGGTTCCCACCTGTCAGCCGATCATCGCCGCGGCGCCGCGCTCGGTGGACTATCTGTGTGCCGCCTGCGACGAGCATTTCGCGAAGCTGCGCGGCTACCTGGACGATCTGGACCTGCCGATCACGCTGAACCCGCGGCTGGTGCGCGGTGTGGACTACTACACCCGCACCGTGTTCGAGGTCTGGCCGCCCACCGTTGGCGGTCAATCCACACTGGGCGGCGGGGGTCGTTACGACGGTCTGGCGGAACTGCTGGGCGGCAAGCCGACCCCGGGGGTCGGCTTCGCGATGGGCATCGAACGGGTGATTCTCAATCTCAAGGCACAGCAGGTGGCGATCCCGCCGCTGGATGCCCCCACCGCCTTCGCGGTACACAAGGGCGAAGCCGGCAAACGGATGGCCTGGCGGCTGGCGGATCGGCTCCGCCAGGCGCACGTCAGCGCGGTGGTGGCGGCGGGCGATCGCAGTCTCAAGGCGCAGATGCGCCAGGCGAACACGGTGGGAGCACGCTGGGCCTTGATTTGCGGCCCGGATGAGGCGGAGTCCGGTACGGTTCAGGTGAAGCATCTGGCGTCCGGCGAGGAGCAACGGCTCTCCCTGGACGCCGCGGTGCAGCGGCTCAGCGCCCAGCCCGCCGACACGGACAGCCAACCATGAGCAGCACGGTCATTGAAGAGGCGATCGTTCAGCGCCTGCAGGACATGCAGCGGCGCTACGACGAGATCGTGGATCGCCAGGGTCACGCTGAGGTGCTGGCCGATCCACGCCAACTCCAGGCGCTGGGTCGGGAGCAGTCCGAACTGGAAGATCCGGTCAACATCTTCCGCGCGCTGCGCCAGACACAGGCCGGGATCGCGGACGCGCGCACCCTGCTGGACGAGACTCAGGACGACGCGGATCGCGCCTACTTCCGCGAGGAACTGGAGAGCCTGCAACAGCGCGAAAGCGCCTTGATCGGCCAGCTCATGGAGATTCTCAGGCCGCGCGATCCCAACGATAGTCGCGACGTGATCGTGGAGCTGCGCGCCGGCGAAGGCGGCGCGGAGGCCGGCATCTGGGCTGGCGACCTGATGCGCATGTACGTGCGCTACGCCGAAAACCGCGGCTGGAAGGTGGACGTGCTGGACTCGGACGAGGACGGCATGGGTTCGGTCAGCAGCGCCTCCTTCGAGATCCGCGGGAAAGGCGCTTACAGCCGCTTCAAGTTCGAAAGCGGGGTACATCGGGTCCAGCGCGTTCCTGCTACCGAGGCCCAGGGCCGCATCCACACCTCCACCGCCACGGTGGCGGTGCTTCCCAAGGCGGAGGAGGTGGACGTGCAGATCCGCGACGAAGACGTGGAGATGCAGATGTATCGCGCCGGCGGGCCGGGTGGCCAGAACGTCAACAAGGTATCGACCGCGGTGCGCCTCACCCACATCCCCAGCGGGGAGGTGGTGACCTGCCAGACCGAGCGCTCACAACTGCAAAACCGCATGCGGGCGATGGACCTGCTGCGCTCGCGACTCTACGAGAAGGAGTTGGCGAAGGCGCAGGAGGCGTACGGCTCGCTCCGCCGGTCCCAGGTGGGCCGCGGCGAGCGAGCGGAAAAGATCCGCACCTACAACTACCGCGAGAATCGCGTCACCGATCATCGCATTGGGTTGACGATGTACAACCTGGAGCGGATGCTGGAAGGCCAACTCGACCCGCTGTTGGACGCACTTTCGGTCGCCGCCGAGAAAGAGCTGGCCGCGGTCTAAGCAGACAACGGCTGCCCGGAGGGGGTGCGTGACGCTTCGCAGTGAGCGTGTCAATACCGCTTCACCTCCTCAGCCTTCCAGCGTTCAGGCGCTGCTCGCCGCGGCGATCCCGCGATTGCGAGAGGCGGGCGTGGACGAGCCGAGTCTTGAAGCGCACCTGCTGCTCGGGCACGCTAGTGGCCTCTCCCGAACCACGCTGTTCGCCTTCCCGGAACGGCGGCTCGACCCCGAGGTGGTGGACGCGTTCGAGGTGCTGATCGCCCGTCGCGTCTCGCGGGTGCCGCTGGCGCACCTGACCGGTCGGCGTGAGTTCTACGGTCACGAACTGCACGTCGGTCCGCGAGTGCTGGTTCCGCGGCCCGAGAGCGAGATGCTGGTGGAGGCGGCGCTGGAGGCGTTGCGTTGCCACCCTCCCACAGCGAGGCCGCGGGTGCTGGACCTGGGCACCGGCAGCGGTTCGATGGCGATCTCCATCGCGCTCGACGTGGGAGCTGCGCGGGCGCGGGTGTTCGCCAGCGATCTCTCCGCTGACGCGCTACGCCTGGCCGCCGCGAACGCCGCCCGATTGGGCGCTCGGGTCCACTTCTTCCAGGGCGACCTCCTGGCGGCTGTCCAGGCGCCGATCGACGTGCTGGTCGCAAATCTCCCCTACGTCTCGCGATCCGAAGTTGCCGAAGCGGAGCCGGAAGTGCGCGATCACGAGCCTGGTCTGGCGCTACTGGGCGGGGAGCGGGGTACCGAACTGATCGAGGCCGCGCTGCCCGCCATCGGCCAGGCGCTGGCGCCCGAGGGAGTCGCCTTGCTGGAGATCGGCTGGCGCCAGGGGATCGTCTTGCGCCACGCGGCGCGCGTATCGCTCCCTGGCTTCAGCGTATCGGTGCGCCCAGACGCGGCCGGGCTGGATCGCATGTTGCGGATCGCGCGTGTCTGAATCGCGCCCGACCCAACACCTGCACTGGCCCACGGACGAGTCGGCGCGCGAGCGAGTGCTAGACGCCTCGGTCCAGACGCTGCGGGCCGGCGGGTTGGTCGCGTTTCCAACCGACACGGTGTACGGGGTCGCGGCCGATCCGGCCCAGCCGGCCGCGGTTGAACGGCTCTTCGCGCTGAAGCAGCGCCCACCCAGCAAGCAGATCGCGCTACTGGCCAGCGGCGCTGACCAGATCGAACGCATGGGGCTGGCGTTTCCCGCCGCGGCCGGACCGCTGGCGAAGCGCTACTGGCCCGGGCCGCTGACACTGGTGCTGCGCGCGTCGGACGGCGCCACGGTGGGGGTTCGGGTGCCGGATCACCCGCTGGTGCTGGCGTTGCTGGAGCACTTCGGGAGCCCGCTGGCCACCACCAGCGCCAACCGCTCGTCCTCGCCCAGCACCCGCACCGCCGACGAGGTGCTGGCCCAGCTTCCGAACGGCATCGACCTGCTGCTGGACGGCGGCCCCACCCCCGGCGGGGTCGACTCCACCGTGCTGGATCTCAGCGGCCCCCAACCAACCGTGCTTCGCCAGGGCGCGGTGCCCCGCCAGGACCTGGAACGCCTCATCGGCACCATCCAACCGCCCGCCGCTGAACGCACCCAGTGAGCCGCTCCGCATCCTCTCCCCCTTGGCTTCTCTACCCTCTGGCAACACTGTTGATCGTTTCGATCCGCGCCGGCCTCAGCGTGCTCCCGTTTCCAACGCTGCGACGCGCACTGGCCCGGCTGTATGGGAACGTCGAAGCGCGACCGGATGACGCCACAGCCGATCAACGACGCATCTGCCAGGCAGTGGAGCGCGTAGGTGGTCGTGTGCCCGGGGCGAGCTGTCTCACCCGCGCGCTGGCGGCGCAGGTGCTGCTGGCGCGCACCGGGATCGCGACCCAGCTTCAAATCGGGGTTCAGTTGCATGGGGAACGTTCGCTACGGGCGCACGCCTGGTTGGAGAGCGACGGGGTGGTTGTGCTGGGCGGCGCTGAGGAGCATCTGGAGCGTTTCGTTCCATTGACCTCGCTCCGCTCCGGACGCGGATGAGCGATCGAGACGACCGCGAATGAGCGGGCTGGCCGGCATCTTCAACCTGGACGGCCGCCCGCTGTAGCCGGCGCTGCTGCACCGATTGACCGCGGCGATCGAGCATCGCGGGCCGCACGGCGTCGGCCACTGGATCCAGGGGGCGGTGGGGCTCGGCTTCCAGGCGCTCCGCACCACACCAGAAGCACTCCACGAACGCCAACCGCTGTATGTCGAGTCGGGCAGCTTGAGCCTGATCTTCGATGGACGCATCGACAACCGCGACGAGCTGCGCGGGGCGCTGGTCGCCGGCGGGATCGAGCCGCGCCAGGACTCCGATGCCGAGCTGGCGCTGTGCGCCTACCGGCGCTGGGGCGAAGACTGCCCCCAGCAACTCGTCGGGGACTTCGCGCTGGCGCTGTGGGACGCGCGCAAGCGGCGGCTATTTTGCGCCCGCGATTACCTGGGGATACGGCCGTTTTACTACTACCTGGACGACCGCGTCTTCGTGTTCGGGTCCGAATTGCAGCAGGTGTTGGAGCACCCCTCGGTGCCGCGCCGGCCGAACGAGGGGATGGTCGCCGAGTACCTGAGCAGCGCCATCACCAGCAGCACCGAGACGCTCTACCAGGGCGTGTTCCGCCTGGAAGCGGCGCACTGGCTCAGCATCGAGCCTGGGCAGCGCCGCCTTCGGCGCTACTGGCGGGTCGATCCCGGCCCCGAGCTACGCTATCGCGACGACGACGAGTACGCTCAACAGTTCCGGGCGCTGTTCGCGGAGGCGGTGCGCTGTCGGCTGCGCAGCGCGGGGCCGCTGGGCGCGGATCTGAGCGGCGGGCTCGACTCGTCGGCGGTGGTGGGCATGGCGGCTTCGTTGCTTCGCGACGGGGCACTCGCCGATCCGGGGCTGGAGACGATCTCCATGCTGTTCCCGGGCCAGAGCTGCGACGAGAGCGAGTACATCCAGCACGTGATCGACACCTGGGAGGTGCGATCTAACGTCGTCCTGCAGTCCGAGTCGATGGTGCCGAGTGTCCGCGAACAGGTGCGCAAGTTCCGGGATTTCCCCGACTACCCCAACTCAGCGACCTCTTATGTGATGAAGCGACGGGCGCGCGAGCTTGGCATCCATGCCACGCTGACCGGCATCGGCGGCGACCACTGGTTCACCGGCAGCCGCCTGTACTACGCCGATTTTCTCCGCCAGGGGCGACTGGGGGCGCTCGCTCGCGAGCTACGCAACGACGCTCGCAAAGGGGGGCGGGTCGCGGCGCAGCGGCTGTTCGACTACGGGTTGACGCCGCTGGTTCCGCCGTTCGCGCAACGCATGGTGCGACGAATCGACCCAACTCGCTGGGGTCCGCCCTGGATCGACGCCCGCTTCGCGCGCCGCATCGGACTGAGTGAGCGCATCTATCGCGGGCAGGACGGCGAGCGCTACGCCAGCTTTGCCCAGTGGGGCACCTACCGCGGAGCGATGTCTGGGACGCTGGTTCACTATGAGGAGACCGAGGAACGCGTGCTGGCCTGGTTCGGGCTGGAGCAGCGCCACCCGTTCCACGATCGACGCCTGGTGGAGTTCGCGCTGGCGCTTCCGGAGAACCAGCGCCAGCGCGGAACGGAGCGCAAGTTCGTGCTGCGCCAGGGTCTGCGCGGCATCCTGCCGGAGCCGATCCGCCGCCGTCAGAGCAAGGCGGAGTTCTCCTGGTTCTTCGCCGAACAACTGGAACGCCAGGCCGGCGCGGCGTTGTTCGACCGTCTGGAGATCGCCGCGCAGGGCTGGATTGACGCGAAACGGGCTCAGGACATGTACTCCCGGGCATTCGCTCTATCGCGGGCCGTCGAGGGCGGGTATACTCCGTTTCTGTGGCCGCTCTGGATGATCTTCGGGATCGAGTTGTGGTTCCGATCAGAATTCGGAGGCGGGCTCGAACGGGCGGACGACATCATTCCCACGCAACCGACGGCGCCGCGGACCGTCTAGCTGGGTAAATCGCTCGAAACGTCATCTGGCCAATGGTGAGGGGGGGAACCGATGGACGAAAGCAGTCAGGACTCCAGCCAGATCCCGACTCCGGGCAAGCGGCCCTACGCGCGGCCCCGCCTGATCGACTACGGCAGCGTCGCCAGCCTGACCCAGGAACCCAGTCAGTTCTGACCCAGGTTCTCCTTAATTGACCCCCGTGGCGTCTGCTCGGATCGCGAAGGGCGGTCCAATCGACGCTCAGCACAGCGAGGAGCAGTGATGGAAGACACACGACGAGATCCAGAGCGGGCGATAACAACGGGCAAACGGCCCTACGTTCGACCTTTCCTGACCGAATATGGCAGCGTGGCAAAGCTCACTCAGGCCGCGAGCGGTTTCAAGAAAGACAAGCTGGGCGGCGCGTTCTAGGAAGAACTGTAGCCCGCGCAGGCCACTCGTTCCAGCTGCGCGGCCCGCTGCCCTGACGCGGAACAGATGGGGATCGTTGCCGCGTTTCGGGGCTGGACTCACCCGGTCAGGGAGGCTGCGTGTCGCGGGTTATCGAGGAGCACGCGATCTACGTCGGCGATACGCGCCGCCTGGCAGCGCTGACCCACGCGATCGAGGAAACTGTCAGGCCGGGCGACGTGGTGCTGGATCTCGGTACCGGGACCGGCATTCTGTCGGTACTCGCCATGCGAGCCGGCGCCGCGCGCGTCTATGCGATCGAGTCCGGGGCCATCATCGAGCTGGCCCGCGAGGTCGCCCGGACGAACGGATTTCAAGATCGGATCGTGTTCCTGCGCGGCCACTCCACCCAGGTCGAGCTTCCCGAGCGGGTGGACGCCGTGGTGGGGGACATGATCGGCCGCTTCGGCTTCGATTACGGGCTGCTGGAGGCCCACTGCGACCTGCGGGCACGCTTTCTGAAGCCCAGCAGCAGGGTCATTCCGATCTGGGTGGACGTTCAGATCATGGCGATCGAGTCCGTCGAGGCCTGGGAGTCGGTTGAACTGTGGGGGCGTTCCCCGGCCGGGGTCGATCTGCGCCCGGTGCGCGCAATTGCGACAAACGTGGAGTACCCGTACCGGGTGCGAAAGAAGCACCTGTTGAGCCGCGTCGCCACCCTGGCTCGTCTGGAGATTGCGACCGCGGAGGAGGAGCCGATCCGCTCCGAGGTTTGCCTGGAGGTGGAGCGGGCAGGCACGTTCCACGGACTCGCTGGCGGGTTTCGAGCCCAGCTCTCACCGAACGTGGAGATCACCAATTCGCCGCTTTCGGACGAGCGGCTCGATCGGGCCAACACCTACTTCCCGGTGGATCGACCGGTCGAGGTGGAGCCGGGCGATCTGATTCAACTCGGGATCCACATCGTCCCACGTTCGCGGGCGGTGACCTGGCGGGTGGTCGTGCGCGGCGGCCCCGGCGCGGCCGAGCCGGGGGTGGAGAAGGCACGATTCAACCACTCCACGCTGTGCGGAACGCCGATCTCCCAGGAGGATTTGCGGCGGACAAGACCTCAATTCACGCCCGCGCTCTCCGCTCACGGCGCGGCCAGACTGACCGTCCTGCGGTTGTGCAGCGGCCGAACGCCGCTGCACGAAATCGAGCAGGAGACACTGCGACGCCATTCGGATCTGTTCGCATCCCTGGACCAGGCCGCGTCGTTCGTCGCGGGAGTGGTCGAAAACAACGCGGTCTGACGTGCAACGCTCGACGCCGCCGCGCGTGCGCACCTACCGACTGTTCGATCGCATCCTGAGCAGCTCGATCCCGCTGCCCGAGCTACCCATCGCGGATGGGGCCTCGACGGATTTCGAGTTCCTGCTCCAGCCAGCGCACAGCG
>SXGT01350459.1_pt1 | contig 10609 bp, 10 predicted proteins | sample 3176221 | NCBI WGS metagenome assembly SXGT01 (sample SAMN11356862, study PRJNA531348) | freshwater metagenome | isolation source: freshwater sample F1-120 | place: China: Fuxian Lake, Yuxi | collected 2017-12-25
GCCGCTCGCTCGAAAGGCTCTGCTCACGCCGTTTCCAGGACCATCTGGAACTGGTCGGAGGGGGAGATTCGGCCGCTGCGCTCCAGTTCGTTGGCCTCGGTGCGGACGGCCTCGAACCCTTCGCGGAGCGTGCGCAGCACCTTGCGGCTGCTCTCGATCCCTTCGACGGTCGCGCGGGCCAGCGCGTGCGCCACGAACTCGTACAGCCTGAGCATGTTCGTGTTCGCCTCCGGGTTCACCTCGACGCGCACGCCGGCGGCCAGCTCGGTGACGATGAGCTGCGTCTTGGCGAGTTGGGGCAGGGCGGTGCCGGGGTCGCCGGCGACCAGCGCGGCTTGCGCACGGTCGAGCCGCTCGAGCGCCTTGTCGTACAGCGCCAGCAGCATGTCCATGCGGGTCCAGCCGGTCGGCTCGTCCTGGCGGCGGTACTTCTGGTACGGGTTCATCATCGGTCGTGTCCGGTGCTACTTGGAGCCGAAGTTGGTGACGACGAGTGAGGACAGTTGGGCCTGGAGGCCCTTCAGGTTGTTGACCGCGGACTCCATCGCGGCGAACTGCACCTGAAGGTCCGCGGTCTTCGCGGCCATCATGCCGTTCTGCCGGGTGATCGACTTGTCGATGTCCGTGGTCTGCTGGGTGAACGTGTCGTTGATCGCCCTGAGCCGGCCGGAGCTGGCGTCGAGGTACTTGGTGAGCACCGAGTTCAGGCGGCTCGCCAGCCCTTGCGACACGGTGACGTTGCCGGAGCCGGAGCCCGGGAGCGTCGCCCGCACCTGAAGGCCGTCGGTGTTCGCGTTGCCGGCGCTGCCGGTGAGCACCTGCCCGGAGCCGGTGGCGACCTCGGTCAGCCCGTTGACGACGAAGTGCCCGGCCGCGTTGGTGCCGGTCGAGGCCTCGCCGCCGCCGAACCCCAGTTGGCTCAGCACGTTCCCGCCGGTGATCTCGACCTTCGAGGTCGTGCCGTAGGTCTGCGAGGTGATCTGGATTTTGCCGTCGCCGTTCAGCCCGACCGCGACCGGGTTCTCCGCCAGTTCGGGGGCCGCGTTGATGCGCTGCTGGAGCATCGAGACCAGCGAGTCCGGGGTGTAGGTACCCGGCGTCAGCGTCACGCCCGCCGCGAGCAGCCCGTTCACCTTCAACTGGAGGGCGTTGTTCGGCGGGGTGATGACGACCGAGCCGCCCGGCGCGCCGGACCCGATCACGACGGCGCGTGTCGCCGGCGCGGTCACTTGCAACTGGTACGGCGACCCGCCCGTGGGCCTGGTCTTGTTGCCGCCGAGGACGAACTCCACGCCCGACGTGTCGGACTTGCCGGACAGCGCGAACAGCTTCTTCAGCTCGGCCGGGTTCGCACCGCCCTGCCCGTTCAGCGCGGCCGTGAGCTTCGTCGAATCGAACGTGAGCTTCCCTTTGTCGGTGAACGCGAGGCCGACCGTGGACAGCCGGTTCGCGCCGCTCGCCAACCCCGGAACGCTCGCCGACAGGGCCCCGGCCAGCTCGTCGGCCAGTGCCGCGGCGTCGCGGTTGCCCTGCAACCGCCCGGCGCTCTTGCTCTCCGGGTTGTACGCGGTCTGCTCGTTGAGGAAGTCGCGGACCCCGTTGTAGGCGTCCACGAAGTCCTGCATCGCCTTCACAGTCGATTCGGTGTCGTTGGCGACCGTGAGCGTGAGCGGCTTGGCGGGGTCCGCGCGGAGCAGGTTCAGGCTGACGCCCGGGATCAGCTTGTTCACCTGATTCGTCGCACTCGAAACCGTGAGCGCGCCGCCCCCGGTGCCGACCGTGACCTGCGCGTCCGTCGCGGCTTGGATCGTCTTGTTGGTCGGGTCGATGCTCGCGCCGGCCCCGGTGGTCAGGTTGTTCGTAACGGTGATGGCGTTCGCCGCGCCGGTCTTGGCCGACGTGAGGAGCAGCCGGTACGGGCTTGCGGAGCCGTCGTTGATGACCGACGCGCGGACCTCGCCGCCGGCCGCGTTCACCGCGTCGGCCAGCCCTTGCAGCGTCGCGTTGCTGCTGTTAACGGTCACGGCCGTCGCGGTGCCGGAGCCGACCTGGAGGGTGAGCGTGCCCTGCTTGATCGCGGCGTTCGGGTCCGCGAACCCTTCGGACGCGAGCTGCGAGCCTTGCGCCAGCGCGTTCACGGTCAGGGTGTAGTTGCCCGGCACGGCCGCGGTGCCGGCGGCGGCGGTCACGGCCGTCGTGTCGGAGATCGAGGCCTTGCGCCCGTCGAAGGCGCTCCCGGCCGACCGGGAGAGTGCGTTGGTCTTGAACTGGAGGTCGAACAGTTTCGCCGAGAGCGCGGAGAACGTGGCCTGCTTGGTCGTGAGCGCGGCCTTCTGTGCGGTGAGCACGTCGATCCGCTTCTGGTTGAACTTGGTCAACCCGTCAACGAGTTTGGCGGTGTCGATACCGGTGGCGAGGCCGGTGAAGTTCAACCCGCTTGAGCTGACGCCGCTGACGGCCACGGGGCACCTGTGGATAAACGTCGCGCGGCAGGCACCGGCCCGCCGACGCGCCTAGTACGGTTATCGAAGCGGTGCGCGGATATTTGCCCCAAATTGTCCCAGGTGCGTGCGACGGGGCCGCGGCCGGAAACCGGCCGCGGCCCGCGCGAGTACCGGTCGGGGAATTAGCCCCGGAGCAACTGGGCGACGAGCTGGGTCGTCTGGTTGGCGTTGCCGAGCACCGTCGAGCCGGCCTGGATCTGGGTCTGGAGGCGGGTGAAGTTGGCGATTTCCGAGGCGAAGTCGGTGTCGCGGATGACCGACTCGGCCGAGACCGTGTTCTCCAGGGTCGCGCCCAGGTTGCGGGCGTTGGACTCCAGCGTGTTGGACTGGAACGCGCCCAGCGCGCCGCGCAGGTTCGAGATCTGGCTGATGGCCGCGTCCACCACCTTGATGGCGTCCTGGGCCCCGTTCTGGGTGGTCACGTCGATCTTGCTCAGGTCGGTGGTGTTGGCGCTGTTCAGCCCGCTCACCCCGACGGCCAGGGAGTCGGAGGTCACCTTGTCGAACGAGATCTTGGCGGTCTCGTTGGCGTTCGCCCCGATCTGGAACGTCAGCGAGTTGTCGGTCACGCTGATCGTGGACGCCGAGGTGCCGGCCGCGGCCGAGCCGGTGGACACGCCGACGCTGAACGTCAGCCCGCTCGGCCCGCCGAACTGGAGCTGGTTGTTCAGCCCGCCGGCCCCGGCGCTGACGGCCAGGGCGACCGAGCTACCGCCGTTGAGCGACACGTTGGCGGTCAGCGCCACGCCGGCGCCGGCCGTATCCGCGCCGATGATCCCGAGGACGCTGTCGGTCCCACCGGGGTTGCCGGCGGTCACGCTGATGCCGGCCGAGCCGAGGACGTTGCTGCGGATCTGGAGCTGGCTGCTAGAACTGTCCACCGTGAACTTGCCCTTGCCGCCGCCCTGGGCGGTGGAGTCGTCGAGCGCCTTCTGAATCTTGGCGATCGAGGTGGTCAGGTCGTCGCCGACGCTCAGGGCGACGCCGACGGTGCCGGTCAACCCGCCGCCGGAGATGGTCAGCGTATCGCCGGTCGCCAGCGACCCGGTGGCGTCGGCACCGCCACCGAGAAAGGAACCGCCGGTCGCCGTGGGGACGCCCAGGGTGACGACGTAGGTGCCGGCGGTCGTCGAGCTGGTCGTCTTGATGGCCGACAGGCCGGCGGTGTTCGCCCCGCTCACCTGGCCGGCGACCGCGGCCGAGCCGTCGAGCAGGTTCTTGGTGCCGAACTTGGTGTTCTTGGCGATGGTGTCGATGGTCTTGAGGGCGTTGGAGATCTCGGCCTGGTTGGCGGCCAGGGCGTTCGCGTCGTTGACGCCGCTGTTGGCCGAGTCGAGGGCCAGTCCGCGGACCTTGGTGAGCAGGCCGTTGACCTCGTTCAGCGCGCCCTCGCCGGTCTGCATGACCGAGACGGCCTTGTTGGTGTTGTCGATGGCGGTCTTCAGGCCGGCGATCTGGGCGCGCTGTTGTTCGCTGATGACGAGGGCGGCGGGGCCGTCGGCCCCGCGGTTCACCTTGAGGCCGCTCGACAACCGTTCGAGGGACTTCGACAGGCTGCCGTTGGTGCGGTTCAGGCTCTGCTGGGCGTTGAGCGAGGCGTTGTTGTTGACGATGGACAGGGCCATTGCGAGTCACTCCGGTTGGGATGGTGCGGCGGTCGGAACGTTCCGCCCGTCTGAATGGGGTTATCGAAGTGCCGCGCCCGGATTTGCTTGCGGAACCGGCGAATTTGCGGATCACGCCGGGGGGCAGAGTTTTCACACCGCCGCGCGAGGGGTGAAGGGGTGAAGGGGCAGAGGCATTTCACCCCTTCACCCCTTCACCCCTTCACCCCTTCACCCCTTCACCCCTTCACCCCTTCACTCGATTGCCGGGTCAGCTCCCCTGAACGGTCGCCTTTTCCGCCAGCAGCGTTTGCACCTCTTCCAGCCGCCAGCCGATCCACAGCACGTTGGGCAGGCGGAGCGTTTCCCGCTCCGCGCCGGACGTGCGCACGATCAGGTCGCCGGAGAAGAAGCCCAGCAGCCAGTGGCGGAACAGGTCGTCCCGCTGTTTCTCGAACGACATGCCCACGGTGTCGAAGGTGCGGATCGACGCCCCGACGTGCTCGCACACCTTGATCTGGCCCGGCGTGATGACGATGTACGTGCGCTGGTCGAAGATGAACACCGACACCGCCCACAGCACGAACACGACCGTGGCGATGAACAGGTATCCGGCCATGTTGATGTAAATGTGCAGGTGCCCCAGCGTGCGGAGCAAGTCGTCCCACCCGTTGGGGATCAGCGAGATCGACAGCGCGAGGATCAGCATCATCAGCAGCACCAGGAACGACCACAGCCCGCGGAGCGGCACGTTGGTGATGACCACGGTGAGCAGCAGCACCACGCAGAACAGCGGCCCCATCCACGCCTTCGTCGAGACGCGGGTCGGGAAGATGCGGGTCGTCTCGCCGGGCGTCTTGGACTTCTCCGCGGCCTCGCTCAGCGACTTCGTTTCTTGCCCCTTCTTCACCGCGATGGCGTACGTGGTCGCCTTCTCGTCACTCGACGTGACCGCGGCCGTGGTGTCGGCCGGGACGATGGCGAGCCGGTGGTCTTCCATCCAGGTGATGAGGGCCATCGTGAAGCCGAGCAGCCAGATCGGCCACCAGTAGAACAGCATCGAGTGACTGACGAGGGTGATCTCTCGCTTGCCGGGCGTGGCCCCGGGCGTGCTCGCGGGCAACGGTGCTCCGGCCGGGGGTGGAGGAGTCGGCGCGCTGGACATATTGTGCGGTACTCGGTTGGGGTGACGGGGCCGCGCCGGGCGCGCGGCCCATCGGCTGATGGGTACTTCGGCCGCCGCGGGCCGGGATTTTGTACGAACCGCGCTCAGGCTAGACGGGCGGTACGCGAGATTCAAGTTCCAAGTTGCAAACTTCGCGCCGCGCACTCACTCCGCGAACGGATCGACCCGCACCGCGACCCGGAACGACTGGTGGCACCGGTTGCAGGCGTTCGCGACCCCGGCCAGCGCGGTCCGCGCTTGCAAGTAGTCCTTCGCCCCGGCCGCCCGTGCCAGCGTGGTCGCGTTCTCGCGCAGGTCGGCCGCGTGCGTCAGCCAGGCGTCCTCGCCAGCCCGCGCCTTTGGGGGCCGCATCAGCAGCAGGTTCCCGGTTTCGGCCAGCAGCAGCGCCTGCCCGCGCGCGAACGCCCAGCCCTCTGCGTCCTTCGGCTTGTTCGCCAGCAGCTTGCCCAGCGCCTTCGTGTTGGGATCGGCCATCCCTTCCATCAGCAGCTTGGTTTCGGCCACCGGTTCGAGCCTCGGCGTCGCCTTGCGCAGCGGCTGCGAGTGCGCCGTCGCCAGGAACGTGCCGCCGATGCCGACGAGCGCCGCCGCGAACCAGATTCGGGTGCGTGTCATGGGTGTCGCTTACTTGGGTAGGTCCGGCAGTTCCAGTTGTACCTCGCCCCCGGCCTCGTGAACGAGGTACGCGCCGATCTTCACCTTCGGGTTGTCGTCCCACGCGCCGTCCGCGAGGCGGAACCGCCAGTAGTGCCACGGGCACGTCACGCACCCGTCCTCGACGAACCCGCCGGACAGCGACGCGCCCATGTGCGGGCACATGTCGTCGATCGCGTGTAGCACGCCGTTGGTGCGGAAGATGGCGACGTCCTTCTGCCGGACGCTCACCACCACGCACCCGCCGTCGGGAATGTCGGTCGTCTTCGCCACCGTCACGCGCTGCGCCACTGGCCCGCCCTCACTTCTCGTGTCCGCATCGGCATCTCACCCTATCTTATCCTTCGGATGTGTTTGGTGTTGGGTGTTTCGTGTTTCGCGCGTGCGCCACGAAGCGCGCCTTGACCGGACACGAAACACCAAACAAGAAACACCAAACACCAAACACCAAACAAGATGCTGGAAGTCGAGATCAAGTTCCGCAACGTCGACCGCACGGCCACCATCGCCCGGTTGCTCAACTGGGGCGCGGTGCTGACCCAGGACCGCACCGACGCGGACCTGTACTTCCAGGCCCCCGACCGCGACCTGAAGGCGACCGGCGAGGCGTTCCGCATGCGCCGGATCGGGCCGAAGAACTACCTGACCTACAAGGGGCCGAAGCTCGACAGCGAAACGAAGACGCGGCCGGAGATCGAGGTGCCGCTGGGCGACGGCGACGCCACCGCCGCGGACACCGAGAAGATGCTGCTCGCGCTCGGCTACACGCCGGTCATCACGGTGCGGAAGAAGCGCCGGGTGTACTCGTTCGCCCGCAGCGGGTTCGACTTCGAGGCGTGCTTCGACAACGTCGACGGCGTCGGCGAGTTCGTCGAACTGGAGATCATCGCGGACGAGGCGCAGTACCCGGAAGCGAAGGCCGCGCTGCTGGCCGCCGCCGCGGAACTGGGCCTGACCGACCAGGAGACGCGGTCGTATTTGGGGCTTCTGATCGCCGCCCGCGCCAGCGGGCAGGAGTAGCGTCGCCTTTAGCGACGACGCTAAACGAGAGGCGCGTAACGAACCATGCTCCCCCCCGTCGTTACCACCATTGCCGAGGTTCGCGCCGCCGTTGGTGCCGCGCGCGCCGCGCGTCAGCCCATTAGCTTCGTGCCGACGATGGGCGCGCTGCACGAGGGGCACGCGGCGCTCGTGCGCGCGGCGAAGGCGCGGACCGCGGTCGTGGTCGTGTCGGTATTCGTGAACCCAACGCAGTTCGGGCCGAAGGAAGACTTCGCCAAGTACCCGCGGACGCTCGACGCCGACCGCGCGCTGTGTGGCGACGCCGGTGCGAGCCTGATCTTCGCGCCGAGCGTCGCGGAAATGTACCCGGAGAACTCTTTTACCTCAGTCGAGGTCGGAACGCTGGGCGACCACCTGTGCGGGGCGGCGCGACCGGGGCACTTTCGCGGGGTGTGTACGGTCGTGCTGAAGTTGTTCAACATCGTCGGCCCGGCCGTGGCGCACTTCGGGGCGAAAGATTTCCAGCAGGCCCGTATTATCGGGCAGATGGTCCGCGACCTGAACGTGCCGGTGGACGTGCGCGTCGAGCCGACCGTGCGCGAACCGGACGGACTCGCCCTCAGTTCGCGGAACCGCTCTCTGAGTAGCACCGAGCGCGCCGCGGCCCCGGCCATTTACCGCGCGCTCCGGGCGGTCCGCGCGCGGGCGCTGGCGGGCGAAGTGGACGCGGCCCGGCTCGAAGGCGCGCTGCACGCGGAGCTGAGCGCGATCCCAGGCGCGCGGATCGATTACGCCCGCGTCGTGGACGCCGAGACGCTCCAACCGCGCGCCCGACTCGACCGCCCCGCGGTCGTCGCGGTCGCCGTGTTTGTCGGCACCACGCGCCTCATTGATAACATTCGGCTCGCGGACTGACGCACCAACTCACGCCCCGGACGCACCATGTCGCACCCGCTGTTCGGCCCCGAAATCAAGCTGATGCTCGACGAGCGGAACGCGGCCGGGCTGCGCGAGTTCTGCGAGCAACTGCACCCGGCGACCGTGGCCGAGGCGCTCGACGACGACTTCACGCCGGAGCAAATCTGGGAGGTGCTGAGCAGCGCGAACATCCGCACCCAGGCGTCCGTGTTCGAGTACCTGCCGCCGCCGCTTCAGGTGCAGATGGCGGAGCGGGCCAGGCCACAGGTGGGCCAGTTGCTCACGCAGATGTCGCACGACGACCGTGTCGACCTGTTGCGCCGGCTCCCGCCGCGCGTGACCGAGGCGATCATGCGGCTGGTGGACGAGGCCGACCGGCAGGACATCGCCAAGCTGTTCCAGTACGGCGAGAACACGGTCGGCGCGCTGATGACCACCGACTACGCCTGGCTCCCCGGCACGCTCACCGCGGCCGAGGCCATCGACCAACTGCGCCAGCAGGCCCCGGACCGCGAGACCATCTACTACATCTACGTGCTCGACGACCCGACCCGCCGGCCCGACGGCTCGCTGGCCCCGCGCCGGCTGCTCGGCGTGGTCTCGCTCCGCGACCTGATCCTCGCGCCGCGGCACGCGCTGATCCGCGAGCTGATGGAGACGGACCTCGTTACCCTTCGGCACGATGAGGACGCCGGGGCCGTGCCGCAACTGTTCGCCCGGTACGACTTCATCGCGGCCCCGGTGGTGGACGAGCAGTTCGGGCTGCTCGGCATCGTCACCCACGACGACGTACTCGACGTGGTCACGCGCGAAGCGACGGAAGACCTACAGCGCCAGGGGGCCGTCGGCCCGATCACCGGGAACTACCTCGACGCCGGCTTCTGGCAGGTGTGGAAGAGCCGCGCGTTCTGGCTGTGCGCGCTGTTCTTGCTTCAGATGGGCACGATCAACGTGATGGCCCACTACGAGGGCAAACTGGAACCGAAGACCGACGAGGCCGCGGCCCAAGCGGACGTGAAGAAGGCGACGACGAGCCTCGCGTTCATGGTGGTGTTCATCCCGCTGTGCCTGTCGGTGGGGGGGAACGCCGGGTCGCAGGCGTCCACCCTGGTGACGCGCGCGCTGGCGCTCGAACAGGTGAAGGTGAGCGACTGGTTCCGCGTGTTCCGCCGCGAACTGCTGATGGGCGCGGCGCTCGCCGCGACACTGGGCATACTCGCGGTCGCGCGCACCTACTTCATGACGCCGGACAGCGTGCTGGCGAAGGTGCCCGCGGGCGCGATCTGGAACCTGGTCTGGGTGGTGACGCTCGCGGTCATGGGCATCTGCCTGACCGGAGCGGTGATCGGGGCGATGCTGCCGATCCTCATCAAGTGGTGCGGGGGCGACCCGGCGCTCATGTCCAGCCCGTTCATCGCGACCCTGTCCGACGTGCTCGGCATCGTGATCTTCTTCAACGTGGTCACGCTGTTCTTCTGAGCCGCGCCGCGCGCTGCTTACTTCCGCAGCACCACGTCCTTGAAGTGGACCTCCGCGCCCTCGGACTGCAGGGCGATGCGGCCCTTCGTCAGGTTGCCGTTCTTGCCCTCGTTCACCTTCACGCCGTTCACCGCGAGCACGATGTCGCCGCCCTTGCACGTTACTTCCAGGTCGTTCCACTCGCCGAGTTTGCGCTCGACCGGTTTCTTCGTGTCGATGCGGAAGAACCGCCGTTCCAGCTTCGGGTCTTGACGGGCCTTCTCCACGTCCAGCTTCGCGCCGGGCGGGTTCGTCAGCAGGATGTCGCCGGCGCGCCCGGTCAGCAGTTGCGCTTCGACGGATGTGGGCCAATACTTCTCGTCCCGCACGTGGAGCAGCACGCCGGTGTTGCCGCCGCCCCCCGCGGGGAACCGCCACTTGAGGCGCAGCGTGTAGTCGCCGTACTCCTTCGCCGTCACCATGCACCCGTTGGGCTTGCCGGTGCAGACGATGACGCCGTCCTTCGCGCTCCAGGTGGTCTTCGGGTCCGCGGTCTTGCCGTCCTTGTCCGGCTTGACGATGAACGTCCACCCGTCGAGCGTCTTGCCGTCGAAGAGCGGAACGTCGTCCGCCGCGCGCGCCTGTTGCGCGAGGGCGAGCGCGGCGAGCGCGAGGAGCGGGCGCATGGGAACCTCGAAGGTCGGGTGGGAGGGGTGCTACGCGCGGGCCGCGAGCGGCTTTACCGCGTGGGCGGCCGGTCCCTTGTACAGCGCGCGCGGGCGGATCAGCCGGTTGTTGTCCAGTTGCTCGATCACGTGCGCGGCCCAGCCGGTGATGCGCGACACGGCGAAGATCGGCGTGTACAGCGGGATCTCCAGCTTCATCGCGTGGTACAGCCGGCCCGCGGGCCAGTCCAGGTTCGGGAACATGTTCTTCTCGGCCGCCATCACCCGCTCGATGATGTCCGCGGTTTCTTCCCACTTCTCCGAGCCGGCAGCAGGGGCCGCGGCGCGGGCGTAGGTCTTCAGGATGCCCGCGCGCACGTCGCCGGCCTTGTACACGCGGTGGCCGAACCCCATGATGCGCTCCTTGCGGGCGAGCGCCGCGCGGGTCCACTCCTCGGCCTTGTCCGGGCCGCCGGTCGCCAGCAGGATGTCCATCACCTTCTCGTTCGCGCCGCCGTGCAGCGGCCCCTTCAGCGCGCCGATCGCGCCGGTAATGCCGCTGTGCAGGTCCGACAGCGTGGACACGATGACCCGCGCCGCGAACGTGCTGGCGTTGAA
>SXGT01506829.1_pt1 | contig 10609 bp, 5 predicted proteins | sample 3176221 | NCBI WGS metagenome assembly SXGT01 (sample SAMN11356862, study PRJNA531348) | freshwater metagenome | isolation source: freshwater sample F1-120 | place: China: Fuxian Lake, Yuxi | collected 2017-12-25
ACCCCGACCGGCCGCTGATTACCGGGCGCGTGTACAACGCCGAGCAGATGCCGCCCTACGCGCTCCCGGCCAACATGACCCAGAGCGGCCTGAAGACGCGCTCCACCAAAGGGGGCGGCGAGGCCGACTTCAACGAGCTGCGGTTCGAGGACAAGAAGGGCAAGGAGGACATCTACTTCCACGCCCAAAAGGACTTCCACCGGTTCGTCGAAAACGACGACGACCTGAAGGTTGAACACGACCAGTTCATCCAGATCAAGAACAACCGCACGCTCACGGTCCAGGAGGGCTTCGAGAACATTACCATCTCGAAGGGCTACCGCGAGCGCACGGTGAGCGAGGGCTACGACAAGCTCACGGTGAGCAAGGGCGACCGCACCGTGACCGTGGCAACGGGGAAGTTCACCGAGACCGTGAAGAGCGACTACACCGTGACCGTGCAGGAGGGGAACCGCGCGGTCACGATCAGCAAGGGGAACGATTCGTACACGCTAAGCAAGGGCAATCGCGACGCGAAGATCGACACCGGCAACGACACGCTGACCGTGGCGAAGGGCAACATCACGACGAAGGCCAGCGCCGGCGAGATCATGCTGGAGGCCGCGAACAAGATCACGCTGAAGGTGGGCGGGAGTACGATCACGATCACCCCCAGCGGCATCGTGTTGGAGACCGGCGGGAGCAAGATCGACATGGCCGCCGCGAAAATCCTGGTGAAGAGCACGGACGTGAAGAATCAGGGCGCGACGGTATCTGTGATTGCCGACGCGCAGGCGAAAGTGAGTGGGGCGATGGTTCAGATCGCCGGCTCCGGAATAACCGAAGTGAAGGGCGGGCTGGTGAAGATCAACTAACAGGTGCGCCTTCACACCAGTTCGCGGATCACTTCGCCGTAGGGCAGCATCGGCATGGGGCGGCCGGTGCCGTCGAGGAAGCTGGTGTTGTTGAAGTCGATGTTCAGGTGGCCGAACACGGTGGCCCACAAGTCGTTCGGGGTCAGCGGGCGGTCCTTCGGCACTTCGGCCTTCGCGGTCGTGCTGCCCACCACGAGGCCGGTCTTGCACGCGCCGCTCACGAGGATGCTCTGCGCCTGCGGCCAGTGGTCGCGGCCCGGTTGCATGACGCCGGTTTGCGACCCCTTCGAGTACTCCACCTTCGGCGTGCGGCCGAACTCGCCCGTCACCACGAGCAGCACCCGCTTGTTCAGCCCGCGCAGGTACAGGTCTTCGATCAGCGCGGACATGGCCTGATCGAGGAAGCCGAGTTTGTACTGCGTGTCGTCGAAGATGTGGCAGTTGACGGCGTGAGAGTCCCAGTTGTAGCAGTGGTTCTCCTTCATCTGCGCGCCGGGCGGGGTCGCGTTTTCCAGCACGCACGTCACCCACGACGCCCCGTGCTCCACGAGCCGCCGGGCCATCAGCGCCCGCTGGCCGTAGCGGTGCATCCCATACCGCTCGCGCGTCTTGACGGATTCGCGGGTCAGGTCGAAGGCGTTCTTCGCGGCGCTGGTGCCGATCAGGTTCAGTGCCCGCTCGCGCGCCGCGTTCATGCCCTCGGCGCGGCCCGCGAGGTCGGGGCCGTTCAGCGGCCCGTCGAACTTCTTGAGCAGCGAGAGCCGGTCGCTCAACTTGTCCTCGGTGCCGGGCAGCAGCGACAGGTTCTTCATCTCGAACTTGCCGTCGGACGGGTCGCCGACCACCGCGAACGGGTGCGACTGCGGGCCGAGGTACGCGGAGCCGAAGCTGAACGTGTCGATGTGCTGCCGCCCGCCGTCCACGATGTTCACGTAGTTCGGCACCGCGGCCTTCTTCCCCTTCCACAACTCCGCGACCAGCGAGCCGACCATCGGCGTGTCGTTCACGAACCCGACCGGCTCCTTCGGGTCGCGCGCGGTGAGGAACCGCTTGTGCCCGCCGCCGTGGTCCGCGAACTTGTGCGCCACCGAGCGGATCAGTGCGTACTTGTCCGCGCACTTCGCCAGCGCGGGCATGTGCTCGCAAATCTGGATGCCGTTCACGTTGGTCTGGATCGGCTTGTACGCGCCACGATACTCGGCCGGCGCGTCCGGCTTCATGTCGAACGTGTCCTGGTGCGGCGGGCCGCCGGGGAGCCACACGAAGATCACTGCGGGGTCGTTCGTGGTGTGATCGCTGGCGGCGTTCGCCTTGTGCGCCATGAGCGGGGCGAGCGCGCCGCCGGCGACCGCGACCGAGCCGAAGCGGAGCACGTCACGACGGTTCGGGCCGGGACAGATCGGAGAAGTTGGAAACACGCGACAAGCTCCGCGCATGTGGGAGTGCATTCGGGTAGGCTATAGGCAGATTACCCGCGGCCCGCCGCGAAGTCAAACGCGCGCCCTGGTGTAAGCGCTCGTGCGATGGTGGTATGGTCGCCTATTCCTTCCCGTCCGGGGGTTGCCCATGTCCCGGTTCGCGCTTCTTGCCTTGTTCGCGATCCCGTGCGCGCTTCCCACGGGCGCGGCCCCGGTGCCCCCGGCCCCGCCGCCGACGCCGGTGCGCGACTGGCCCATGAACGGCGGTACGACCGCGCGCAACATGGTCAGCCCGCACGAGAAGTTGGAGAAGTTCCCCACCACCGCACCGAACTGGGAGGAGAACGCGGAGGCGGTTAAGAAGTGGGAGGCGGAGTGGGTGGTGTGGAAGGCCAAACTCGGCTCGCGCACTTACGGCAGCCCGGTCGTCGCCGGCGGGCGCGTCTACGTCGGTACGAACAACGCCAGCACCCGCAACAAGCGCGACACCAAGAAAAACGCCGATGGCGAGATCGAGAGTATCGACAGAGGCATCGTGATGTGCTTCGACGAAAAGACCGGCAAGTTCCTGTGGCAGGCCGTTCACGACAAACTGCCATCCATCGTGAACGACTGGCCGGAGATCGGACTGTCCTCGACACCAACCGTTGTGGGCGACCGGCTGTACTACGTGAGCAACCAGTGTCGTGTGGTGTGTCTCGACGTCAACGGCTTCGCCAACGGCAACCAGGGAGTGCAGACCGAGAAGTACAAGGACGCGACCGACGCCGACTTCATCTGGGAATACGACATGATGAAGGAACTGAAGGTGTTCCCGCACAACGGTTCCCACTGCTCGCCCCTCGTCGTTGGCGATTTCGTCTACGTCTGCACCGGTAATGGGGTGGACGAGAATCACATCAACTTGCCGTCCCCAGACGCACCGAGCCTGATCTGCCTCGACCGCAACACCGGCAAGCTGCTGTGGAAGGACAGCTCGCCCGGCAAGAATATTATGCACGCGCAGTGGAGCAGCCCGTCGTTCAGCCCGGACCCGGTGCCGCAAGTGATTCAGGGTCAGGGCGATGGCTGGCTCCGGGCCTTTGATCCCGCGACCGGCAAGGTGCTGTGGCAGTTCGATTGCAACCGCAAGGACGCTGTGTACGAACTGGGCGGCACCGGCACCCGGAGCGACTTCCTCGCGATGCCGGTGGTACACGGCGGTCGCGTCTACATCGGTACCGGCCAGGACCCCGATCACAGCGCCGGTCTCGCGCACCTGTGGTGCATCGACCTGAAGAAGGCCGTGGCACTTGGCGCGAAGGCGAAGGACCGTGAGGTGTCGCCGGACCTGTTCGTGGCGGCGCACAAGCAGCCCAACGGCGACGTGGTCGTCGTAACGAAGCCGAACCCGGAATCGGCGCTGGCCTGGGTTTACGGCGGCGAGGAGAATCGCAAGTGGGCACCGCGCGACTTTAAGTTCGGCCGCACGATGAGCACCGTCGCCGTGGTGGGCGACATCGTGTACGCGGCGGAACTGCACGGCTACCTGCACTGCCTGAACGCGAAGACCGGGGAACCGTACTGGCAGTACGACACGAAGGCCACCATCTGGGGGTCGCCGTTCTTCGCGGACGACAAGGTGTTCCTCGCGACCGACGCCGCCGACCTGTGGGTGTTCAAGCACGACAAGAAGCCGGAGAAGTACGACTGGGTAGCCGCCTCGCAGGGCGCGCCGGACCGGAAGGCCGCTCGTGTCATCCAGAAGGCCCATCGCGCCGCCGTGGCGAAGGCGTACCTTTTGGCGACGGTCGAGTTACCGGCCGGGATCAAGAACACCCCGATCGTGGTGAACGGGGTGCTGTACGTCGCCACCGAGAACACGCTCTACGCGATCAAGGGGAAGTGAGCCGGGCGGTTTACGCGAACAGCTCGCTGATCGGCTTGCCGCGGGCGACCGGCAGCGGGCGGTTCAGCTTGTCGCGGATCTCGGTTTCCGGGTCGATGCCCAGCGCCTCGAACATCGTGGCCGCGAGGTCTTCCGGCCGGGCCTGTCCCACGGTCGCGTACGCGCCGATCTTGTCGCTGGCCCCGTAGACGAACCCCTTCTTCGTGCCGCCGCCGGCGAGCACGGCGCAATAGCATTGCGGCCAGTGGTCGCGGCCCCCGTTGGAACTGATCTTCGGCGTGCGGCCGAACTCGCCCACCCACACCACGAGCGTGCTGTCGAGCAGCCCGCGCTCGTCCAGATCGGTGAGCAGCGCGGGCAGCGTCTGGTCGGTCATGGGAAGCAACTCGCGCAGACGCGCCGGCACGTCCTCGCCGCGGAAGCCGTGGTAGTCCCACCCCTGACCGGTGCCGCCGATGGAGCGCGCGAAGTACACGTTCACGAACTTGGCCCCGGCTTCGACCGCGCGACGAGCGAGCAGGCACCCCTGGCCGTAAGTGGTGCGGCCGTAGGCGTCGCGTGTCTTCTTGCTCTCCTTCGACAAATCGAATGCCTGCTTGAATCGCGGCGACGTGAGCATCGCGACGGCCTTCTGATAGCTCTCGTCCAACCCCTGCGCGACGAGCGACGTTTCGAGCAGGTCGGATTGCTCGTCGATCAGCTTCAGAATGTCTTTGCGGCTTTCGAGCCGTTCGACGCTCAGGTTGTCCGGCAGCGTGAGTTCCGGCAGTTTGAAGTCGGCCCGGTTCGGGTCTTGATTCACGAACAGCGGAGCGTGCGACTTGCCGAGGAAACTCGCGTGCTGGCCGGGCGTGATGCTGCCGTCGGCGATGACGTGCGGGTACGCGACGAACGTCGCCACGCCCTTCGGCGCGGGGGCGAGTTTGTCCACGATGCTGCCGTAGGCCGGGAAGAGGTCGAGCGAGTCGCGGAGCCGCTGGTCGTCCGTGGCGGGTGCGACGCCGGTGAGCGAGTAGTATCCGGCGGAGTTGTGGTTCTTCATCGTGTGCTGCATGCAGCGCACGACGGTGAGCTTGTCGGCCATCGCCGCGAGCTTCGGAATGCGCTCGCCGAAAATCACCCCAGGAAGCTTGGTCTTGGTCGCGCCGTACCACCCGCGGACGTTATCGGGCGCGTCGGGTTTGGGGTCGAAGGTCTCGTGCTGCCCCGGCCCGCCCCACTGGTGCAGGAAGATGACGCTCTTGGCGCGGGCCTTGTGCTTGGCCTTCGGCGCGTCTGCCGCCGCGAGTAAGCGCGGGAGCGACAGGCCGAGCGCACCGGCCCCGCCGATGCGGAGGAGGGCGCGGCGAGAGGGGAGGGGGGCCATGATCGCCCTACCGAAACGAGTGTCGGGCCGGCGGGGACCGTCCACAAGAAGGTGGGGCCGGCACGTGCCCCGTTGGGGACGTTATACGGCTTTCGGGCAACGGTTGTCGGAGTGGGCCGCGCCGCAGCACGGGCCAGTGAGCCCGCGCGCGGCCGTGGTGCGCGCGGTCGCGACCCGCGCGAGGGCCGGGCGCGGGTTACGAGCCGGGGTGCACCCAGGGCACGTCGGTGCGGGCGTGAGCCGGGTGATCCGTGCCCATCTGGAGGAACGCATCGCGGGCGTGGCCGCCGAGCTGTGGCAGGTCGGTCAGCGGCACCTGCGGGTACTCGCGGTAGAAGCAAATGTCGTCCGGCAGCGGGGCCGCGTTCAGGTCCACGGTCGGGAGCGCGGACTTCGCCAACTTGAGGAGGCGGTCGCCGTCGAAGCCCGGCGGCGCGCCGAGCACTACCATCTCATACGGCTTCTCGGAGCCGGTCGGCGTTAGGTCCGGGGTGGCCTCGTCGAACGCCTCCGCCAGCAGCGGCTCCGCGGTCCCCTTCTGCGTGCGGGCGCGGAAGAACACGGTCGCCGGATCGGAGTGGTCGAGCTTGGTGTCGAGGAACTCGCGGGCCTTCGTGAGCATCAGCTCGCGGAACACCGGCCCCTTCTCGATGGGCTTCAGGCACACGTTGCCCAGCCCGCGGAACTTCCGGGTGATGTCCTTCTGGAGCGCCTTGTCGAAGGCCAGCAGGTCCTCGGCCGCCAGCCCCGCGAGGAACTGGTCGGCGGCGTCGATCAGGTCTTTGCAGCCGTCGGGCAGGATCACCTTGCCCGACCCGATGGAGGCGACCGTGGGGCCGATGTCGTTCGCGAGGGCCGCGTGCATCTCGCCCAGCGTGGCCCGGCAGAAGTTGATCTCGCGCAGGTACTCCGGGGCGTTGCCCGCGAGCTTGCGGAACACGGACAGGGCCATGTCGAGTACGTGCAGTTGGAGCCGCTTCCGCGGGTACGAGCGGAGCAGGTCGATCGCCTCGACCGCGTTGGACTTGCGGCTCGCCATCGCGCCCAGCCCGCTCGCGCCCAGTGCGCCGATGGTCTGGATCAACCGGCCGTAGAGGGACCGCACGTCCTTGCTCAGGTCGTTGCGCAGCGGTTCGAGCGCGTCCACCTGCTGCTTGAGCTTCTCGCCGATTTGGCGCACCGCTTCCTCGGCCCCGGGCAACCGGTACTGCGGCACCTCGAGGAACGTGGCGGCCATCACCGCGAGGTGCCCCTCGGTCTCCTTCGCCAGTTCCTCGAACCGGGCCGTGAGCGCGGCGCTGAGCGCCCCCTCGTTCGCGTTCTCGCACTCCGGCTTGCCGACCAGCTTGAGCAACTGGTCGAGAACCCCGCACGCGCTGGTCGCGTCGAGCCGGCCGCCGGACGGGGTGCGGGTGCGGAGCGGATCGACGAACGCGTCGAACACCCGATCCGGCTCCTCGCGGAGCGCGGTGCGCACGGCCCCGTTGAGCGCGTCGACCACGGCCTCGAACGACAGCTTCCGCTCGCACCACTGATTGTTGAGCCAATCGGAGATGTGCTCGCGCAGGTGTCCGGCCTCTTTGCCGGTCCAGCGCTGGAGCTGGCGCTGGGCGAACCGGCGCGTGGCGGCGGCGAGCACCTCCGGGCGCGGCCAGCTCAGCCGGTACAGGCCGAACGTCTGGCACGCGGGCGCGGTCGCGGGGTAGGCGTTGCGGTACACGTCGCGCCCCTCGTCGGCGACGCGCCCCGCCGGGGTCAGCAGTTCGTGATAGAGGGCGCGGGCCGCGGTCGCGATCACCCCGCGCGACTCGTTCGGATCGTTCCCCTTCGGCAACTGGAGCACCGCGACGCGGGCGAACGGCGGCTCCCCGTCGGAGATCGGGGCCTCGGCCCGGTCGAACGCGGTCAGGTAGCGGCTCTGCTTCGCCTGGAAGTGGTGCAGCTCCGCGAGGGCCGCGTAGCTGTTGCCGAGAGCCGGCGCGCGCGGGGCTTTGGGGTCCGCGGGCGGTGCGAAGAACACCCCCACCACTTCGGGGCGCATGTAGCCGACCTGCCGCAGCTCGTGGCGCACCAGGAACGCGAGGTCGAGGAACATGCCGCTGCCGGTTCCACCCGCGAGGCCGGCGACGATGTAGGCGCGCGGCCGGTTGGTCCGAAGACCCAGTTTGGTCGCCCGGTCCGCTTGCAACAGCGGGTCGTCGGTCAGGAACGTTTCGATCTCCTGGCGGACGCGCTGGGCGATGGTGCGGTAGTGGTCGAAGAGGGCGAGGCGGCCGAACGCGCGTACGCCGTTGGCCGGGCCGGGGTTCCGCGGCAGCTTGTAGAGCGCGCCGGGCGGGAGCCACTGATCGACCGGCGGCAGCGTGTCGCGCTGCATGTAGTGTGTGGACCGGTTCAGCTTGGCGTGAATCAGTTCGGTCGGGGCCTGCACGGGCGGCTTGGGGCCGTCTTCGGGGCCGGCGGCGTCGGCGTCCGTGTCCATGCAGAGAACGCGCACGTTGGGCACGCGGTCGTGCGCGCCGTAGCGGTCGAAGATCGCCCGCTTGAGCTGCTCGGCCATGCGGCGACCGGTGCCGCCGAGCGCGACGATCAGGGCCGGGAACAGCGCCCCGTCGCCGGTCTTCTCCGGCGGTGCGATCCCCAGGTTGCCCATGCGGGCGGTTTGGAAGGTCACCGGGCGGCTGAGCGTGTGGGCGGGGCTGCTCCCCGGCGCGCCGGGCGTCACCAGTCGCGCGTTGGACCCGGACGGGGCCAGGAGCGAGGGCATCGGGCCGCCACCACCGAGTCCCGGCTTGATGAGCGGCGGCAGTGTGGCCGGGGGCGGGGTCTGCTCGCGCGCCAACGGTTCCTGCGTTGCCCCCATCCGCCCGGACCCGCCAACGGCCATCCGGGTGGCCTGGATCGAATCGGACAGCGCGTGGCCCGAGCCGCCGAGCATCGTCCGCACGCCGGAGCCGGGGGTGTCGCGCGCCGAGCGGTTGACCGGCGCGGACGGCGTGACCACGGGCGTCACCGGTGGCTGAAGGCCGCCGAGCTTCAGCGCCCGCACCAGGTCCGTGCATGTCGGCCACCGGTCGTCCGGCTTCTTCGCCAGCGAGCGGCCGATGATCGCGCGGTCGGCCAGTGGGAGCGAACTCAGGTCGGGCGTGCCGTTGATGTGCTGCATCAACAGTTGCCGCGTGTTCGCCCCGTTGAACGGCCGGTGCCCGGTCAGCAACTCCTGGAAGACGATGGCGAGGCTGTACTGATCCGAGAACCGCGAGATCCACCCCTCGAATGTTTCGGGGGCCGCGTACACCGGTGTTACGCCACCGGTCACGGTCGCCTTCACCCCTTCGAGTACCTTCGCCAGCCCGAAGTCGGCGACCTTGACGTGGTTGAAGATCAGGAACAGGTTCTGCGGCTTGATGTCGAGGTGCTGAATCTGATAGCGGTTGTTCATCAGATCGAGCGCTTCGGCGGTCTCCTCCATGTACCCGATCAGCTCGTCGCGCGGCACGCCCTGAAGCCCCTGGCCCCGGCACTCGCGGAACCGGTCCCACAGGTTGCGGTCGGCCAGCTCCATCACGATAATGAGCTGGCCGTCGATGATGCGGAACTGTTCGAGCGACAGGATGTACGGGTGACGGATGCCCTTGACCCGCTCCAGCGCCTTGGCCTCTTGTTCGGCCGGGCGGCTCTCCTCGTCCATCGCGTCCAGGTCGCCGAACACGAACTTGGCCGCTTTAAGCAGCCCGCCAGGCGCTTCGACTTTCCAAACTTCGCCGAACCCGCCCCGACCGAGGCGCTCGATCAGCCGGTAGCCCTTCAGAGGGCCGGGGAGTTCTTCCTGGCTAACCAAGCGAACCGGCATGGCTGGGAGCCGTCTGTGGGGGGCGAAATCGCACCGCGGGCGCGAGTCTCCGCGCCTGGGTCGCGATTCCGGGACTAATAGTCTGTAGTTCAGACACTGAGGTTTGGCAAAAAGCGACAGCACAACCCGTACCCGGTTCACGCCACGCCTGAATCACCCCATGCCGCTTGCCATTTCCGTGAAACAGCCGTGGGCCGCGCTGCTCGTCGCCGGGGTGAAATCGGTCGAGGTGCGCACCTGGACCACGCACACACGCGGGCCGGTGTTGATCCACGCGAGCAAGACCGAAGACCAGCGGCCGGACGGCTGGGCGCTGGTGACCACGCCGGAATTGAAGACACTCGCGGCCCTGCGCGGTGGCGTCATCGGCGTCGCGGACCTGACCGCGTGCGTGCGCTACCGCACGGCGGAGGCGTTCGCGAGAGCAACTGACGCGCACCGAAACAACCCCGATTGGTTCAAACCGACCGGGCTTTTTGGGTTCGTCTTCCAGAACCCGCGGGTGATCGCGTACCATGCGTGCCCCGGTCGGACATTATTCTTCGCGGTGGAAGGAATCACCCTGCTATGAGCACCACGCCCGGACTGTTGGTTAGCGTGCGGTCGGCGAGCGAAGTTGCGGCGGCCCTCGAAGGCGGGGCCGACATTATCGACGTGAAGGAGCCGATGAAAGGCCCGCTCGCGCCGGCCGAGGCCGAGGTCGTCGCGGCCGTCATCGACGAGGTCGACGGGCAGGTGCCTGTGAGCGCGGCGCTGGGCGAGTGGTCGCCCAACGCCATCACCGAAGCGCACTGGCACCTCGAACTGCCGCTCCAGTACGTGAAGTGGGGGCTGGCTGGGTACACCCACTCGCCCGGCTGGGGCGAAGACCTGCTCGACACCCGCCGCGAACTGCCCATTGGGGCCGACATGGTACTGGTGGCCTACGCCGACTGGGAGCGGGCGAAGTCGATCCCGCAGGCCGAGGTCGCCAAGTTCGCCAAGCGGTTCCGGTTCAAAGCGTTCCTGCTCGACACCTACGGCAAGGACGGCAAGACGCTACTCGACTTCATGACCGCGAAGGAAGTCGCGGACATGGTGGACGGGCTGAAGCGCGTCTACACAACGGTCGCGGTCGCCGGCTCGCTGCGGCCCGAACAACTGAAGCAGCTCAAGGGCGTGGCCCCGGACTACTTCGCCGTGCGCACCTCGGTGTGCGCCGCCGGCAAGCGCGACGGCGTCATCGACGCG
>SXGT01607121.1_pt1 | contig 10609 bp, 7 predicted proteins | sample 3176221 | NCBI WGS metagenome assembly SXGT01 (sample SAMN11356862, study PRJNA531348) | freshwater metagenome | isolation source: freshwater sample F1-120 | place: China: Fuxian Lake, Yuxi | collected 2017-12-25
CGAAGCGCCGCGTGGCTCCGGTCGCCGGTCCTTCACCGGCGACTAGGGCGTGACCCGACCGCAGGGAGGGGGCCGCCCAACCACTTCCCCGCCTGCCAGTTGGGCGAACAGCAGCTTGCCCTCGTACATGCCCCAGTCCCCGTGGCCGCCGCGACTCGGGTGTCGCGGCGGCAGGCTGGGATCGGGTTGTGGGCAAGCTCAATTCGATGACACCCCCGAAAGGATGCCCTATGCCCGAAATCTCAATGCTCTGCGTGCATCGTCAGACTACGGATTCCGGACACTAGTGAGTTGGTGTTGTTCATGTGCCCAGGGCCGGAGCCGGGTGCATTTCGTACCACTACAGACTTGCCACCTGTGCGTGCGGCTTGGTACGTGTTGGGCTTGCAGGGAGCGCAGGGGGCGCTTTCCCGCCAATGTAGTGCGTCCGGAACTCGTGCGTATTCTCGGTATCGTAAGCGACACTCACGACAGTGGCATCGCGCTGCTGCGCGATGGCGCGCCTGAGCTCGTCATCGAGGAGGAGCGGCTATCGCGCCGCAAGCACACCTCCCGCTTTCCCGAGCATGCCCTGGCAGCCGCGCTGACCGAGCGCGGGCTTGATCTCTCGGCCGTCGAGGCGGTCACAATTCCCTGGGATATCAAGAAGCTGCGGCGAACGTTCGCGGGTGCTCTGCTGCGCCGGTTCCCGGCCAGCCTCAACCTGTTGAACTCCGCCGCGAGGCCGACCCAGCGGGACGGCATCCTGGTGCTCAACCATCGCATCGCGCGGGGGCTGCGCCGCCAGTTCGGCACGTCTGCGCTGCCGCCGATCGTCAACGTCGGCCACCACGACTCGCACGCCGCCGCATTCTTCGTGTCGCCGTTCGAGGACGCCACCGTGCTGGTGATGGACGGTTATGGGGACGACGCCTCGACCAGCGTCTACACCGGTGCCGGCAACCGCCTCGAGCGGCATTGGCACACCAGCATCTTCAATTCGCTGGGCATGGTTTACACATTCATGACCCAGTACCTCGGCTTCGGCGGCTTCGCCGAGGAGGGCAAGGTGATGGCGCTGGCCGCGATGGGTGGGCCGGGCATGGTCGACCGCTTCCGCCAGCTGATCCGGTTCGAGCCGGAGGGGCGCTACCAGGTCGACATGTCGTTCTTCGACTACGACGCCTATGGGACGATCCGCCCGTTCAAGCCCAAGCTGATCGAGACGTTCGGGCCGCCGCGCCAGCCGGGCGAGCCGCTCACCGATCGCCATCTCGACATCGCCTACGCCCTGCAGGCGGTGACCGAGGAGGCGGTGCTCCACATCGCCCGGCATCTCGAGCATACCTACCCCTCGCGAAATCTCGTGCTCACCGGTGGGGTCGCGCTGAACTGCGTCGCCAACGGTCGCGTGGCCCGCGACACCGGCTTCCGCAACGTGTGGGTACCGCCGGTCGCCTCCGACACCGGCGCGCCACTCGGCTCCGCGCTGTGGCACTATCATCAGACGCTCGGCCGGCCGCGCGATTTCGTGCTCGACCGGGTTTCGTTCGGGCTCGAGTACAGTGCCGAACAGATCGAGGCTGCATTCCGCGCGCGCGGGCTCAGGTTCGACCGGCTGCCGGGCGCGGATATGCAGCGCCGCATCGCTCAGGACCTGGCCGCGGGCCGCATCGTCGGCTGGTACCAGGGCCGGTTCGAGATGGGCCCCAGGGCGCTCGGTAATCGCTCGCTGCTCGCCGATCCGAGGCGGGTGGAGATGAAGGATACGCTGAACAGCCGGATCAAGAGCCGGGAGCCGTTCCGACCGTTCGCGCCGGCCGTGATCGCGGAGGCCGCGGATCGCTTCTTCGAGCTCGACGGGCCGGACCCGTTCATGACCAAGGCGCCGCGCGTGCGGCCGGAGATGCGCGACATCATCCCGGCGGCGGTGCATGTCGACGGCACCGCAAGGGTTCAGACGGTCGAGCGGCAGGCCAACCCGCGCTACTACGACCTGATCGCCACGTTTGGCGAGCTGACGGGCGTGCCGGTGCTGATCAACACGAGCTTCAACGAGCGCGAGCCGATCGTGGCGCGGCCTGAGGAGGCGATCGCCTGCTTCCTGCGCACCGATCTCGACGTGCTGGCGCTCGGCGACTTCTACTGCGCGGACCGGGGCCAGCTCAGGGCCGCCGGCAAGGCGCCCTATGCGGCAAACGATGTGGGCGTGCGGGTTGCGGCGAGCCCCAGCCGGGCATGACCGGCAAATGGCGCGCGGCTGATCGCTGGGTAGCCGGGCTCGGCATGGCGGCCGGTGTTGCGCTGGGCGTGATCGGCGTGCGGTTCCTGATCGTCCCCCAGCATGCCGCCAATTTCTTCGGGCTGACAAATCCGCCGGGCAGGTTCGACCTGCATCTCATGGTCGCACTGCGCGACCTGTGGCTGGCGGGGATGCTGGTTGCCCTCGCCGTGATGCGCGAGTGGCGCCCTCTGGCGATCTGCTTGGGCCTGGGCGCGGCAGTCTGCCTCGGCGATGCGGCCATTGTCGCGGGCTCGAGCGGGCGGACCAGTGCGGTCGCGTTCCATCTGGCGTCGGGCGTCTATTGCGGCGTACTCTGCTGGGCAGCCTGGCGGCGGGCGGAAATGCCTGGATAAGGCCGAAGTTCGGCTGGACGCCACCGGCGGCTTGCCCACAATCGACTGGCCGGATGGGTGGTGCGAAGGCCACAGGCAGATTGCGATCCGAGGTTCGACACGCAACTTGTTGTGGCCGAGTTTTGCACAAGCGGGGAAACTATGCCTCCGTTTCGACATAAGCCGGCCATCACCCCGCCTGGGCAACTCGGAATTATGCCAATCAGGGGCGTTGGGCTCGAAAGGGCCTGCAATAGGATTGAGCGGCGGTCGCGACTGCAGGGGAAGCCGGCTTCGCAGGCAGGCCCCACGACGCAGCAGCGGGCAGCCCAGGAGGGCTCGAGGTCATGAACGTGCTGCCGCCACAGGGACTGGTCGACTGGCTCCTGTCGCCACGAAACCTGCTGTCGGTCGTCGGCGTGCTGATCGGCGTGTCGATCGTGTTGATCGCGATGTCGGGCCTTGCCCGTGCACGGCGTGCCGCGGCGCTCTCGGATGCCCCTGCACAGCGCCGCCGCAAGCAATTCGACGACATGGCCTCGCGCTGGCAGCTCCTTCTGCTCGGCTCCACCGGCTTCGTGCTCTCGTTGGCCTCCGGCTATACCACTTGGGCCGGCATGACGAATTTCACCGGCGAGAGCACGCTCTCGCTGATGGTGACCTTCGGCATCCAGGGCGTGATGCTGATCGTCGCCTGGCTGATCGGCGAGAGCTTCGCCAGCGGCATGAACCGCAAGCTCCCCGACGGCCGTCCCGCCGGACGCCTCGATGCCATCATCGGCATCGCGCTCGCCGTGGCGCTGGTCGCGGTGGTGTTCTATTGGCTGCTCTATTCCAGCGGTACGCTCGGCGTATCCCGCGGCGGCGTCACCGAATTCAACTGGGCCCGCTTCGCCGACGTCTCGGTCTATTTCGCGCTGGGCCTGATCGTGCTCGGCGTATTGGCGTTCAACTTCTCCCGCGGCGGCGAGCTGTCGCTGCCCTACGTGCAGAGCGCGCGCATCATCATCAAGAATGCGGTGCTGTGGGTGATGTTCCTCGCCTGCATGGCGACATCGGTGTTCTTCTCCTTCGACAGCCTGTTCACCGCGATTTTCCCGAAGGAGGAGCGCGTGCGTGCGGCTCAGCTGCGCGCCCAGAACCAGGTCGCCGGCATGGTGGCCGAGATCGGCACCACGATCGAGACGCGGCGCATCGGCGAGATCCAGACGCTGTTCAACGCGCGCGACAACGGCTGGAGCAAGTACGACGGGCACCTGTCCACCCTGCTGAGGGAATCGCAGGGGGCGGAGGCGGCGATCGAGCGCTACTTCAACGACCAGCTCGAGGATCGCAACCGCGCGGTCAAGCAGCAGCAGGAGCGCATCTCGAGCGCCCAGAGCGGCAGCGCGGGCCTGCTCGTCAAGAAGAACACGCTGATCGACGAGCTGACCCGCCTCAAGGGGGAGCGGCCGTCGCTCGCCGCGGACCTTGCCGAGAAGAAGACCGAGCTCGAGAACCGCGCCAAGGGCGTCGATGCCAAGCGCGTCGAGGCGCAGGCGGAGGATCGCGGCGCGGAAGGCACGCTGAAGCAGGGCAAGGGACCCGTCTACCGCCAGATCATGACCGATCTCGCGCGCCTGCAGGACGCCTACAAGATCCAGGAGAGCCGTGTCCGCGACAGCCAGCAGCGGCTTTCAACGGCGGACACGCGCATCGCCCAGCTCGAGCGGGAGCTTGCCGCCGTGGACGGCGATCTCGCCAAGCTCAAAGGCGAGGCCGAGACGGCCCAGCAGCGCATCAAGCTGACGCAGGAGACGGGGCCGGGCGACAACCAGCCGCGCATCGATCCCGCGCGCGTTCGGCCGGCCTTCGAGCGTTCGCGGCTGGAGTTCCGGCAGGACCCGACGCGGGAGAAGCTCGCCGCCCTCCAGCAGCAGTGCACCCAGCTCTATTCCGCGATGGTCGGAACGCCCGCGACCAAGGACAAGGTGCGCGGCATCGACTGCGATCCCAAGCAGGCGGTGGAAGCGGCCGCGGTGATGTTCGCGCTCAACGACGGTCTCAAGTCGTTCGAGCAGGGTTGCTCGGGCGGCGACAAGATCGCGGCGCAGAATTCGACCGACGCGCTCTATGGCTTCGCCCGCAAGTGCCTTGCCGACAGCGGCCTGCCGGCGAAGGAGACCGACGAGCTGCGCACCAGGATCAACTATCTCGAGCTGTCGCGGGACGACAAGGCGCATCCGTTCGTCGCCACGCTCAATGCCTTCAACGACGGCAACCGCCTCGCCTATCTCGCCCTGGCGATCGCCATCGCGATGGACACGCTGGTGTTCATGTCGGGCCTGTTCGGCGCCAATGCCGTGCGCTCGCCGCTGTCGGACGTGCCGAGCACCAAGGCGCGATCTGGCCGTCAGCTCGAGGCAATCGTCGAGAACGCGCTGCTGCCGGAGACGTTCGAGAATGCCCGCAGCACACTCAATGCGATGCGGCCGATCACGCCGCGCGACGGGTTCACGGCCCGCGTCGTGCTGAGCGATCGCGATCCGCATTCAGCCGACATCCGCCGCGTCCTCAACGCCGCCTCGACGATCGGCGCGGTGCGCCACATCGATGGCCGCGAGGAGGCCTACGAGGTGCGCTCGGAGCTGTTCGAGTTCCTGTCGGTGGTCGCCAAGAAGGCGTTCGAGTCGAACGACGAGAACGCCCGGCTCGCCGAGTTGCGCAAGGTGGTGTCGGTCGCGCTGCAGCCCCACATCGGCGACCACGCCGACATCGTGCTGAACCATTGCCGCCCGATCTCGGAGCGCAACGGCTTCTCGGCCGAGATCTTCCTCGCGCGGATGCCGGCCGACGATGCATTCGTGGTGCAGAAAATCCTGAATGCCGGCGCGACGCTGAGCTACGTGCAGCTCGACGAGCGCGCCGACCAGGACCAGCGCTATTACGTCCACAAGCAGCTCTTCAAGACCATGCTGCTGATCTCCTCGATGGCGCCGCGCACGGGCCAGCGCAGCCGCGCGCCCCAGCTCGGCGCACCGGAGCACAGCTCGCCGGCCCACGGCGGCAACCTCGCTTCGCAATATCCAGCGCTCGACAACGCCGGGCCGCGCACCGCGCTGCCGAGCTTCCTCACCGGTGCCACGGCGCCCGGGCCCAAGCCGGCACGTGCGGGACAGGGCGGACAGGACCTCGAGCAGTATTTCATCGCCTGTCTCGTCGAGGCACTCGGCATTGCGCCTGAGAGCTACGTCAGTATCGCAGGGGATACGTTCGGCGCGGCGCTAGCCGCCAGCGAGGCGTTCAAAGCGGTGCAGCGCTCGAACCGCGCACTCGATCGCCTGATCGACGAGCGCGAGCGTTCGGCCCAGGTCAAGGTCGACCAGATGTACGCCCGGCTCGTGGCCTCGCCCGAGGCGCAGTCGCGGCCCGGCAGCGAGGCGCTTGATGCGGCCTACGACGATGTCCTTCGCAACCTGTCGATCATCGTGCTGCTGCCGGGCGGCCCGGTGGAGCGCGAGCTGAAGTCGATCCGGATCAAGCTCGAGAAGCAGTTCGAGTCCGATACCGCACGCCCGAGCCCGGAGGAGGAGGATCTGCTCCGCCTCGTCAAGCGTCTCGACGACAACATCGCCCGCAGCGCACGGCTCGGCGTGGACGACTGGAACCGCATGCAGGTCGGCTTCATGCAAGGCCCGTTCGCGGTTTTCGCCAACCGCGCCAAGCGGCCGGGGAACTGATCGGGTGATCGGGTGTCAGACCCTCCGGGTCTGACACCTGGACGAACGCACATGTCCGTAGACGGCTCGCCGCGACATGTCGGGCTTCGCGCCAATTGGCGTGTCAAGCACCGATCTACGTCAGACCCCTGCCCGCATTTGAAACTTCGGGCAAAGATGCTATCGCGGGATGAAACATCATCTCATTCCCGCGAGGCCCGCCGATGCCGAAGTCGAAGCCTGCCGCCCTGCCGCGCAGCTATCCCGATCTTCACGATCACATCGACGCGCTGCGCCGCGCCGGGTTGCTGATCGAGGTCGACCGGCCGATCTGCAAGGACACCGAGATGCACCCGCTGGTGCGCTGGCAGTTCCGCGGCGGCTTCAAGGAGAGCGAGCGCAAGGCGTTCCTGTTCACCAACGTGCACGACGCCAAGGGCAAGAAGTACGACATCCCCGTCGTGGTCGGCTGCCTCGCCGCGAGCCGTGAGATCTATCGCATCGGCCTCGGCTGCCCACTCGACAAGATCGCTGAGACCTGGAACCGCGCAGAGGCGAACCCGATCCCGCCCAAGGTGGTGACAGAGGCGCCGTGCCAGGAGATCGTGTTCCAGGGCGCCGACCTCGACAAGCCCGGTCAGGGCCTCGACGGCATTCCCGTGCCGATCTCCACGCCCGGCTGGGACAATGCGCCTTACACGACGCTGTCGCAGTACATCACGAAAGACCCCGATACCGGCGTGCAGAACCTCGGCAACTACCGCGGCCAGATCAAGACGCGGAAGCGGCTCGGCATGAACCCGTCGCTGGAGTTGCGGCCGGGCATCTACACGCACTGGCTGAAATACAAGAAGATGGGCAAGAAGATGCCCGCTGCCGTGGTGCTGGGAGCACCACCCGCGATCACGTTCACGTCGAACCAGAAGCTGCCCGAGCACGTCGACGAGATCGACGTGGCCGGCGGCCTGGTCGGCGCGCCGATCAACATGGTGAGGGCCAAGACCGTCGACCTGCTCGTGCCGGCCGAGGCCGAGATCGTGATCGAGGGCTACATCGACACGGAATGGCTGGAGCCGGAGGCGCCGTTCGGCGAGAGCCACGGCCACGTCAATCTGCAGGAATACAACGCGCTGATGGACGTGACGTGCATCACCCGCAAGAAGGACGCGATCCTCACCTCGATCATCTCCCAGGTGACGCCATCCGAATCGAGCCTGATCAAGAAGGTCGGCATGGAGCCGATGTTGCTCAGCGCGCTGCGCAACGGGCTCGGTCTCAAGTGCGTCAAGCGCGTGTTCCTGCACGAGCCGCTCACCAACTTGCGCAAGGTGGTGGTGCTCGTGATCGATCGCGACACGCCGTCAGTGGAGGTTTGGCGTGCCGTCTATGGCCTGCTCGGCCAGAATCGCGCGCTCGGCAAGTTCGTGATCGCGATCAACGACGACATCGATCCGGAGAACATGGACGCGGTGTGGTGGGCGATGGCCTATCGCTGCAACCCCATGCTCGACGTGCAGATCATCCAGCATCGCGACCAGGGCCACGGCCCGCGCAGCATGCGCAACGGCGGCATCGACGCCTCGGTGTGCTTCGATGCGACCCTGAAGGAAGACTTCCCGCCGATCTCGCTGCCGAAGAAGGAGTACATGGAGCGCGCCAAGGGCATCTGGGAGGAGCTGGGCCTGCCAGCCCTCAACCCGCAGGGGCCCTGGCATGGCTACTCGCTGGGCGACTGGACCGAGGATTTCGACGTGCAGGCAGAGCGCGCGGTGAAAGGCGACTACTGGACGACCGGCGACATCATCGCCCAGCAGCGCCGCAACGACGTAGCCATGAACACCGAGATCGGCCGCGGCCATGCCCGCAAGAAGGACGGCGGCGACGGGCATTGATGGCTGGGTGTGCGCTCACATATGGTGGCATCACAGCCAAGCACCGATGAGGGCCAACGGGAGTGGAAGCAAGGCATGAACAGCGTCTCTGAGGCCGTTGCGGTCGAGCCCGGCACGGGCCTCACCTTCGTCGAGCTCAGCCATTCCTGGGGCCACGGCATCCCGGTCTGGCCGGGCGACCATGACGTGAAGATCGAGCGCGTTGTGAACCATGCGCTGCACGGCGTGATGGCGCAGAAGCTGACGATGAGCATGCAGAACGGCACGCACATCAATGCGCCTGTTCATCTCATCCAGGGCGGCGCCGACATCGCGAGCTTGGGGATCGAGCGGTTCTTCGGCAACGGCGTGGTGCTCGACATCCCCAAGGGAAAATGGGAGCTCGTCACTGCGCAGGATCTCGAGCAGGCGAGGCCTGAGATCCGCGAAGGCGACATCGTCATCGTCAACACGGGCTGGCACGGCAGGTATTCCGACAGCCAGGAATACTTCGGGCACGCGCCGGGGCTGTCGAAGGAAGCGGCGGAGTGGCTGGTGTCACGCAAGCCGTCGGTAGTCGGCGTCGATACTGCCGCTATCGATCATCCGCTGGCGACGTCGCTCGGGCCCCATCGCAACGGTCCGCTGATGAAGCGGCTGCCGAAGGCCTACCTCGCCGAAACCGGCCGCGATCCGAAGCAGGATCATCCGGAGTGGAACGCCGCGCATCGCGTGCTGCTCTCGGCCGGCATCCCAACGATCGAGAACGTCGGCGGCGGTCTTGCCCAGGTTTCCGGCAAGCGCTGCACCTTCCACGCCTATCCCTGGAAGTGGCTCGGCGGCGACGGCTGCGTGATCCGCCTGATGGCGATCCTCGATCCGGGCGGCAGCTATAGAATCGAGAAAGGGTGAGGAGGTGTCAGACCCTCCGGGTCTGACACCGTGCACCGCATGCGCTTCACTGTGCCCTCTGTCGCAGGTGTCACGTCGCGGTGTCAGACCCGGAGGGACTGACATCGGGTCAAGGGTAGCTCATCCGCAGCGACAGGCGGCTGCCGTCGGCGCCGAGCCTGAAGGCGGCCGACGAGAAGCTTGGAACCCCGAATGCGGGCTTGCCGGTTTCGGAGAAGGCCAGGCCTTCGGTCGGCAGTCCGATGAAGCTCTTGTCGAGCTTGTCGTTGCTGTTGGCGTCATGCAGCACGGCGATGGCGTAGCGGCCTTCCGGCAAATCGGAAAACCTGCACCGGCTCGTGCCCTCGGCGATGGCACCATGAACGGTTTGCAGGGCGCCACGGATCGGGAAGCCCGAGCGCTCGTTGAACACGCGGCACATGATGCGGCCGGAGGTCGAGTTGATCCCACTTATCGTGACGTCGATGTCGGCCGCCAGCGCAGGCGTTGCCAGAAGAAAAGCTACGCCGGCAATTGCCGACCCTCTCAGCAGCTTGAAGGGCACCTTCATCATCGCCTCCACTATGGCTGGCCAAAATGGTCGCGCCTCTCGCGCTCGCCCGAAGACCTGATACTCTGGTTCCACGACACTTTGAAGCCGGGTTCGGGCCACACGGGTCTGCCCCCTTGCATATGAGAAGCCTATGCCAGTCAAAGCAGCCAACGGCCTCACCTACTACGACCTGACCAACTTCTACGGCCATGGTGTGCCGCAGTGGCCATCGTCGCCGAATCTCAATTTCCGCGTGACGAAGTTCCACGCCAAGGACGGCTACTACGTGCAGGAGATCGACGCGATCATGCATCGCTCGACGCATATGGATGCGCAGCTGCACGTCACCGAGAACGGCACATCTCTGACCGGCTACCAGAAGTGGCGCCATTTCGGCACGGGCGTCGCGGTGTCGATACCGAAGGGCAAGTGGGGTGTCATCACGCCGGACGACCTGGAGAAGGCGGCACCGCAGATCCAGCGCGGCGACATCCTGATGATCAACACGGGAAGCCACAAGAAGCTCGGCGACAACGACGACTACTACGCCTACTCGCCGGGTCTCTACAAAGAGGCGGCGGAGTGGATCGTCGCGCGCGGCGTCAAGATGGTGGGCGTCGACGTGCAGGCGCTCGATCACCCGCTCGGCACCAAGCTCGTCGACCACGGTCCAGGGCCGTCGCACCCGCACCTGTTCGACGAGTACAAGGAGGCTACCGGCCGCGACGTGATGAAGGACTTCCCGCATTGGGAGCCCGCGCACAAGATCATGATGGGTGCCGGCATTCCCGGCATCGAGAATGTCGGCGGCGAGCTCGACCTCGTCACCGGCAAGCGCTGCACGTTCATGGCGTTCCCCTGGCGCTGGCACGAGGGCGAAGGCTGCGTCGTGCGCGTCGTCGCGGTGGTCGATCCGGAGCAGAAGTTCAGAATAGGTGGTTCGTAGGTCGGGTTAGCAGTGCGCTGCACTGCGTAACCCGACGTCTTCCTGTCGCGCGGCC
>SXGT01685089.1_pt1 | contig 10609 bp, 1 predicted proteins | sample 3176221 | NCBI WGS metagenome assembly SXGT01 (sample SAMN11356862, study PRJNA531348) | freshwater metagenome | isolation source: freshwater sample F1-120 | place: China: Fuxian Lake, Yuxi | collected 2017-12-25
CGCTCTCCTTACGCGCATCCTTAAGTCCACCATAAGCGCAGTCGTTCACGTTGCAGCCCTCGCCATCATCGACAGCAAGGTACCATCGAGCCGCCTGCCCACGCGCGGCGAATACGTGCGGGGTTCGGCTGACGCTTACGCGGCGGTAATCGCCTCACGCAGCGAGATCCTGCCGTCGGCACCGCGATTGGCGAGTAGCGCGTCGATGCTGGTGGTCGTGCCGTCAATGACGTCGCTGGTTGTGTCGACCGCCAACAGATGGTCGACGACCGCGGTAATGTTGACTGTCACGCTGCCGGTGGCCGCAAGCGCGCCGCCGCTGCCTTGCGCGCCCGAGTTGCCGTCGCTGAAACTCCAATCGATCTGGACGGCAGAGGTAGGGTTGTCGCTGTTGTTCGAATAAGCGATAGACCGCATCGTCTCGTTGACGCTGGCCTGGTCGGCATTGCTGTTGAATGTCAGCACGAGCGTGCCCGCGCTGTTGGACGTGACCGTTCCGATGGTCGTGCTAACAAGCACGATATTGCCGCCCTGCGTCAGAGGGCCGAGGTTGCCGGTCGCGGAGAAAATGTCGTTGGTATTCGCACCGCCGTTGCGCACAAGTGTCAGCGTGGCTCCACCGAAATCATCGAGCGCCGTGAGCTCGGCGTCGAACACCTCGACGTTCGCGTCGAGCACAACTGCGCTGCCCCCCTCGGTGTAGCCGACCGTGCCACCGAGCGTGCTGGTCGCACCGAACGTCAGATCTGGCGTACCGTCGGTTCCATAGGACGCGACTGCGAGAGCCTGGCCAGTCTGTCCAGCGACGAGCAATTTGCCATCGGCTCGCAGAGCCACCGCGTTGCCCGCATCGGCGCCGCCGAGATTCGTCGTGATGATGCCATCACTGTCGTAAGTCGCATCCAGGGCGCCGGTGGTCGTGTAACGAACAACGGCGAAATCGGCGCCGGAATAGCCGCCGGCAACGATCTTGCCGTCGCTTTGAATGGCAAGCCCCTGCGCCTGATCATCGCCGACGCTGATATCGGTAACGCGCCTCCCATCGGTGTCGAACGTCGTGTCCATCGCCCCGGCCGTCGTAAGTCGACCGATCAGGAACGCGTCGTTGCCTGCAGTTTCACTGACGCCCGCGACGACAATGTTGCCGCTGCTGTCGAGCGCCATGTCGTAGATGTAGTCGTTACCACCGGTGTCGAAGGTGTGCCGGCCGTCACCGCTGAAAGTCGTGTCGAGTACGCCCGCGGTCGTGAAGCGGAGCACTGCGGCGTCGTACGTCGTGCCATTGTAATAATTGCCGCCGACGAGGATCTTCCCGTCCGATTGCAGCGCGACTGCCTCGCCGTAGTTGAAGTTTCCGCTCACCGAGGCAAGCACGAGGCCGTCGCCGCTGAAAGTCGTGTCGAGCACGCCCGCCGTCGTGTAGCGCGCCAACGAGATCGAGTTGACACCGCCACCACTCAACGACTTGCCGGCGACAACGATCTTGCCATCCGACTGCACAGCTACATCCGTTGCCCAGTCGTAGCTGCCCTGGGAGAGCATCACCATCCCGTCGCCGCTGAAGGTTGTGTCGAGCGAGCCGTTGGCGTTGTAGCGCAGCACATAGGCGACGACGTTCGGGCCGCTTTGCGCAGACCCGACGGCAACGATCTTTCCGTCCGACTGCAAGGCTACGCTGAGGATCGCGTCACTCGGGCCAACGTCCGTCGTGACATGGCCGCTGGTGCCGAACGTTGCGTCCAGCGTTCCATCAGCGTTGAACCGTGCAAGCGCGAAATCGTTTCCGGCACCGACAGTCGCACCGCCGCCGACAATCACCTTGCCGTCTGGCTGTACGACAACTGCATTGCCAAGGTTACCGCTGGTGCCGACGAGCGTGGTGGCGAACCCGCTTCCCGTGTTGAATGTCGGGGCTGTGTTGGCGGGGAGCGTCGCCGTAACGTTGGCTGCGAACTCGGAGGTGTTGTTGGTCGTGAGGTTGGTGGCGGTCGCGCTGACGACGTGACCTACGGCAAGCGAGCCGGTGAACGATGCTGAGAACGCCGCGTTGCCGCCCGCATCGGTCGAAACGTTCACGTAACCCAGATACGTCTGGCCTTCGCCGTACCCGGTGCCATCACCTGTCGCCGAGGAGAAGAATTCGATGCGGAATGTCGTGCTGGCCGTGCTGTTGAGCGATCCCGCGATGTCGTAGTTCGTTCCCGTCGTCAACGCGGAGCTGAGCACGGGAAAGTTCTGCAGGCCGTTGGCACCGGTGTCAGCGTCACCTGCGTCGTTTGCCGAGACACCGTTCGCCGACAAATCAATGCCGAGCTGACTGTTGCCGTAGATGCTGTTGCGCATGATCGAGTTGCCGCTCGAATCGCTGGCAATCTCGATGCCCGGCCCACTCAGGCCACTGATGATGTTCCCTTCCCCCGCATTCACGCCACCAATCGTCGTGTTGCCGGCAGCGATATTGACGGTGATGCCCGTGCCACCTGCGATCGAACCGGACTGCGTAGCATTCAGACCGATGACATTCTGTTGCACAACGTTTCCGGTCGAGGCGGCATCCTGAATCGAGATGCCGACGTTGTTGCCGGAAATCAGGTTGCCCGCGCCGGCCGCACTGCCGCCGATTGTGTTGTTCGCCGCCGAGTACACATTGACGCCAACCGCGTTGCCGAAGTCGAGCATGCCGGTCACGTCGGTGCCGATATAGTTCCCTTGCAGCAACGTACCGGTCGCGTCGTAGGAGATCAGAACTCCCGCTATCGACTTGCCACTGATGACGTTCCGCGCAGCAGCCGAAGTACCGCCGATCGTCGTGTTGTCGGCTCCGTTGATTTGAATGCCGTAGTTGCCGCCGCCGAGCAATGCGGCTCCACTCGCGTCCGTGCCGATTAGATTCCCTTGTATGACGTTGCCCGTCGTTGTGGCTCCCGCGACGAATATTGCTGCCCCGGCCGATCCCGAAATCACATTGCCCGCGCCCGCTGTCGTTCCTCCGACCGTGTTGTTGTTACCGGTGATCGTCATGCCGTTACTGCTGCCGACAACCCCCGTTCCAGCCGCGTCCGTGCCGATGTAGTTCCCGCGCACCGTGTTCGTCGTCCCAGACAGCGACAGCCCATCTGTGCCGTTGCCCGAAATCACGTTTCGATCCGCCAGTGTCGTCCCACCAATCGTGTTGCTCGACCCGACGACATTGATGCCGACGCCTGCATTCGCCTCGGTCGCGCCCGCGTCCGCTCCCGCAACAGTCAAACGCCCGACGTAGTTCCCAACGATCGTGTTGTTGTCCGACCCGCTTTGGATTTCGATTCCGTCCTGCCCGAAGTCGCGGATGACGAGACCGCGGATCGTGCTGCCGTCCGCCGTGCCGCTGAGCACCAGGCCGTCTGCCGAGAGGTTGTTGCCGTCGAGCACGATGACCGGCTTGTTACCGTTCGCTGCCCAGTCGGTGTCGGAAGTGGCGTCGAGAACCACGGCGTCGGTGATCGTCGGGAGGGCAGATGCCAGGTTGATCGTGTGCGCGCCGCCGATAAGCGCGTCGCCGATGTAGAAGTAGATCCGATCCGGTCCGCCGACACCATTCGCCGTGTTGTTAGCGGCCGTGATAGCCTCGCGCAGCGAGATGCGGCCATCTGCGCCTCTGGAGGCGGTGAGGTTTGCAATCGAGGACGTGTCGCCATCCGCGACATCGATCGTCGTGTCGACCGCCACCGTATTGTAGGTGTCGTTGTCGGTGTTGGTCGCACCCACATCGGCGGCATTGAGGCCGCTGTAACTCCCGTCGCTGCTCACCGCAGCTGCCGTGAGAATGGTGAAAGCGACACTTCCATCGACAAATGTATCGTCGACGCCTGTGACCGTGACGACCTGTGGTGTGGCCCAGTTCGCCGTGGTGAACGTCAAGCTGGCGGCGGAGAGGGAGCCTTCGGTGCTATCGCTGACGCTCAAGGCAATCGTGACGTTTGCCGTCGGCGCAGCATCGAGCACGACACTGAACGTCGCCGTGCCGCCCGCCTCAGTGACGGTCAGGCCGGTGACCGGTGAGACGGTGATGCCGGGTGCTCCGGATGGCGCAACGCCAGCGTATTCGAATGCGCCGATATCCGCGACGCCGTTTCTGGCGTAGCCGCGCTGATCGACAGTCGGTGCGTAGGCCGCGTTAGCGCCGCCGATGGCAGTGCTTCCCGCCTGAAGTGAATGCGTAGGCGTTGGGCCACCGTTGCTGCCCAGCGCGTTCAGAAGCGGATTGACGTTCTGCTGGTCGCTTCCGCCCCAACCGCTGCTGCCGGTGGTGACACCGATGATGTTGAAACCGAGGCTGCCGAACGAACCGCTGACATCTTCATGCGTGCCGCCGGTGGACGTATTCCCGGCGACGATGCTGTTGACGACCGATGTCGCCGCGCTGACACCGGTTTCATAGACACCACCGCCCTGATTGACGCTCGTGTTGTTCGTGACCGTGACGCTCAGGAGCTCCAAATCGGTGGCGTGATAAATTGCTCCTCCCTGGTCGGCCGCCGAGTTTCCGCTGAACGTGGTGTTGATCACCGTTGCGTCGGCGTTCACGCCGGCGGAATACAGGCCGCCGCCGTCTCCGCTCGAGAGGTTGTTGTCGATCAATGAGTTGCGGACGATCAGAGTGGCATCGTCGTTCGTGACACCACCTCCCGTTGGCCCACTGTTTCCGGTGATGCGAACATGATCGAGCGTTGTCGTGCCTTGATTCGCAATACCGCCGCCGGCAGTCGTTGCGATGTTGCCCGACACTTGACCGTCGCTGAGCACGAACGTCGTTCCGGCTCGAACCAACACGCCACCACCGTTGGCTGCCGTTCCGCCCGAGATGGTGACACCATCGAGATACGCCGCGCCGGAGCCGACGATATCCAGTGCCCGATACGCCCCCGATCCACTGATGACCGATGTGGAACCCAGCCCGCTGATCGTCAGCACGCCAGCGATATCGAAGTCGCCACCAATACTACTGTCATCAGCTCCCGCGATCGTGAGTTGGTGCGTTCCAGCCCCCAGAAAGATCCCGTCCGCACCTGCTGTGTTGTTCGTGGCTCGAATGGCTTCCCGCAGTGAGATGAAGCCGTCGGCTCCGCGGCTGGCGAGCAAGTTCGCTACGGACGTGACATTCCCGTCCACGACGTCGTTGAGCGTGTCGACCACGAGGCCGCTGGTTGCCGCCTGCACGGCGCTGAACTCGGACGTGTTGTTGGTGGCGAGGTTCGTCGCCGTCGCCGTGATGTTCGCACCGGCAGCGACGTTGGCCGCGAAACTGTCGACGAAGGATGCGTTGCCGTCGCTATCCGTGATGACGTTCCGGAAGCCGAGGTAGGTCTGGCCTTCGTCGCCCGACGTATTGGCGAAGAACTCGATCCGGAACGTCCCATAGGTCGTGCTGTTGATTGTTCCTGTGATGGCGATCGTGTTACTGGCATTCGTGAAGGCGCCGGCGAGCACGGGGAAGTTCTGGAGCGAGTTCGGTCCTGTGTCGACGTCAAGTGCATCATTGGGCGTGACAGCGCCGTCGCCGCCGAGATTGATGCCGAGCAACGTGTTGCTGTAGATGCGGTTGCCGAGGATCGAATTGCCGGAGCCCGCGCCGGTATAGACGTCAACTCCGTGGAAACCGCTGTACGCGAATACGTTGCCTGCGCCGCTCGTCGTGCCACCAATCATGGTGTTGTTGGCGCCCGCGTCGACCGTTATTCCTTCCCAGCTATTGCCCGCGTTCAGCGAGCCGGTCGAGTTTGTGCCGACCCAGTTGCCCTGGATCGTGGTGCCGCTGCTGGCGCCATTCAATTGAATGCCATGGGTCGTGGCGCCGCCGATCTGATTGCCTTGCCCGGCGGTCGTACCGCCGATCTGCGTATTGTCCGCTCCCCCGGTTATGTTGATACCGATGAGCCCCGTACCAATCACGCTTGCATTGGTCGCGTTCAAACCAATCGTGTTGGCTTGGATTGTATTTCCGTCAGTCGCCTCCCCGCTGATGGTGATTCCAGTATCGATGTTCCCGGAGATCAAATTGCCAGAGCCGGCCGCCGTCCCGCCTATCGTATTCGTGGTTGCGCCATTGCCGATGAGTACGCCAGCCCAGGTGTTGCCGCGTCCCAGGTTGCCAGTGATGTCGGTGCCGATGTAGTTGCCGAGCACGGTATTGTTGCTCGAGCCGCTACCTTCGATCTGGATGCCGCTGCTATTGTTGCCGGAGATGACGTTGCGAGCAGCAGCTGTCGCGCCACCAATAGTGTTGTCGTGCGCGCCGAGCGAAATGTGGATGCCGTCGAAATCGTTGCCGAGATCGACGGTGCCGGTTGCATCGAGGCCGATGATGTTGCCGGCGACGGTGTTGAGCTGCGTCGAGGAGCCGGTGATCTCGATGCCTTCGTTGTTGCCCGAGATGACGTTGCCGGCGCCAGCCGCCGTGCCGCCGATCGTGTTCCCCGTCGCACCGGCTGCGATGAAAATGCCGTCTTGCGCATTCCCAAGGTCGGCGGTGCCTGCCGCGCTGGTGCCGATGTAGTTGCCGAGCACTTGTGTGCCGGTTGTGCCGGCGCCGTTGATCTCGATGCCGGCGTTGGCATTTGCGGAGATGACGTTGCGCGCGCCGGCCGTCGTGCCGCCGATCACCGTGTTGTCGGCGCCGCCATGCACGAAGATGCCGTCGTTGTCGTTGCCGAGAGCGCCAGTACCCGCAGCGTTCAAACCGACGATATTGCCAAGGATCTGAGTTCCCGCGGTCGTAGTGCCGACCACCTCGATGCCGGCTTCGACGTTACCGCTGATGACGTTGCCGGCGCCGGCAATCGATCCACCGATGATATTGCTCGCGCCCGTGTCCTCGACGAACACACCGTTATTGTCATTGCCGCGATCGAGCGCTCCGGAGACGTCGGTACCGATGTAATTGCCGAGCACCGTGTTGTTCGCAGCTGCGGCTCCGGTGATGATGACGCCCTGGCGCGAATTGCCTGAGATGATGTTGCGCGTGTTCGCAATCGTGCCGCCGACCGTTGTATTGGCGCCGGCGATCTTGATGCCATGGCCAGCGTTGCCTTGATCCACCGTGCCGCTGGAATCGAGGCCGATGTAGTTTCCTGCGATCGTGTGGCCGTCGCTCCCCGCCGCGATATCGATGCCATCGTCGGTGAAGCGGTTGATGACCAGCCCGCGAATCGTGCTGCCGTCCGCCGTGGCGCCAAGCCTCAGCCCGTCAACGCCCGCCCCCGCGCCCGCGCCGTTCAACTCGATGATCGGCGTACCCGCAAAATCAGGTTCAGTCCTGCCGTCGATTATCACGCTGCCCGTAATCGTCGGCAGCGCCGACAGCAGATTGATCGTATGCGGACCCGCTCCGGTGATGTTGAAGTGGATCTCGTCCGGCGTTGCGCCGTTCGCGGTGTTGTTTGCCGCTGTGATCGCCTCGCGCAGGCTGATGCGGCCATCAACGCCCTTGGACGCATAGAGTGCCGCGATACTCGAAGTGTCGCCGTCGACAACATCGCTCGTGGTGTTGACGACGATGGCGGGCGCGGGAGCTGCAGCGAGCTGTGCAATCTCGCCCGCCGTCAGCGCGCGGCCGAACAGGCGCACCTCGTCGATCTGGCCGTCGTAGTCCGTGTTGACGTTCGCGGTGTCGTCGATGCCAAGCACCAATGCGCGGTTGTTCGAGACGTTCGCAGCCGCAACCATCTGCGTGCCGGCGAGCGTGCCGTCGATGTAGATCTCGATTCTATCGCTGACGCGGCGGCCGATGATGTTGTGCCAATTGCCGTCCGCCGGCACCGTGCCGAAGGCGCCACCACCGATATCGACGCCGCTCTCCCAGGTCTTGAAGCTGATCTGGTTCGGGCCGATGATGAAGAACTCGTAGCCCGAGCGGGTCGGCGAGGCGATGTTCTCTTTGGCAAGCAGGAACGGGAAGCCGCCGCTGCCGGCCGGGTTCTTCACCCACATGCTGATCGAGAAGTCGCCGGTGCCGAAGTCGAGCGCGCCACTCGCCGGGTCGGCGACGCTGACGCGATCGTTCGAGCCCGTGAAGGAGAGCGCGTTGCCGCTTGCACCCGTCGACCATACGGGCACCGGCGAGCCAAGCAGGGTGCCGGTGTCGGCAAATCCACTGACGTCGTTGGGTGCGCTGCCGGTGCCTTCGTCGAAACGATAGAAGCCCTGCGTCACGTCGATCGTGCGTGTGCCTGTGACGACGCCAGCGCTGAACTCCGAGGTGTTGTTGCCCAGCGTCGCTGTGGCTGTAATGACGTGGCCGGCCGTGACAGTTGCCGACAGGGTCGCCGTGAACGCGACGTTGCCGGCCGTATCCGTCGTGACGGTATGTGAGCCGAGATAGACGGCGCCTTCGCCGTAGCCGCTCGAGTCGGCAGTCGGGCTCGAGTAGAAGTGTAGCGTCACGGTGCTGCTCGCGACCGTGTTCAGGCGCCCGCTGACCGCCGTCAATCCGCCCGATGAGCCGGCGGCAACCAGCACGGGGAAGTTCTGCAGAGCATTCGGGCCTCCGTCAGGATCGAGTGCGTCGTTCGCCGAGACGCCGTTGGCTGAAATGTCGATGCCAAGCTGGGTATTGCTGTAGATCCTATTGCCGATGATGGCATTGGTCGCACCTGCATCTGAGCGCAGCTCCACGCCGCGGCCGGCGTTGTTGGCTATGGTATTGCCTTCGCCGGCCGCTACACCACCGATGGTATTGCCAAAGGCGCTCGTGGCGATATCGATGCCATCGTCGGTGTTGCCGAGATTGATGGTGCCGGTGATGTCCGTACCGATGAAGTTGCCTTTGACAATGTTGCCGGTCGCCGCGACATCTTGAATGCGGATGCCATCCTGCGCGCCGGCGAATATGTTGGCTTGCTGTGCAGCAGAGCCGCCGACCGTGTTGTTGGCGCTGCGGATACGGATTCCGTCGGCCATTGAGCCGGCCGATTCGGCCAATGCCGTGCCTGCTGCATTGGTGCCGATGTAGTTGCCTTCGATGACGTTGTTCGAGCCCGACTGGACATAGATGCCGGCTGCGTCGAACCGATTGATGACGAGCCCGCGAACCGTGACGTTGCTTGCGGTGATCGTGATGCCGTCGGCAGCAGTCGTGCCGTTGCCGTCGAGTACGATTACCGGCGTGCCGGCAAAATCAGGCTCGCTCCAGCCGTCGATTGTCACCGCGCCTGTGATCGTCGGAAGCGCGGAAGCCAGCGCAATGGTGTGGGGGCCGGCACCCGCAATGTTGAAAGCGATGATGTCGCTACCGCCAGCCGCATTGGCGTCAGTGATCGCCTGCCGCAGAGAGCCGGCGCCGCTGTCATTCGTATTCGTGACCGTGAACGTCGCGAGCGCGCCTTGCCACTCGGCCTGGGCGCTGGCGCTGACTGCAATCCCGGCTTCGATCACCCCGGTCGCCGCCTCGAGCACCCAGTCGCCATGCTCGCTCACATGCCCCGTGCGATTGGTGCTGGCAGCAATATCTGCGCCGGTGAGCGTTGCCAGCGTCTGCAATGCGGCCGCACCCGCGCTGCCGTCGGCGAAATTGCAACCGTAGACGAGCACATCGGCATCGCCGCTGAGATTGGAGCCGATCTGGGCGAGCAACGACGATTGCCGCGCATCGAGTCCACCGAAGTCCAGGAACGAACCGCCAAGATGGAGTTGCCCGCTCGTACCCTCGCCGATCAGGTGGATCGCATCGACATCGGCCCGACCACTCAGCGCCTCCACCATCTGCTCGAGACCATCGCGCGACCGTTCCAGCTCGACAACCTCGATCCGCTGGCTTGCATCACCAAGCCTCAGCATGTCGGCGATCAGAATTTCCTTGTTGGCGATGTCTGCATCGATGAAAACGACCTCGACGCGTGCAGGCTCGCTTGCCGAGCTCGGCTGCGATGCTGCGGACGCGAGTGCGGCCTCGATCAGATCGAGCTGGGCCTGCTGTCCGGTGCTGCTATCCGGCACAGCGGCGTCGGCCGGCTGGGGAGCCGACATCACCTCGTTGGCCGTCGCGGCCGCCGCCGCATCGAAGGCCACGCGTGGCTCGAGCTCGCGAAACGTCAGCCGCGCGCCCATTCCTTGATCCGGACCGAAACCGGACCAGCGCTTGCCGAACAAGGCCTGGATCAAACGTCTCATCGGATCATCTCACCGGGCAGGCCCACCCTGCCGCAAAGTCTGACATCAACAGCAAAACTCAACGAACTCGTTCACATGATTCGCCATGACGCCCGATCACTCGGAATTCTAAGGAAAATTCCTGACTTTTGATTACCAGGCGTTCATTTTTGCGACGTGGGCAGAAAATATTTCACTTTAATATATCCAAGAAATGCAGATGCAATTTTTAAATACCGAAATTTCCCCTCCATTTATTACTATTCGGCAATAGTTGTGCATAATCCAGAAATACAATCGCACCGCAAACGCGATATTCGACACTGGAGCGCAATGAGCTCATATTTGAGCCTCCTCGCTGAACCGAGTGGGTTGCCCCCTGCTCGTGTGATCGATCGGATTGCGGCTTGATCCTGATGGCGGAGGGCGATGTCGACGGGGCGGGCGGTGGTCAAGGACGCGCACTTGCGCGCCCCTTGGGGGC
>SXGT01543457.1_pt1 | contig 10608 bp, 6 predicted proteins | sample 3176221 | NCBI WGS metagenome assembly SXGT01 (sample SAMN11356862, study PRJNA531348) | freshwater metagenome | isolation source: freshwater sample F1-120 | place: China: Fuxian Lake, Yuxi | collected 2017-12-25
GAAGTCCAGCATGTCCTCTTCCATGGCCTCCGGCGGGCCGACGACGTCCGTCCAGGCGTCGTCGACGTAAACGTGGCATGTCGCGCATGCGCAGGCTCCGCCGCATTCGGCCTCTATGCCAGGCACGGAATTGCGGATCGCATTTTCCATGACCGTGGAGCCGTTATCAGCGTCCACCTCGAAGCGCGTGCCGTCGAAGGCGATGTAGGTAATCTTCGTCATTGCGTTGCCTTAAGCGCGCTGGCCACCGGCCAGGTTCGGCGCGAGAGATACTCACCTGCCACTTCAAGTCAACCGTGACGCAAGGGCGCGGGCGTGCGTTCGCTATCTGTTGATCGCTGCAACGAAGTCGCGGACCTCGTCGATAGAGTTGGACAGGCGTGCGATCAGCGCCTTGTTGTCCGGCGCCTCCTCGATCGCGGCGGCGCAGTCGCCGAGCCTGAACGCCCCTATGCCCCGCGCTGTGCCCTTGAGCGTATGGGCGATCATGCGCCGCCCGGCCGTATCTGCGGCAGCAAGGTTGTCGCGTGCCGTCGCGAGCTGCTGGACGAACATGCCCAGCACCTCCTCCTCGAGCGCCCGGTCTCCAAGCGTCTGCCGCGACAGGTGAACGAGATCGATCGGTCTAGACTGCGAGGGTTCGCACGTCTCGCCGCCGGGCTTGCCGAACGCAGCGCTATCCAGGTCCTTCACCGTCCCAATCCCCTTGCCGGCCGTTTCCAGGTGGGGACCGACTGTGCCGTTTCGGGGTGGAGAAGCGGTTAACGCGGGTGCGGCTTCCTCACTTGCTCCACAGGCCGGTAACGTTTGCGAAAACCTGTTTGGTGTTCGGCTGTTAACCCTATGTTTAAAGTTTTACACATGGGGCCAAAACGCAGTTTCCTTTGGCCGTCTGTCCCACTACGATACGCTATGGCCCGTATCAGGCCCAAAGAGCGGGGACGAGGCGCCGGTAAGGCGACCCGCCAAACGAGTACAGGGTAGCGGCATGGCGCGTAAAGCAACGACGACGACCACTCTCGACAGTGAAGTGGCCAAGGAACTCGAAGAGGCGCTCGACATCGACCTGTTCGTCGATGACGAGCCGGGCGGCCTGGATGTGGCCGGTTCGATGGCCGAGTTCGAAGCCCAGATTTCCAAGGCGGCCGAAGACCTGGCGCGCGATTCGCGCGCCAGCGCCGTTCAGGCTCCGGCTCCAGTTCCGGAAAAGAAGGTTGAGCAGCCCGCCAAGCCTGCCGCGGCCGCGACCAAGCCGGCACCGGCCGGTCCAAAGCCCGCGGCGAACGCCGCCGTGTCAGACCTGCGGCCGCTCGACCCGCCGGCCCCGGCGACGCCATCGGCATTCGCCCACGCCAACGACGACCGCCAGAAAGACTACCGCTCGCTGCAGCAACAGCTTCGTCGGTCGAGCCCCGGCACGATCTACTGGCTGGTCACGCTGCTTTCGCTCGCCTGGGTGGCGGGCGGCATGGTCATGGGACATATGCTGTTTGCCCCGGCCATCTGGGAAGTGCGTTCCATTCAGCAACTCATGGCAACGCCACAGATAATCGGCCTCGTTGTGGCGATCATCGTTCCGATCATCCTGTTCTGGGGCTTCGCCGTCATGATCCGCCGCGCGCAGGAAATGCGCCTGGCGGCCCAGTCTATGACCGAGGTTGCGTTCCGCCTTGCCGAACCCGAGCATCTGGCCACCGATCGCGTGATGATGGTCGGCCAGGCCGTACGCCGCGAAGTGCAGGCAATGGGTGAAGGCATCGAGCGCACGCTTGCCCGTGCCGTCGAGCTCGAAACGCTGGTGCATACGGAAGTCAACGAACTCGAGCGCGCCTATACCGACAATGAGAGCCGCATCCGTACCCTGATCGATGGTCTCGGCAGCGAGCGCGAAGCCGTGGTGACCCACGCCGAACGCGTCCGCTCGTCCATCTCCGGCGCTCACGAAACGCTGAAGGAGGAGCTCGATTCGGCGAGCGACGTCATTCGCCAGAACATCCTCGGCGTCTCGTCGCGTCTCAGCACCACCATTTCCGATTCCGGCGCCCAGCTCGTCGACCGCATCAACGAGAGCGGCTCGTCGATGTACGACGCGATCGACCAGCGCCTCGAGACCATCTCCGACCGCATCACCACGTCTGGTGAGGCCTTCGCAAGCCTGCTCGACACCCGCATCGCGCGCCTGACTGAAAGCACCGACGAGGTGACCCGCTCGCTGTCGCAGCTGCTCGACGAGCGCACGACCGGCATGGTTTCGCTGCTGGGCGGCGCGACCACCTCGCTCAACAACGAGCTGGACGCCCGCCTCGAAGGCATCGAGGCCACGCTGCGCGAACGTGGTCAGGCACTCATCCAGGAATTCCAGACACGTGCCGAGGCGCTCGACACCGGCACGCAGAAGCTCAACGCAGCGCTGGAAGCCCGTGCCCGCCAGATCAACGAGACGCTGGTGGAACGCTCGCGCGAAATCGCGCAGACCTTCACCGACGGCAAGAATGGCGTTACCGGCCTGATCGACGAGACCAAGGCTCGCATCGGTTCGGAGATGGCCGAACTGGTCATGTCGACGTCGACGATGCTCGAAGGTCGAGCTTCCGATTTCGCGGCGCGCCTTGCCGGCGGCCGCGACATGATCGCCCAGGCGCTGGAAGCGGATCTGCAGCGCATCGAGCAGTCGCGCCAGAGCGTTGACGGCGCCATGACCGGCCACGTGCAGAAGCTCGCCGAGGGCCGCGAGATGATGGTCAAGGCGCTGGACGAGGACCTGCGCAAGCTTACCGAGGCCCGCACTGCCGTGGACGCGGCCGTGACAGGCCACGTGGAGAAGTTTGCCGAAGGCCGCCAGCAGATCGCAGACATGCTCGACAGCGACCTCATCCGCATCAAGCAGGCCCGCGACGGCCTCGATACGGTGGCCAGCGAGCATCTGCGCGCGCTCGAAGCGCGGCAGAAGGACCTTACCACGGCGATTTCGGTCGACATCGCGAAGGTCGAGGATGCATTCGACCGGCAGACCAATGTGATCGGCGAGCGCACGCTCGACCTGCAGGCGGCACTCGGCCGAAGCGTCGAACAGATGCGTGGCGCGCTGGGCAGCGAAGTCGCCCGCATCGATGATGCGCTTGCAAGCCATGTCGGCCAGATCGACGAACGCGCGCAGGCAATTGAAGGTGCACTTTTTGCCGGAGCCGAGCGTCTGCGCGGCACGCTGGATGCCGACCTCGCTCGCATCGACGAGCGCGCCCAGGCGATCGAGGGTACGCTTTCGGCAGGCGCCGAACGCGTGCGCGGCGCGCTGGAGGCCGACCTTACGAAGATCGACGAAGCCTTCAGCCATCAGCAGAACGTCATCGAGACCCGCACGAAGACGATCGAGAGCGCGCTCTACGCGGGCGCCGACAACATCCGCAACGCGCTCGGCGACGACCTCGGCAAGATCGAGGAAGCGTTCGCGCGGCAGGGCGGCGTCATCGAAGGCCACACGCAGGCGCTTCGCGATACGCTTGCCAGCGGTTCCGCCAGTGTCAGAGATGCGCTCGGCGAGGATCTCGGCAAGATCGAAGAAGCGTTCGCCCGGCAGGGTGGCGTCATTGGCGCCCACACCGAGGCTCTTCGTGATGCCCTGATCAGCGGCTCGGAAAGCGTTCGCAACGCGCTCGGCGAGGATCTGACGCGTATCGACGAGACGTTCGCCCGCCAGACCGGTGTCATCGAGGCCCGCACAAGGGCGCTCGAAAGCACGCTCACCGGCGGCGCGGAAGCGGTGCGCAATGCCCTTGGCGACGACATCGAACGTATCGAGCACGCCTTCAACAAGCAGAGCGGCGTGATCGAGGCACGGACCAGCGCGCTTGCCGATGCCCTTCAGCAGGGCGCGGAACAGGTTCGCGGTGCACTGGGCGAAGATCTCTCCCGGATCGAGGAAACCTTTGCCCGTCAGGCCGGCGTCATCGACGAACGCACGCAGACCATGGAGCGCGCGCTCAATGTCGGCGTCGACAATGTTCGCAGCGCGCTCGAGGGCAGCGCCGTGGTGGTCGCCGGCTCGTTGCGCGACAAGGTGCTGGAAGCAACCGCATCGCTCGGCGAAGAGGCCAGCAAAGCGGTCGCCGATGCCGATGCGCGCATCGCCGCGCGCGCCGAGCAGACGGCGCAGGCGCTTTCTGCCCGCGTCGGCGAAGTCACCGATGCGTTCGACGATGTCGATCGTCGCCTGTCCGAGCGCGCCCGTACCGCAGGCGAGGAACTGCGTGGCCACGCAGAGCACGCCGCTGGCATGTTCACCGCCCGCGCGGCGGAAATCCGCATCGCCTTCGACGACGCCGACAAGCGGCTGGCCGATCGCATCGCGGTTTCCGGCGCAGAGCTTGGCGGCCAGGTCGATGCCATCGCGGATACCCTCGCCTCCCGCACATCCGAGATTTCCGCGTCCTTCGAGGAGATCGACAAGCGCCTTGCCGACCGCATCAGCCTGTCCGGCTCGCAGCTCGGCAGCGAGGTCGATGCGCTGGCTCAGTCCCTGACGGCGCGCGCATCCGAGATCGCGGCCTCGTTCGATGGTGCCGACAAGCGTCTCGCCCAGCATGCTTCCACGCTCAGCGACGTGTTCGCCAAGGCTGACGACGCGATCCTGTCGCGCACGCAGCAGACTGCATCCGAGCTCGAAGCACGCGCGGCAGCCATCGTCGACAGCCTCGAAGGTGCCGACCGTCGTCTTGCCGCCGGCGCCGGAATGCTTGGCGCACGCATCGACGACGATGTCGCTCGCGCCGAGGAACGTCTCAACGCCGGCGTGGCGCAGATCGGCGACAAGCTGCATGAGCAGATCGGCAACGTCGAGGCCGGCCTTGCCGCCCGCGCCAGCGCCGTGTCCGCAAGCTTTGCCTCCGTCAACGACCAGATTGGCCAGTCCACGTCCGAGGCGACCGCCGCCATCGACGAGCGCACGCGGGAGCTCAATGCCCTGCTTGCGGCCCGCTCGACCGAGCTCTCGCGCATCCTTGACGAGCGCGCGGCACCGCTGGTGCAGCGTTTTGCCGAAAGCGGCGGCGAACTGCAGAAAAGCCTGGAGATTGCCACGGAGCAGGCCACCGAGCGGCTGCGCCAGCAGAACGCCGCTCTCGTCAATGCGCTCGCAACGCGCACGGCCGAGACGCTCACCGCCGTGGATGCGGCCAGCAACAGCCTGTCGGACAACGTCACCAGCCTGATCGACCGGCTTACGTCTTCCAACGACCGGCTAAACGAGCTGGTCGACCTGGCGGCGAACAACCTCGTCAGCCTCGACGAGAAGGTCGTCGGCACGACCGAGCGCTTCGCCAGCAGCACCGAGCGGGCAGCACAGTCCTTCGCCAGTTCGGCGCGTCTCATCGACTCCAATGCGGGTCGCCTCACCGATCTGTCGACCTCGACGCTCAAGGACATCGCGGCCATCGCTACGCGCTTCGACGACCACGCGAAGGTCCTCAGCTCTGCCTCCGACATGCTCGGATCCGCACAGGACGGCCTCGCCTCGACGTTGGACGGGCGCCAGGAAGCGCTCGAAAAGCTCGCCGTCGGCCTCGTCAAGAAGTCGGAGGACATCGAGCGCGTCATGCAGTCGTTCGAGGATCTGGTCGGACGCGCGCTCGAAAAGGCGGAGACCCGCACCCGCGCCTCGACCGAGCAGATCCGCTCGTCCATCTCCGAGGTGGTCGATGGCGCCGCCAAGCGCTTCGCCGAGGCGACCGAGGAAATCCGCCGGACCGTCGGCAGCATCCGCGGCGAACTCGAGCAGACACGCGCCGAGGTCAAGAAGGGCGTGATGGAACTGCCGGAGGAGACCAAGCAGTCGACGTCCGCCATGCGTCGTGCCGTCAGCGAGCAGATCAATGCACTGAAGGAACTGGCCGACATCGTCGCCAAGTCCGGCCGCGCCTTCGATGCCACGGACCGTAAGGCCCCTGCTCGTGGCAATGGCCCGTCGTTGCCGCCTCCGCCTTCCGCGCCGCCAAGCCAACCGGCTGCTCCGCTGGCCGATACGCCGCTGCGCGGCGGTCTCGACGCTCCCGTCAAGGAGCGTGCGCCTGAAGCGCCGTCCGGCGGGTGGGTGAAGGACCTGCTGCGCGGCGCCTCGCGTGACGAGGAGCCCGCCACGGCCGCGCCGGTCGGCGAGCGTTCGCCGCTGCATCTGGTCGAGTCGCTCAACTCGCTGTCGGTCGACATCGCCCGCGCCATCGACCACGAAGCGTCCATCGAGCTCTGGAACCGGTATCGCCGTGGCGAGCGCAACGTCTTCACGCGCCGGCTCTATACGCTCAAGGGCCAGCAGACCTTCGAGGAGATCCGTCGCAAGTACCAGTCCGACGGCGAGTTCCGTACCGCCGTCGACCGCTACTGCCGCGACTTCGAGAAGCTCCTGCAGGATGTCGGCCGCAACGACCGCGACAACATGATGACGCAGACCTACCTGACGTCTGACACCGGCAAGGTCTACACCATGCTGGCCCATGCGAGCGGCAGGCTGAAATAGGCCACAAAGCCTTATGCGAACGAATTGAAGGCGGGCTTGTCCCGCCTTCAATCGTTTTTGCGGCCGCGTGGAAAAGATGGCTGCGCGGCCTACGATCGCCAGGTTTGCCGCGCTATACTTGCAGCGGGGCTGGTCGATACCGGAGCGAAATCGTGCGCATAATTCTCGTCCTCACTGCCATGGCTCTTGGCTGCACCGCCTGTCAGAATTCCGTTGCCGTGCAGCAGGAGGCCGAGGTCTTCAACTCGATCCAGTACGACACGATCCCTTGCGGAGAGCTGCAGGCCAGGCGCGATGCGCTGGCCGCACAGCACGGTGTATCGCCCCAGGTCGAACGCACGCCTCCGCGCGAATCGACGGCGCCCGGTTTTGGCATCGTCCTGCCCGACGGGCGCAGCGAGACGGAACGTGCCCGTGCTCGCGCGATCGGTGAAATCACCGCGATGAACCGCTCCATACAACGGCGCGCCTGCGGCAAAGGCTGAGCTGCTGTATTGTCTGTTTCACGTCTTCCTGCAGTCGATTTTCTGCGGGCCTGCTCCGGTCACGGCTCGATAATATGTGCGGCGGATGTGGCGACGCCGATCGTGCGCCATCGCAGGGACAAGGGAGCCACGGATGGCGGGCAGCACACTGGTGCTCGTATATGAGCGGCCCGAGGACTGTCTGAAACGGCTGATCGCCGAAGGCCACCCGGCAGAACACGCTCGAGAGATTGCATCCTATCTGGCGCAATCCATCGACATGGAACCCGAACTTCCTGCGTTGGAACAGGCTTGCGCCGAACGGCAGATCCGGTTCTCGGCGGTGACGCTGGATACCTACGCGGCCAATCTCTCCGACTACCAACTCGAAAAGACACTGGTCTGGACGTTGACGGACGGCATCGCCTATTTCAGCGGCAGCGTCGTGCCTGCTTTCGCGCGCCTGGGGATGTTCAGGAGAGTCGGCAGCGACGATGCGCTGTTTGCGCTCTGTCAGGACAAGTTCCGCTCCGGTGCCGTGCTGCAGGCGCTCGGCATCGTTGTCCCGCCCACCGCGCTCACCCGGAACGGAACCTTCATCTCGCCGCGCCACACCATTGAAGATGCAGCGAACTGGTTCGTGAAGCCCAACCGGCTCGGTGCCAAGATCGGCATCTACCCGGATTCGCATTGTCATTCGATCGAGGACGCGCTGGCGTTGTCCAGGCGCATCTACTCAGCCTATGGCGATGATGCCGTCGTGCAGTCCTATGTGCCCGGAGAAAACCTCCGGGCAAGCTGGCTCGATGTCGACGGTACCGGAGACCCCGAGCATCTCGGCACCTGGCTGGTCAGGTCGGGCGAGGATTTTCAGACGATGACCGAAAGCCTGGCCCTCTACGGGGAGACCGGCGCGCAGGCCAGATCAGCCGGATCGTATCGCGAACCGGTCCTGGTCGATCTCGCCACGGAAAACCCCGGTGCCGCGAAGGCCGTGCTCGAAACGACATCGCGTCTCGTGAGCGGGCTCGGCTTGCGCGACGTCTTCTCGCTGGATTTCAGGCTCGGCCCCGACGGGCGACTGACGTTGCTCGAATTCGAGGTCTGTCCCGGGCTGCCGTGCTTCGACTTCCGGGCCTATGTCAAAGCCATGTGGGGCATGACGGTGCCGGAGGCCATGGCCGAGCTCGCCGCGCGAAAGCTGGCACGCTAGAGCGCCAGCATCGCATTTCGCTCGCGTTAGATGCTGGAGCCGACCCAGGAGACGATCTCGCTCGAAACCTGGACGAACGCGCTGTCGAGGGCCTCGACATAGGCATCGTTGTCGGCGCCAGCCACTGGCGCCTGTGCCTGGAACGTACGCGAAGCACGCACCACGCCGTTGCGGTCGTTGAGTACCTTGACGTAGAGGCGCACATCGGCGCGCGCCGATCCGTCGACGCGGATCTCGAAGGCGCGTATTTCCGTGACGATCTGGTAGTCGATCGCCAGTCCCTCACCCGGCTTGCCTACCCCCCCATAGCGGCCTGAAGCCTGCATCGTCTCGGCGAGACGCGACTGAACGATGCGCGGCAGGCGGTCTGCCCACTGTGCGCCCTTCAGGAATTCGACCGTGCTGGCCGAAGGGCGGATCACGACGTTCTCGCCGTCCAGCACCTTGAGTGCTGTGGGTTCGGCAACGAGTATCTGGGTGCGCGACCGGCGCGGCCCATCGGCCTGAACGCCGGCACTCGTCAGATCGTACGTATCCAGAGGAGCAGGGCCACCACCAGGCAGTGCGGCACATCCGGGCAGGAGCATTGCAGCCATCGCCCACGTCATCACGCTTCTACGGTTCATCGCTTACCCTGTCCCACCGGCACACTTACCGAATGCTCTTCGAAAGGCAGATAATTTCTGTCGGGGCGCGGTATCGGTGTCAACGCCGGGCCCGCCCGTCATACTGCCGGACCTCGCCTTCGCCGCCGCTCAATATACGTTGCGGATTGCGCTCGAGATCAGTCACGGCCCGCTCGATCCGGGTGATCGAGCGGCGGGCGTCACGCACCAGCGTCTCGACATCGCGCAGCCCCTGCCCCGAGAAACGTGCCAGCCCGTCGGTGATGGTGCCCATGCGTGCATTCAGCGTATCGGCAACCTGACGATAGGCCTTGAGCGTTTCGCCCGCATCGGCCATCAGGCCTTCGGCCTCGCCGGAGCCGAGAAGACCGTCCACCTTTGCAAGCACGCCGTCGACGCGTTCCGAGGCCTGGTTCAGGCGGGCCGCAAGCTGCTGCGCGTCGGTGATGATGCCGTCGATGTCATCCGCCCGCTCGCCGATGCGCTCAGTCACCTTGGATACGTCGTTGACCGCCGTGTTGACCGTAGTGCTGGCCTGCTCGAAGTTCGTCAGCGCGGTACCGATCGCCCCGGGATCGACCTCGCCAATGACTCCGTCGAGCTTGGCCAGCGTCTCGTTGGCCGCGTTGGCGAATTGCGAGATCGATGCGACGGAGGTGTTGACACCCTCCATGATCTCGCCAAGGCCGGCACTGGCTTCATCCAACCGCTGGGTGAAGCTTTGAATGTTGGCAACCGTTTCGGAAACCTGGTCGCGATCGACCGCCGTGATGAGTTCCTCGACTGCCGTCAGCGACGAATCCAGCTTCTCCGAAACGCCGGTCAATGTCTGCGACATCGCCGTCACGCTTTCGAGAAAGGCGTCGATCCCATCGGCGTTACTGCTCAGGGCGGACGAAAACTCCTCCACGTTGCGCAGCGTCTGGACGATCGGTCCGCGCGCTTCCGATGCCAGCCCCTCAAGATCGCTCAGCACCGAATCCGCGCGTTTGAAGATATTCTGTGCACTTTCGAGCAGGTTGCTCACAGCGGACGGATTTGCCGTCATCTCCGCGATCCTGCCCTCCGCCTCGGCGAGGTCGAGCAGGTTCGGCTCGGCAGGGTTGCCGCCCCGTAGCTCGATATTGGCCTGGCCGGTGGTGAGCCCTGCGAGACCCACATCGGCCTGCGTCGACTGCGTGATCGGCGTCAGGCGGTCGACCTGCGCGTCGGCGATGGCGACCGACGGATTGGAGACGTCGATGTAGACGCGGGTGACATCGCCGACCTTGATACCGTTGAACGATACAACGCTGCCGCGCGTCAGGCCGGAAGCCGACCCCGGGATACGGAAGCGCAGCGTCGCAAGCTCACCGCGATCGCCGACGCCGGATGTCCAGTAGACGAAACCGAACGCCGCCAGCACCGCAGCCAGCGTGAAGATGCCGACAATGACGTAGTTGGCCCGTGTCTCCATACGCTCTTTCCTACGCTCCCTGCCTGGCCTGAAGGTCGATCTGCCGTGCCCGCTTGCCCCGGAAGTACGACTTCACCCAGGGGTCCTCCACCTGCATCATGTCCTCGATGGTGCCTTCGACCAGAACCTTTTTCTGGCCGAGTACCGCGATCCGGTCGCACACCGAGAACAGGCTGTCGAGATCGTGCGTCACCATGTAGACCGTCAGGCCCATCGTGTCGCGCAACTTGGCGACAAGCTCGTCGAATTCCGCCGCACCGATGGGATCGAGCCCCGATGTGGGCTCGTCCAGAAAGACGATATCGGGGTCGAGCGCAAGCGCGCGCGCCAGTGCCGCGCGC
>SXGT01798768.1_pt1 | contig 10608 bp, 8 predicted proteins | sample 3176221 | NCBI WGS metagenome assembly SXGT01 (sample SAMN11356862, study PRJNA531348) | freshwater metagenome | isolation source: freshwater sample F1-120 | place: China: Fuxian Lake, Yuxi | collected 2017-12-25
CATGAAGTTCAAACTCGTCGAGCCACTCGCCCGTCTCTTCAAGGACGAGGTCCGGCAGCTCGGCCTCGAGCTCGGCCTCCCGAAGGAGATCGTCTACCGCCAGCCGTTCCCCGGCCCGGGCCTCGCGGTCCGCATCTTGGGCGAGGTCACCGAGGCGAAGTGCGCCATCCTCCGCAACGCCGACGCGATCGTCGTCGAGGAGATGAAGGCGAGCGGCCTGTACTACAAGATCTGGCAGAGCTTCGCCGTCCTGCTCACGTGCAAAAGCGTCGGCGTGATGGGCGACGAGCGCACCTACGACTACACGCTCGCCATCCGCGCCGTCGAGTCGCAGGACGGCATGACCGCCGACTGGGTGAAGCTCCCCTACGACCTCTTGGAGAAGCTCTCCAGCCGGATCATCAACGAAGTGAAGGGCGTCAACCGCTGCGTATTCGATATCACCAGCAAGCCCCCCGGCACCATCGAGTGGGAGTGAGCGGAGGCAACCGCCGCCGCCACAACACACCCGAGCCGCGTTCACCTGAATAGGTGTTGTCCGCGCGCCGTCGCAGATGGAACTATTTGCGCCATGAAATCCATTCTCGCTCTCTCCCTCATCTGCATCGCCGCCTCCTTGACGCCGGCCGCCAATTGGCCGCACTGGCGCGGGCCGAACTACGACGGCATCAGCACGGAAACCAACCTGCCCTTCAAATGGAGTGCCATGGAGAATATCCTCTGGAAGCTCCCCCTCCCCGGTGCCGGCTCATCCACGCCTGTCATCTGGGGCGACAAGATTTTCCTCACCAGCGCCGCCCCGGGCGAGATCGCCCTCCTCTGCATTAGCACCGATGGCAAAGAGCTCTGGCGCCGGCCGCTCGGCATCGAGAAGGGCGGCGGCAAACGCGAAGGCAACGGCGCCTCCCCCTCGCCCAGCACCGACGGCCAACGCGTGTACGCCATCACCGGCGCAGGCGAATTTGCCGCGTTCGACTTGGCCGGCAAGGAGGTTTGGCGCCTGAACGTGCAGGAGAAGTTCGGCAAGTTCCGTTACGGCTTCGGCTTTCACACCACGCCGGTGCTGCATCAAGGCCGCCTCTACTTGCAACTCATCCACTCCGGCGGCGGACGCGTCGTCGCCCTCGACGCCGCGACCGGGAACACCGTCTGGAACGTCGAGCGCCCCAGCGACGGCCGCGCCGAGTGTGAGCATTCCTACGCCAGCGCCTGCTTGTGGAACGATGGCAAGCGAGCTTATCTCGTCACTCATGGAAATGACTACGCCGTGGCGCACGATCTGAAAGACGGCAAAGAGATTTGGCGCCTCGGTGATCTGAATCCGAAGGAGAGCTACAACACCACACTGCGTTTTGTCGCCTCGCCCGTCGCCGTCGCCGGCATGATCATTGTGCCGACGGCCAAGAACCGCGGCGTCGTCGCCGTGAAGCCGGATGCAGCCGGCAATCTGAAATCTGGCTCACCCGGTGAACAGTGGCGGATTAATTCCGGCACGCCGGATGTTCCTTCTCCGCTCGTTTATGGTGGCGAAGTTTACCTCTGCAAAGAGAACGGCATCCTCACCTGCCTCGATGCCAAGACCGGCAAACAACATTACTCCCAGCGCACTCACAACCAGAAGCACCGCGCCTCGCCCGTTGCCGCTGACGGCAAGATTTATCTCACTGCCGGCGACGGCACCGTGAGCGTCATCAAGGCCGGGCCGAACTTCGAACTGCTCGCCACGAACAAGTTGCCGGACGAAACCACCGCCTCTCCCGCCATCGCCAACAGCCGCATTTACCTGCGCGGCTTCGACGCGCTCTACGCCATCGGCGCGAAGTGAACGCGGCGCTGCAACTCCGTAAAGACTTTCTCCGCCGGTAAATCGGCCAGGCCACCTGATCCGCGGAGAATTTCGATCTTCCCGCCCAGCGGACGCCAGACCGTTGCGTTTGTCTCGCCCCACAGGGCGATGCCGGGCAAACCCAGCGCCGCCGCCAGATGCGTGATCCCCGAGTCGTGTCCGAGAAAGAACCGGCACGCCTGCAACCGTGCGGCGAGGTCCGCCAATGGCAACTGCTCCGCCAGCGCACATCGCACCGGCGGCAATAATTTTGCCAATCGCACAGCTTTCCCCCGTTCGGCCTCGCCGCCGATGAGCAGAAAATTCCAATCCGTTTCGTCCATTAATCGCCGCAGCAACTCGGCCCAGCGCGACTCCGGCCAGTTTTTCTTCTCACTGCCGCTGCCTGGATGCACGGCGAGCGTGAACGGGGCTTGCGTTTTCGTTTCCTGAAAATTGCCTCGCCCATCCAAGCGCAACGTAGGATCGCAGTCTGTGATTCCGAGAACTCGGAGCGGATCAAGAAACTGCTCGGCAGCATGACGCGATTCCCCCTCATTCGAACGCGCTGGTCCGGTGAGAATGCGCGCGGAAGAGAAGCGCGCGAGGTTCGCGCGGAGAACACCCTCCGGATCCGGCACATAGCAGAGGATTAGTGTGAACTGAGCAAGCCACGCACGTAGCGGCGCTTCGATCTCTCCTTGCAGCACGAAAAGACCAGTCGCCTCCTGCCCGTCAAGATCGCGCCAGCTGTCGGCGAGAGCGGATATCACGGCCAGCGGTGCGGTGCGGGCGCGACAGAGAAGCTCCAGACGCGCCTCGGGGAAGTGGCGGCGAAGCGCCACCAGCACCGGCAGCGTGAGGATGAAGTCGCCGATGGCGCCGCCCTTGAGGACAAGGATATGTTGGATCTTCTCCACTTCTGCAGACTCGCAACAGATTCTTCCAAGGCACGTTTGCCGGTGAAGAAACGAACTGGCCACACGCGGAAAATCCATGCACTTTTACCCCACACATCGCGACCAAAACAAGCCATGAAACAGCATCTCTTACTCCTCGCCATCGCTCTCACCACCTCAATCTCGTTCGGTCAAGACAAGCCGGCGCCTGAAAACATCCGCGCTACCATCCGAGAATTACGGACAAAGGCAGGCCAGTTGAAGGCCGCAGGCAAACTAGAGGAGGCCCAGCGTGTCTGGAACGAAGCTGAGACGCTGATGCGACAAGCCGCCGCACTGGAAGGTGGCACTGACAAGAAGCCGGTCCGCAAGCCGGAGGCGGTTGCGGAGCAAACTGACAAAAACGCCGACGCTCGGAAAAAGCATCTGATGGAGGCAATCGCCCACTTGCGTAAAGCCGGCATGGGTGAGTTGGCCGACAAACTACAGCATCATTTGGCCGCGCACACGAAGACGGAGGAAGTTCACCGCAAGCCACAGGGTGACCACCCGAAAGTCAAAGAAGGCCGCGCGCCCGATGCCGTGTCGAAACCCCAGAAGCCCCACGGCGATGCCCAAGCCAAGCCCTCCGGCAACGAGGAGATCCGTTCCCTTCGCGCCGACTTGGATGAACTGCGACGGGCGATGCGCGAGTTGCAGCAGCAACTCAACCGCGAGCGTGGCCCTCGCAAGGATTAGCCTCCTGCCTGTCGGGGGCCTTCAAAAGACCGTCAACCCGAGATCTAGATTGGTCCGTCGCCTTTTCTCGAAATTGAAAGAGAGAAAGTGTCAGGCGGACAGTTCCCAAATCGAAATTTTGTTGTGGCCGACCAAATAAAGCCGGTCCGCCGCCTCGTTCGTCACGAACCGATGCACGTGCATCGCCACGGATTCCTCGCGCAGCGTTTTGGCTCCGGCGGCATCGAAGAAAACCAGCGCCCCTTTGGAATCGCCGCCCGCCCCCACAAGCCAGTCGCCCTGCGGGTGAAACGCGAGCTTCGTGATCAGCCCCTTGCACTTGTCGCCCTCCACAACTTTGAGCGATTTCTCCGCACGCCAATCGAACAGCTCCAGCCGTGCTTTGCCTTCGAGGTGATCAATGTTGCCGACCTTCCCCATCCCGCCGACGGCGAGCACGGAGTTGTCCGGCGAAAAAACCAGCGACCGGATACCGCCGATGGAATGGATGCGCGCCCGCGGATCCCACGTGTACATGCCCGCCGCCTCGATCGTTTTCGCCGGCTTGCCGCTGCCCATGTCCCACACGACGATGTGGCCGACCTTGTCGCCCGTGGCCAAATGCCCCCCATCAGTCGAGAAGGCGCAGGCATACAACATCGAATGGAAATGACTCGGCGTCATCAGTGCGTGGCCGCGCAGCTCGTGCTTCATTTTACCGCTGGCCACGTCCCACACACGGCAGACCATGTCATCGGCAATGCTGGCGATGAGCTTGCCATCAGGCGAGGATTCCACGGCACGGATCCAGCGGTCATGCGCCTTATGCGTTCGTTCGGCTTTGAGAGTTTTACGGTCGCGCCAGATGAGCTTCCCGTCGTAGGCGCCCGAGACGATAAACGCGCCGGCTACGGCAACGCCGGTCACGTAACCCGAGTGGCCGTCCAACGCGACCGGCTCGGCCTTTTCCGCGGCGGGATCGAGCACGTACAGATTGGAATCGGAGCTGCCGATGAACAGCCGGTTCGTTTCCCGCTCGCGCGCCACGCTCAGCAGGATGTCTTTCCGGCTGATCTCTTTGGTCTGCTTGAATTTAAATGGGTCCGATGGCATGGGCTGTTTTAGGGTTCAGGCCAAAACTTCCTTGATCGGCTTGATGCCGGGATTGACGAGTGGGATCGGCCGGGCACCGACATGGTATTCCTTGTCGTGGGGGATACCGGCGGCCTCCAAAATAGTGGCAAAGATTTGGCCGGCCCCGACCTGACCTTCGGCGACTTCTTTGCCGTCCTTGTCGGTCTTGCCGTGAACCACGCCGCGCTTCAGGTTTCCGCCGAACATCGCCACGCTCCACGCGCTGCCGAAGTGATCTCGGCCGAGGCTGGCGTTGATGGTCGGCGTGCGGCCGAATTCGCCCATCGCGACCACCACCACGTCGTTCTGCATTCCGCGCTGCTTCAAATCATCCATCAGGGCCGCCATCACACGGTCCAGTTCGGGCACCATTTCTTGATGCGTCTCGAAATTCTGCCCGTGACTATCCCACCACGCGCGGGCGACACGCACGAATGGGACGCCCGCCTCCACCATCCGCCGCGCCATGAGCGCCTGCTGGCCGAACAGCGTCGGGCCGTACATCTGCTTGACGCTTTCCGGCTCGTGCGAAATATCGAAAAGCTGCTCGCTGCTCATCAGCCCATGGACGCGCGCGTAGGCATTGGCGTGGCTCTTGGTGACCGGCAGTTCGCGGCCGGCGATGAACTGGCGGTTCAGCATCTCCTGCAACTCCGCGCGCGCGTGGTGATCGGCATCGGTGATGGCACCCAGGCGTTTCATATTCGGCGGCGTCATGCTTTCAGCCAGCTTCATCGGATTGAAACGCGCACCGAGAAAGCCCGAACTGAGACGTGAGAAATCGCGGCCTTCAGCGGCTGTGTAGAGTGAGATGTAGTCGGGTACTTTGCTTTCTGCCCGTCCGAGCTCCTTCGCCAAAATGGCTCCGAGATCGGGGTACTTCAAGGCGGGTTCGTCCTGTCGGCCGCGCATCATCAGCATCGCGCCGCCGCCGTGGTCGGCATTGCGGGAGTTGAGCGAGCGGATGATGGCTAGATCCTTCATCCGCTTGGCCATCTCGGGCATCAACTCGCTGATGTGCACCCCGGGCACGCTGGTCGGGATCGCCGCAAACGGCCCGCCGGTCGGCCGGCCCGGCTTCGGATCCCACGTTTCCAACTGGCTGGCACCGCCCGCCAACCAGAGGAGGATGACGCGTTTGCCGCTGGACTTCAGAGCGCGAGTGAGGCCCTCCTCCGCAAACGTGTGCACCGCGCCGCTAGTGCCGAGCAACGCCGCACCCACGCCGACCCGGCTGAGAAAAGCGCGCCGCGTGACGCCGTGATCGGTGGAGGCGCAGAGATGTTGTTTCGCATTCATGCTAATTCTTCGATGAATCTTCGACGCGCCAAGAGCGCGGGCTATTTAGTTTTTACCGCCAGCCTCTTATCAGTGATTGAACCGGAACTCCGCACACGAAATCAGCGACCATGCAATCTGTTGCAGCGCTTCGACCGCGCGGTCCTGACGCTTCTCCAAATAATCGCCGAACAACTTGATTTCGGCCGGCTCCGCCGGACGCGATAGGATATTCCAAACGACCGCCTCCACTTGGGCGTGGCGGTCTTTTGAGGTGGCCAGATGTTTGATGAGACGGCCGCCGCCGTCGGCTAGTAACTCCCGCTGAATGCGATCGCCATTGCTAAATAGCAGCGCCTCATCAACGCCCACATGGAAATCATCGCCCGGCCGCTCAAAAAGGCTGCTCATTCCCTGCCCTGTCTTTTCGAGGCGTTCAATCGTCTTCAGCCTTTCTTCCGCAGTGAGAGTGGGTTTGAACATTTCCGGATCGGCCGCCGCGAAGTGCAACGACACGCCGAATTGGGCCGGAGTGAGCGCGCGTGGAATGGCAGCGGCAAAAAGGGCCGGCTCGGGCCGCGCCGAGTGCTCCCACCGGCTCGATCGTGCGTAGGCATCGCTGAGTGCAAGTCCGCGGATGAGCCGGCGCAAGTCGTAGTTGTTCTTGGTCAAATCGCGCGCGAGCCACTCGAGCAACTCGGGATGACTAGGCGAATTCTGGCCGTGCATCTGATCCAGCGGCATCACCAATCCGCGCCCGAAGAAACGGTTCCAAAGCTGGTTCGCAATGGAGCGGGAGAAGAAGCCTTCTTGACCGGCCTTCAGCCCCTCCTCGATCAGCTTGGCGCGGCGGCTGAAGGCAGGCGGCGCGAGCGGTTCCTTCTTGGTTTTGGCCTCGTCGAGCAACTTCTTCTCGGCCTTTTTCTGTTCCTCATTCGGCTCGATCGCCTTCGGTTCGGTAATGGGCGCCCCGCCGAGAAACATCGGCCTGACCTGCCGCGATTCACCTTTGTTAGGCTTGAAGCTGATCGTGCCGTAATCGCGCTCGCCGAGGAAATCGCCGTTCTCAAACGTGCGGCTGAAAAACGATTTCATCCCGTAGTAATGATCCTGCTTCCAGGTGGGCACGAGCGGATGATCATGGCATTGGGCGCAACTGATGTTCACGCCGAAGAAGCGCGAACTGACATCGGTCACGAGGCGATCCTGATCCTTGATTTTGTCGCGCAGAAAACCGGAGGCGCCGTTGGCTTCGTCGGTCGCATCGTCGGCAAGGATGATGTCCTTGAACACTTGGTCCCAGCGGCGATTCGTCGCCACGGTGCGCGTGACGTACTCATCGAAATTGGCACCGGCTTGCCCCCCTTTCTTCCCGCTGCTTTTGACAGTGCCTTTGCCGCTGCCATCCATCAACAACCACGCCATCTCGGTGGATTGGTGCCGCACGAAACCCGGAGAGGCGATCAGCGCATCCACGAGTTTCTCCTTCTTTTTGGGATCCCTCGACACTACGTACGCCTTCACTTCATCCACCGTCGGAATTCGGCCGGCAAGGTCGAGCATGGCCCGGCGGATCCACGCGACATCAGCCACCGCGCCCGCAGGTTTTACTTTGGCTTTTGCCAGCCTGTCGTTGAGATAGTGATCAACGGCCTGCGCGATCGACCGATCTTGCGGCAGCAAATCTTTCTCCGCCACTTTCTCCCACCACGCCGGGCTCGTTTCCTTGGCGACATTCGGACGCGCGGCAGGAAACGGCGCGCCGAGTTGCACCCACTTTTCAAAGTCAGCGAGGACATTCGCGGGGAGTTTTTCCTTGGGCGGCATGGCGGTCTCCTCGTCGCCGTGACCAATGGCCTTGATGAGCAGACTTTGACCGGGCTTCAGCGGGACGATGGCCGGGCCGGTTTCACCACCCTTGAGGAGGGCCTCGCGGCTTTCGACAGAGAGGCCACCCTTGAGTTTCGGCGCCTGTGCAGAATGGCACTTGTGACACTTCTCGACGAGCACCGGACGGATTTTCTGTTCAAAAAAATCCACATCGGCCTGCGGAGGTTGCGCGCCCTGCGAGCGGCAAATCCCCATCTGCAGCAGAGTTGCGCAAATCAGGAAGATAGTATGCTTCGACTTCATATCAATTTTACGACGCACCCGCGCCAAAAATGTGACGGTGCGAGCAGGCGCATACTTCATCCTCCGTGCTTTCATTCTCCGCGCCTAGACAATTACTTCGTTTTGGAGACGGGGTCCGCAATGCAGAATAGGTGCTTCTCACCCCGTAGCAGAAGACGTCCCGCCACGGGCACGGGCGAAGCGATGATACGCTCACCCATATTATTCTCCGCCAGCACCTCGAACTTCCCATTTGCACGGGCAACGAAAACGATACCGTCTTCACGAGCGGCATAAATCTTTCCGTCCGCGAGGCTGGGTGAGGAGTAATAGTTCGCGCCGCTCTTGGGCAGCGCACCAGACCAGAGAGTCTTGCCGGTAGCCGGCTCGATGCACTCGACCTCGCCGCGATCGCGGACCAGATAAACTTTGCCGGCGTGCTCGACGGGCGAGGGCACGAACGTCCCAGTATCCTTCCGCTGCCATGCACGATGCGACGCAGTCACGTCGCCCGCGCCACCAAGTTTAATTCCGTGCAAACGCGAGCCGCGGCCATAGGGCACCACGGCCATGTCGCCCGCGAGGACGAAGGAAGAAACGGCGACCCAGTTACGACTGCGCTCGGGATTGAAGTCGCCGCAAGACCAGAGGATTTTCCCATCCGCGGCGTCGTGAGCGGTGAGGTGTTCCGCGCCCCACACGAGGAGCGCCTCCTTGCCGGCGTGGCGGATAGTAACCGGCGTGGCGTAGCTGTGGTCGCCCTCTGCTGGTGTCCCGTAATTGCGCGAGATTTTCCAGTGCTGCGCTCCGGTGGACTTGTCAAAGGCCGCCATCCACGACTCGCCATTGTGCATGAGCGTCACCACCACGTCGCGCTCAGTGAGCACCGGCGAGGTGCCGTAGTCCCAGTAGAGCGTGTCCTTGCCGAAGCGCTCGGTGAGGTTCGTCTGCCAGCGCACTTTCCCCTCGAAGTCTACCGCAGCGAGTTGGCCGCTCTTGAAGTACACGAAGACGAACTTGCCATCTGTGACCGGCGAAGAGTTGCAGCCAGAGCCGTTGCGATGCTTGCCCGGCTTCTCCGCGCCGAGGGTGGTTTGCCAAAGCGCCTTGCCGCTCCAGTCGAACGCGAGCAACGCGTCCTTCCCCTCAATCGGCGCGGTGACGTAGATGCGCTGGTTCCAAACGATGGGCGTGGAGCAACCCTTGCCCGGCAATGGCGTTTTCCACAGCCAACCGGTGTCGGCGTCCCATTTCACGGGATAAGGACCGCCGTCGCTGCTGCCATTATCCTTGGGTCCCCGCCAACTCGGCCAGTTGCCATCAGCGGCGAAGACCGAAACCGTGGAGGCGATTAAAAATGACGCGAGTACAAGATGCATGGCTTGCGAGCGGATGGTGCAGCGTCTGCGGACATTCCTGAAATGTCCACAGACGCGCCGCAGTTCAAAACCTATTTTGCGGCCGGTGCGGGCGCAGGAGTGGTCCACGCTTTTTGCGCCTGCTCAATCTGAGCCGCGCTCAAGCCAAACGCTTTGAGCACTCCAACCGCCATCATCTTGTTCCCGTCCGGATTCATGTGCACGCCGTCGCCGGTCAAAAGATTGCCCTTCTTTGCCGCGCCCACTTTCGCAATGGCGGCCTGCATGTCCGCGTTCAGGTCCGCAAAAAGACAGCTCTTCTCCTTGGCGAGCGCCTTCAGAAATTCGTTGTAGGGCACCAGCTTTTGATTGTTCGCATTGGACTGATCCTCGCCAATCATCGTCGAAGTGAGCAGCATCACCTTGACGCCCGCCGCCTGAGCTTGATCCACGATTTTGGTGATGTTGATTTTGTACTGATCGAGCGGCACGCCCTTCGCCCCGTGCCAGACATCGTTGACACCGCAGCTCAGGGTCATCCAATCCGGTTTTTTGCTCAACACATCGCGCCCTAACCGCTCCAACATCTGGTTGGATTTATGGCCGCTGATGCCCGCGGGAATGGCGGTCGTTTTCACCCCGTTCGCTTCCAATCCGGAAATCACCAGACGCACATACCCCTTCGGACCCGCTCCGGCCTCTGTGATGGAGTCGCCCAAGAAGGCGATCTTTTGACCGTCTTTGACGGGAAGTTCTGCCGATTGCACAGCCGTCGAGGCGATACCGCTGACCAACAGTGCCGCCGCCATCCGCCAAACGTTCGTCATTTTGCTCATAGTATTTATTGTTGGATTGATAGGAACTGAATCTCTTGCCGCGCTCTGGTTCAGAGGGATTGCTCGTGCGGCGTGTTCATCTCGCACGACTCTCTGCATGAGCAAGCGAGTGTCAAGCGTCCTGTTCAGGCTTTTGATACTGGCGCGGCCTGCCTGTCCGGTCGTGGCCGTTCACCCTCACCCCGCCCCTCTCCCCCGGGGAGAGGGAACCACGGAGTCCGCCGTCGGTAAAGGTAGGGCGCGGTGGCCTCACCGCGCCGCTTGGTGGCGTTCGTTCACGGTGGCGGCGCGCTGAGGACAGCGCTCCCTGAGGTTGACTCGATTTGGTGGACACGAGCGGGGTAAGGGAGCGAGAAAGCGACGATGCCAAACGAACAGCCAAGACAGCCCCGCCGGACCTTTGATGAAGCCTTCAAGCGTGACGCCGTCGCGTTGCTGCTCAAGGGTGA